>Ga0182741_1001611_pt1 | contig 28740 bp, 23 predicted proteins | sample eDN5th37CBELigOP_FD_128874 | JGI IMG/M metagenome (GOLD analysis project Ga0182741, IMG submission 128874) | Enriched Organic Plus compost microbial communities from Emeryville, California, USA - eDNA 5th pass 37_C BE-Lig OP (version 2) (version 2) ... | reverse complement strand
TGGTACGCCTGGCGCCTGCTGGATCCGCCCGACGAATTCTTCGCCATGCGGACGTTCAACTATTCCATCGTCTACCTGATGGCGTTGTTCGCATTCCTGCTGGTGGATCACTGGCTCTAGGCCAGAACATGCGGCGAAGGCGATGAAGAAAGGCCCGCGCGAGCGGGCCTTTCCGGTTCATGCCGCGCGATGCGCCGGGATGCGCCTCACTCCAGCAGGTGACGCTGCCAGAACAGCATCGAGGCGGCGCTGAAGTAATCGCTGTTAGTCTTCTTCTGGAAGCCGTGGCCTTCGTCGGAGAATTCCACGTACCAGACCGGCTGGCCGTTGGCGCGCACCGCCTTCACGATCTGCTCGGCCTCGGTGTAAGGCACGCGCGGATCGTTGCGGCCCTGGGCGACGAACAGCGGCGAGGTGATCCGGTTGGCGTGGTTGAGCGGCGAGATTTTCTCGAAATGCTCGGCCATCGCCGGATCGCGCTCGTCGCCGTACTCGGCACGGCGCAGATCGCGCCGGTAGCTCTCCGTATTCTTCAGGAAGGTGCCGAAGTGGGAGATGCCGACCACGTCGATGCCGGCGCGGATGCGGTCGCTGTAGTGCATCAGCGAGGCCAGCACCATGTAGCCGCCATAGCTGCCGCCGTAGACGCCGACGCGTCCGGCATCCAGCTCGGGCTGTCGGCCGATCCAGTCCAGCAGCGCACCGATGTCCTTGACCGAATCCTCGCGCTTGAACCCGTTGTCCAGTTGCACGTAGGTCTTGCCGTAGCCGGTGGAGCCGCGCACGTTGGGCACCAGCACCGCGATCCCCATCTCGTTGACCAGATACTGGATGCCGGCGTTGAAGGTCGGCAGCGATTGGCCTTCCGGCCCGCCGTGGATGTTGATCAACACCGGGTAGCGGCCCTGTTTCGGCGCAGCGGCCGGCTTGTAGAAGAAGGCCGGGATGGTGCGCGGCTTGCCGTCCACCTGATCGAACGTTTCGTAGCGGATCAACGACGGCGCGACGAAGCGGCTGGCATCCAGGCCGCCCACTTCGCTGCGGGTCCAGCGTGCGAGCGTCGCGCCGGCGAGATCGATGACGTAGACGTCGCTGGGCGAAGTGGCGGTGTTGAGGCTCAGGGCCAGCTTGCCGCCATCGGGCGAGAAGCCCATGCCGCCGACGATGCCGACCGGCAGTTCCGGCAGCGTGACCGGTTGGAACGACGGCCAGGCGAACACGTGCAGGCGATCGATGCCGTCCTCGTTGCTCACGTAGGCGACGTGGCGGCCGTCCTCGGACACTTCCAGTTGATCCACGTCCCACGGAATATCCGCGCTGACCACCCTGAATTCACCGGTGGCGGGATGGTGGTAGCGCAAGGTGCGGAACTCCTGCGGCTTGCCATCCAGATCCTCGTCGCTGATGTAGAACACGCCGCGGCCATCGCCCGCGTAGCGGAATCCGCCGAACGCCGCCTTGCCACCCTCGATCGGGAAGCGGGTGAGCTTGCCGCTGGCCAGATCCACCTTGCCCGGACGGGATTCGTTGACCGAGACGTACTGGCTGACCAGCAGGGTCCTGCCGTCCGGCGAGAAGTCCATCGCGCCCCATTGGCCGCCTTCGGTGACCACCGCGCGTGCCTTGCGGGTCGCCAGATCCATCACCCACACGTCGGTGTCCCTGCCGTTGCGCGCGGTGCTGCTCCAGGCCAGTTGCTTGCCGTCATGCGAAAACAGCGGTCCCTGGTTGCGCGCCTTGCCGTCGGTGAGCAGGGTGGTCTCGCGCGTCGCCAGATCGAACCAGTAAAGCTGCCAGAACTCGTTGCCGCCGACGTCCTTGCCGAACACGAAACCATCGCGTCCGGATTTCGCCGGCGCGGTGCCGAGGCTGTTGATGGGCTCGGGATGGAAGGTCAACTGTTCGCGCATGCCCATCGGCTGGCAGACGCGATGCGCCTGCGTGGTCTCGGCGAAACGGGTGGCGATCAGGAGGCAGCCCTCGCGGGTCCAGCCGGCAAAGCCGGCGCCGCGTGTGTTCTGGTAGCGATTGAGGCGCTCGGCCAGTTCGGCGGGAATCGCGGGAACGTATTCGGTGGTGCGATTGCCCACCTGTTCGCGCGCCTGCGTGGGAGTGGCGGCGGTCTGGGCGAGCGCAGGCAGCGCGAGCAGGCCCAGGATCAATGGCAGGCATCTGCCGGCAGGGTGGGTCATGCGACGTATCTCCCCGGTGAAAACCCGAGGTTACCCATGTTCCGTCCCGGGCGGCCAGTGTCGCGGCGTGGCGCTGGGTGCGGGATGACCGGGGATTCGACGGCCATCCCGCCGGATTACGGCGCCTGCAGCTTCTGCTCGACTACCGGCGCGAGGGATTTCAGTCCGGCCCGGCGACCCAGTTCCAGCGCCTGCTCGTTGCTCGCGCCTTCCTCCTGTTTCGCCATCAGCGCCAGCAGCGCGCCCACCCGGTTGCCGGAAGCGCAGTGCAGCAGCACGTCGTCGCCGCCGTCCCGCAACAGCTTGGCGAGGGCGGTGGCATTGGCGGCGGTGAGATCGTCCGCGCCGGCGATCGGCAGGCGCTCGTAGCGCATGCCGTTCTGGCGGGCGATCGCGGCTTCGTCGAACCCGCGATCTTCGCCGGGCGCGCGCAGATCGATGATGGTGCGCACGCCTTGCCTGGAAAAATCAGCGAGTTGTTCGGCGGTGGGTTGGCCGCCGGTATGCAGGCCCGGGCGCGGCTCGGTGAAATCACCGGCCTGGACCTGCAACGCCAGCAGCAACAGCGCACCGGCGAGCAGGCGGCGGAACGATGCGACGGTGCGGCGGGATCCACGTTTCATGGGAGTCTCCTCGTTCAGCGGGCGACGCGCGCCTGCAACAGGGCACGCAATTCGTATTTGTCGGCTTCGTCCAGGCCGACGTTGCGCTGCTTGACCTGGAGTTCGTCGATGCGCTGCTGCAACAACTGCCTTTCCATCTGGTGTGCCGCATCCAGCAGTTCGGCATGCCAGGTCGCTTCGTCGCCCGGCAGATCCTGCATCGCCAGTTTCTGCAGTGCCGCCAGTTCCTCGCGCTCGGCGAAATGTTCCAGCAGTGCGCCGGTCGTGATGTCAGGGCGACCATGCACGATGTCCAGCAGTTCCAGCAGCAGCTCGATGCCGGGCTGGCGCAGGCCGGCGAACGCGTGCGGAGGTTCCAGCGCCAGCGCCAGCGCGGGCTTGTGCAACAGGCGCACGATTGCACTGCGCACCAGGCTCGGCTTGCTGGCCGAAGAAGCGGGGCGGACCGACGGCGGACGCGCGGGCCGGGCCGGCGCAGCCTGGACCGCCGCGGACGCGGCGCCCACGCCGGTGATTTCCGCCAACCGTTGCCGCATCAGATCGCCGAAGGCGCCGTCGGGAATCTGCGCCAGCAGCGGCCGCGCACGCTCGGCCAGGCGCGCCTTGCCGTCCAGGGTGGACAGGCGGATGTCCTTGCCCAGTTCCTGGAAGAAGAATTCCGACAGCGGCATCGCCTGTTGCAGGCGTGCGTCGAACGCGCCGGCGCCTTCCCGGCGCACAATCGTATCGGGGTCCTCGCCATCGGGCAGGAACAGGAAAAACGCCTGGCGGCCGTCCTTCATGCGCGGCAGCACCGATTCCAGCGCGCGCCAGGCCGCGCGCTGCCCGGCCGCATCGCCGTCGAAACAGAAATACACGTCCGGCGCATTGCGGAACAGCAGTTCCGCATGATCCGGCGTGGTCGCCGTGCCCAGCGTCGCCACGGCCTGCTTGACCCCGAACTGGAACAGCGACACCACGTCCATGTAGCCTTCGACCACGATCAGCCGCGTGATCTTCTGGTTGGCCTGGCGCACCTGCCACAGGCCGTACAGTTCGCGGCCCTTGTGGAACAGCGCCGTCTCGGGCGAGTTGAGGTATTTGGGGCCGTCGTCCTTCTGCAACACGCGGCCGCCGAAGGCGATCACCCGCCCGCGCCGGTCGTAGATCGGGAACATCACCCGATCCCGGAACTTGTCGTAGGTATGGCCGCGATCGTTCTTGGAGAACAGGCCGGCGCGATCCAGCAGCTTCATCCGGCGCTCGTCGGTGCCGAGCGCGTCCTTCAGCGCGGAGAAACCGTCGGGCGCGTAACCGATGGCGAACTGCGCGCGGGTGGCCGCGTCGACGCCGCGGCCTTCCAGGTAGGCGCGTGCCTTTTCGCTGCCTTCCAGCTGACGCTGGAAAAAGCGCGCGGCCGCTTCCAGCGCGCCGAACAGATCGCGGGTGTCGTTGTCCTGGTTGCGCTGCTGGGTTTCGCGCGGCACTTCCATGCCGTTGCGCCGGGCCAGTTCCTCCACCGCGTCGAGGAACTCCAGGCGGTCGTAGTTCATCAGGAACGACAGCGCGGTGCCGTGCGCGCCGCAGCCGAAGCAGTGGTAGAACTGCTTGGTCGGCGAGACCGTGAACGACGGCGAACGCTCGTCGTGGAACGGGCAGCAGGCCGAGTATTCCTTGCCCTGCCGTTTCAGCGGCACGCGCGCGCTGATCACCTCGACGATATCCGTCCGGGCGAGCAGTTCGTCGATGAAGGCGTCGGGGATTCGGGCCATGACTGCGTAGTATTCCACGCCCGGCAGGCCGCGTCAGGAAACGTCCTGGCGTCCGCGCCGGCGTGCCACGAGCCGTTCGTCGATGAGCGCGGTCAGCAGCGCGCCCACCAGGAAGACCACGGTGGCGTAGTACATCCAGATCAGCAGGATGACCAGGGTGCCCATCGATCCGTACGCGCTGCCGGGCGCGGCCTGGGCCAGGTACAGGCCGATGGCCCAGCGGCCGGCGATGAACATCACCGCCGTGAGCGTGCCGCCGAGGAACGCGCGTGCCCAGGCGACCCGCCGGTCCGGCAGGTAGTGGTAGAGCAGGGCGAAGGCGAGCACGTACAGGGCCAGCGAGGCCAGGTTGCCCAGCGTGGGCAGCAGCGACGGAATCCGGGCGAACAGCACCTGCAGCAACGTGTTCAGGGTCATCGAGACCAGCAGCAGGAAGCCCAGCGCCAGCACCACGCCAAAGGAGAAGAGGCGTTTGCGCAGCCACGCCCAGGCCCCTTCCAGGCGCCCGGCGTCGGTGCGGAAAATCAGGTTCAGTGCCTGCTGCAGTTGGGCGAACACGGCGGTGGCGCCGATGAACAGCAACACCGTGCTCCAGCTGCCGGCCAGCGAACCCACGCTGGGCCGCTCGCGCGCGTTGCGCAGCACGGTGGCGGCGATGGTCGCCGCTTCCCGGCCGGCCAGATCGCCGATCTGGCGCAGCAGCGCTTCCTGCGCGCTCGGATAGAGCGCGGTGGTGAGCCACAGCAACAGCACCAGCAGCGGAGCCAGCGACAACAGCGCATAGAAGGCCAGCGACGCCGCCTGGGCCATCACGTCGATTTCGATGAACCGCCGCACCAGCGCGACCGGAAAACTGGCGTGGAAGCGCTTCAGCAGGCCCAGCAGCTTGTCGCGCACGCCCCGCATCGGATTCGGCAACCGCTCGGACACGCGGCCAAGCATGGCAGGCGCCTGTCGTCGCGCCGTGAGGATGCGCCGGGATTCAATCCGTGGCGGCGGCCAGCCGTCGCAAGGCGTCGCCGGTCAGCCGCTGGACCGTCCATTCGTCCTGGCCGAGCGCGCCGAGGCTGCGGTAGAAGCGGATGGCGGGTTCATTCCAGTCCAGCACCGACCATTCGAAGCGGCCATAGCCACGTTCCACCGCACGGCGGGCCAGATCGACCATCAGCCGCTTGCCCACGCCGAGTCCGCGGAATTGCGGCCGCACGAACAGGTCTTCCAGATAAAGACCGGGCAGGCCGAGGAAGGTGGAGAAACTGGTGAAGAACAGGGCGAAGCCGGCCGGCGCGCCGTCGACCTCGGCAATCACCACCTCGGCGGCCGGGCGCGGGCCGAACAGGTGCTCGTCGAGCTGCGCCTCGGTGGCGACCGCTTCATGGGCCAGCCGTTCGTATTCGGCCAGTTCGCGGATGAAGGCGAGGAGGTGCGGCAGGTCGGCGCGGTTCGCCGCGCGCAGGGTGATCGTCGGGGTCATCGTGGAGCGGGGTTTCCGCGGATCGGAAAGAGAGCCCGCAGCATAGCGGCGAAGGTGGCGTGACTGGACCGCGCCGCCTTCCCGGATGCCTGGCCGGACTCAGCCGGCGAACTTCTTCTTCACCAGCGCCGAGACCTGGCCCATGTCGGCCTGGCCGGCCAGGCGCGGCTTGAGCACGCCCATCAGCTTGCCCATGTCGGCCGGGCCGCTGGCGCCGGTTTCGGCGATGGCCGCGTCGATGGCGACCAGGATTTCCGCCTCGCCCAGCCTGGCCGGCAGGTAGCGCTCGATGACGACGATTTCGGCGCGCTCCACCGCGGCCAGATCCTCGCGCCCGGCGGCTTCGTACTGGTTCACCGAGTCCTTGCGCTGCTTGACCATCTTCTCCAGCACGGCGAGCACGGCGGCGTCATCGAGTTTGATGCGCTCGTCCACCTCGCGCTGCTTGATCGCGGCGTTGACCAGGCGGATGACGCCCAGGGTGTCCTTGTCGCCGGCCTTCATGGCGGCTTTCATGTCGTCGGTGAGCTGTTGCTTCAGGGGCATGGCTGTTCTCCGGGGCTGCCAGCGGCAGGAAAAAGGGATGCGGATTCCAGAAACGCAAAAAGCCGGCCACGCTCGCGCGTGCCGGCTTCTGGCGAAACGCCGCCGCTCAGTACAGGCGCTGGCGCTTGGTGACGTCGCGCGAAGAACGACGCAGCTGGCGCTTCACCGCGGCAGCGGCCTTGCGCTTGCGTTCCTGGGTCGGCTTCTCGTAGAACTCGCGCTTGCGGGTTTCAGCCAGCACGCCGGCCTTTTCGCAGGTGCGCTTGAAGCGACGGAGCGCAAACTCAAACGGCTCGTTTTCGCGGACTTTGACGCTGGGCATACGTAATCTCGGTGATGGAAACGACCCGGGCGGACCGGGTGAGCCGCGCATTATAGCGATGGCGGGCGGAAAAGTGCAACATAGCGCCCATGAAGGTTCTTGGCATCGAAACCAGCTGCGACGAGACCGGCGTGGCGGTCTACGACACCGCCCTGGCCGGCGCGGACGGCCTGCTGGCCCACGCGGTCTACAGCCAGATCGCGCTGCACGCCGAATACGGCGGGGTCGTGCCGGAGCTGGCCAGCCGCGACCACGTCCGCAAACTGCTGCCGCTGATCCGCCAGACCCTGGCCGAAGCCGGGCTGGACACCCGCGACCTGGACGGCGTCGCCTACACCGCCGGGCCGGGCCTGGTGGGGGCGCTGCTGGTCGGCGCCGGGGTGGCCCGCGCGCTGGCCTGGGCACTGGAGCTGCCGGCGGTGGCGGTGCACCACATGGAAGGACACCTGCTGGCGCCGCTCATCGAGCACGACCCGCCGGAACCGCCCTTCGTGGCGCTACTGGTGTCCGGCGGCCATACCCAACTGGTGGCGGTGGACGCCATCGGTCGCTACCGGCTGCTGGGCGAAACCCTGGACGATGCCGCCGGCGAGGCCTTCGACAAGACCGCCAAGCTGATGGGATTGCCGTATCCGGGCGGTCCGCAACTGGCCGCGCTCGCCGAAAGCGGTACGCCCGGGCGGTTCAGGTTCGCCCGCCCGATGACCGATCGGCCCGGCCTGGACTTCAGTTTTTCCGGCCTCAAGACCCAGGTGCTGCTGGCCTGGCGCGACAGCGACCGGAGTCCCCGGACCAAGGCCGACATCGCGCGCGGTTTCGAGGACGCGGTGGTCGACACGCTGGCGATCAAGTGCGAGCGCGCGCTGGATGCGGCCGGTTGCGACACCTTGATCGTGGCCGGCGGCGTCGGCGCCAACAAGCGCCTGCGCGCGCGCCTGCAGGAAATGGCGGCGCGGCGGCACGGTGGCCGCGTGTGTTTCCCGCGCCTGGATCTGTGCACCGACAACGGCGCGATGATCGCCTTCGCCGGCGCGCTGCGGCTGGAAGCGGGCCAGCATGAAAGCGCCGAAGTGAAGGTGACGCCGCGCTGGGACATGGCGACGCTCGCACCGGTGGCGCGCGCATCGATCGCGGCGGCCGCGGAATAGCGGCACAGGGAAGGTTCCGCCGCGGGCGGGTACCATGCTCCCGTTCCTCTTCGAATTCCGCTGCACATGGACAAGGTTTTCATCGAAGGCCTGCGGGCCGACGCCGTGATCGGCGTCTATGACTGGGAGCGCCGGATCCGCCAGGATTTGCGCCTGGATCTGGAACTGGCGTTCGACAACCGCAAGCCCGCGGCCAGCGACGACGTCGCCGACACGCTCGATTACGACGCGATCAGCCGCCGTCTCACCGCTTTCGTGCAGGCGTCCGGATTCGGTCTCGTCGAGACCTTGGCCGAGCGTTGCGCCGAGCTGCTGATCGGGGAATTCGGCGTGACCTGGCTGCGCCTGCGCGTGACCAAGCCGGGTGCGGTCGCCAATGCCGCGGGCGTCGGCGTGATCATCGAACGCGGCACGGCGGGAACGGCATGAGCCAGCATCTGGAACACCTGCGCGCCTGGCTGGCGCCGTATCCCTGGGCCTACACGACGCTGGTGATCTGCGCGCTGCTGCTGGCGGCCTGGCTGGCCAACTGGGTGACCAAGCGGATATTGCTGCGCGGCCTGCGCCGCATGCTCAATTCGCTGCCGCTGGCCGGCGAACCGCACGAGGTGCGCCTGCGGGTGATTCCGCGGCTGGCCAACGTCATCCCGGCGATCGTCCTGTCCGCCGGCGTGGTGGCGGTGCCGGATCTGCCGGACCACGTGGTCACCATCGTCCGCAACGTCTGCACCGCCTTCATCATCCTGACCCTGGCGCTGGCGTTTTCCGGCGCGATGGATCTGGTCAACCAGATCTACCAGCGCCGCGCCGACGCGCACAACAAACCGATCAAGGGCTACCTGCAACTGCTGAAGATCGTGGTGTTCACGATCGCGGCGGTGCTGATGGTGGCGACGTTGATCGACCGCTCGCCGCTGATTCTGCTCTCGGGCCTGGGCGCGATGATGGCGGTGCTGATCTTGGTGTTCCAGGACACCATCCTTTCGCTGGTCGCCAGCCTGCAGATCAGTTCCAACGACATGGTCCGGGTGGGCGACTGGATCGAGATGCCCCAGCTCAACGCCGACGGCGACGTGATCGACATCGCCCTGCATACGGTGAAGGTGCAGAACTGGGACAAGACCATCACCAACATCCCGACCAAGAAGCTGATCAACGATTCGTTCAAGAACTGGCGCGGGATGAGCGAGGCCGGCGGGCGCCGGATCAAGCGCTCGCTGTACCTGGACCAGCACAGCGTGCGCTTCCTCACCGACGAGGAAATCGGCCGCATGCACGGATTCACCGTGCTGGACCGCTACCTCAACGAAAAAGGCCGGGAAATTTCCGCCTGGAACAGCGATCTGGCGCAGCGCGGCATCCATCCGGTGAACGCGCGGCGGGTGACCAACCTCGGCACGTTCCGCGCCTACGTCGAAAACTACCTGCGCCAGCACCCCGGCATCCACCAGGAGATGACCCTGCTGGTGCGGCAGCAGCAGCCCGGATCCACCGGCCTGCCGCTGGAGATCTACTGTTTCACCCGCGACATCCGCTGGGCGGCCTACGAAAACATCCAGTCGGACATCTTCGATCACCTGCTGGCGATCCTGCCGGAGTTCGGGCTGCGCGTGTTCCAGGAGTCCTCGGATGCGGGCGTCACCGCCGCGCTGATGGCGACCGCCACGCTAAGGCGCGCGGAGGACGGCGCTGCGCCGCCCGCATGAGCCGGCATCGTTACCTGCTGATCCTGGGCAGCGGCGCCGACGGCGAGACGCAGTTGGCGCGCGCGCGCGCGGCCCTCGCCGGCGAGGGGCGGATCCTGGCGCTGTCGCCGGTGGTGACCGGTGGCAGCGTGGTGGCCGGAGATCCGCATCGCTACGCCAACCAGGCACTGTTGATGGAAAGCGCGCTGGAGCGCAGCGCATTCAATGCGCGGCTGAAGTCGCTGGAAGCCGAACTGGGGCGGCAACCGGGCGATGCCGCCTGCGCCATCGATCTGGATCTGGCGCGCGAGTACTCGGCCGGCGACGAACTGTGCTGGGAAAATCCGGCCAAGCTGGCGCACCGCGTTTTCCTCGACCTCGCCGCGCAGGTCGCGCCGGTCAGATGAACAGCGAACGCCCGCCGTCGATGGCGACGATCTGCCCGGTGATGTAGCCGTTGCCGGCGAGCAGCCAGCGCACCGCCGAGACGATGTCGTCCGGGGCGCCCTGCCGCTTCAGCGCGGTGCGTGCGTGCACCAGTTCCAGCGTCTCGGCCTTGATCGGGTTTTCCGACCACAGCACGTTGCCGGGTGCCACCGCGTTCACCCGCACCTCCGGTCCCAGTTCGCGCGCCAGCGACTTGGTCATCATCACCAGCGCCGCCTTGGCCATGCAGTAGACGGTATGGCCGCCCAGCGGGCGTTCGGCATAAATGTCGGCGATGCTGACGATCGCGCCGTGGCTGGCTTTCAGGTGGGGCGCGGCGGCCTGCGACAGGAAGAACGGCGCGCGCGCGTTGGAGGCGAACAGCTCGTCCCACTGCTGCGGCGTGGCCTGGCCGACCGGCGTGGCGTAGTAGGCCGACGCGTTGTTGATCAGCGCGTCCAGGCGACCGAAATGGCCGATCGTGCGCGCGACCAGTTCCGGCAACCGATCGAACTCGGCCAGATCCGCATGCAGGGTGAGCACGCTGCCGCGACGCGCGGCGTCCAGTTCGCCGGCCAGTGCCTGCATGGCCTCGCCGGAATGGCGGTAGTGCAGGGCCAGGTCGTAGCCATCGGCATGCAATCCACGCGCGATGGCCGCGCCCACCCGTTTGGCGCTGCCGGTGATCAGGGCGACTTTGCGTTGCGTATCCATGTGTGGGCTCCCGGGCGAATCGTCTGCCGGCATTGTGCCGCGTCCTTGCGGAGCGCGCGCGTACAATGCCGTTCCTTCCACCGCAGCGCCTTTCCAGGATCCGCCATGCGCAGTGAACTGCCCCTTCCCGACGCCGACGCGCAGGCGCACAGCCAGCGCCTGGCCGCGTTGCTGCGCGAGGAAATCCGCGCCAGCGGCGGCTTCCTGCCATTCTCGCGTTTCATGGAACGCTGCCTGTATGCGCCCGGCCTGGGCTATTACAGCGCCGGCAGCGTGAAGTTCGGCGCGGCCGGCGATTTCGTCACCGCGCCCGAGCTGGGACCGCTGTTCGCCGCCTGCGTCGCCAGCGCCGTCGCGCCGGTGTTGCAGGAGCTGGGACCGGACGCGGAGTTCCTCGAACTGGGCGGCGGCAGCGGCGCCTTCGCCGAGGTGATGCTCAAGCGCCTGCTGGAACTGGACGCGCTGCCGGCGCGCTACGCCATCCTCGAACCCAGTGCGGATTTGCGCGAACGCCAGCGCGAGCGCCTCGCGCAGCGGCTGATTCCACCGGTGTTCGCCCTGGTCGAATGGCTGGACGGGCCGCCCGGCGAAGCCTGGAACGGCGTGCTGTTCGCCAACGAGGTGATCGATGCGCTGCCGACGCCGCGCTTCACCCTGCGCGATGGCGAAGTGTTCGAGGAACATGTCGCGCTGGATGAGGCCGACCGCTTCGTGCGCACCGACCGGCCCGCCGACGCGCTGCTGGCGGCGGCCGTCCGTCACGTCGAGCGCTACCTGGAAAAGCCGTTCCCCGACGGCTACCGTTCCGAACTGCTGCCGCAACTGCCGTACTGGATCCAGGCGGTGATGGGCGGCCTGCGTTCGGGTGCGATGCTGTTCGTCGATTACGGCTATCCGCGGCGCGAGTACTACCTGCCGGAACGCGACGAGGGCACTCTCCGCGCCTTCTACCGCCAGCACATGCACGCCGATCCCTTCCTGTGGCCCGGCCTGCAGGATCTGACCGCTTCGGTGGATTTCACCGCGCTGGCCGAGGCCGGCACGCAGGCCGGCTTCGAACTGGCCGGCTACAGCGACCAGGCCAGCTTCCTGCTCGGCAACGGCCTGCCCGAGCGCCTGCAGGAAATCGAGGAGCGGGCCGACGAGGCCGCCAAACTGCGTTTCCGCAACGAGGCGAAGAAACTGACCCTGCCCGGCGAGATGGGCGAGCGGTTCCAGGTGATGGGATTCGCGCGCGACGTCGAGTTCGGCCCGGCCTTCCTCGCCAACGATCTGACCTGGCGCCTGTGAGATGACCCCGCTGAAACCGTTCCGCCATCCCCGGCTCTGGCTGTGCCTGTGGCTGCTGGCCATCGCGACGGTGGTGGCGCTGTCGCTGGGACCGCCGCCTCCCTTTCCCGACCTGCCTTCGGGCACCGACAAGCTGGAGCACGGACTGGCCTATTTCCTGCTCGCGTCCGGTGCGGTGCAACTGTTCCGTGGCCGGGGCGGCTGGATGCTGGCGGGACTCGCCCTGGTGATGGTGGGCATCGGCGTGGAATTCGCCCAGGGCGCCTATACCACCGATCGGATGCGGGATCCCTTCGATGCCATCGCCAACACCGTCGGCGTGCTGCTGGGACTGTCCACCGCGTTGACGCCGCTGCGGGATCTGCTGCTGCGGCTGGAGCAGCGGGTCCGCGGGCCGGCCTAGCCGCGGCCGGCGCGCATCGTTGCGGAAGATCCTCCACAACGATGCGATGCGGGCGAAGGATCGAGCGGCGGGAGATCGTCCCGCCGTGGCGGACCTCAGCGCGGCACCAGCCGCACCTCGTCCAGCACCCACATTTCCGGTCGCGTATCGCCGGTGAACACCAGGCACAGATCCTGCTGGCCGGTCAGTCCGGACGGCAGCGCCGCCTCCAGGGTCACGAAGCCGTCGGCGCCGGGCTGCGCGGGCAGGGGCACCGTGGCGAACGGCTCGGCCTTGCAGCCGCCGGCGCGCACCAGCAGCTCGCCGTGCGCCGAGCGGGCCGGTTCGAACTTCCGGTTGACCTCGTCATGCGCCAACTGGAAGTAGTACGGAATGCGCCCGGCCCGCACCTGCACCTTGGCGATGCCTGCCAGGTCCGCCTGCGTCCATTGCCAGCATGGATTGAAGATGGTGACGTCGAACGTCGCCCGCTCGCCCTCCCGCGGACCATCGTCCTCCAGCCGCAGCAACAGGCGGCCGCCGTCCGGGCAACTGGCCAGCGCGTCGCTCGTGCGGCGATGCAGCCATTCGCGATCCACGACCTGGCCGGTAGCTTCGACCAGCGGCCTGCCGTCGAAGAAGGCGGCCGCGCGCACCTCCGCCGGCGGCGTCACCGTGAACGGCTGCGTGTACAGCGGCGAGCCGGCGGAAGGCGCGCTGCCGTCGGTGGTGTAGCGCACGTCGTAGCCGAGCGGATTCGCCAGCGTGATCGTGGCCTTGCCGGCGTCGCGCTGTTCCTGCGCGGTGACGATCACCTCGAACGGCGTCTTCGCATGGGCGATGCCCAGCGACGCGTAGCGCTGCAACTGCGTGGGCAGGCGCTTCAGGAAGTCCGCATAGTCCCTGCGCGCGGCCGGCGTCCAGCCCACTTCCGACAGCGCCGCCAGGCGCGGGTGGAGGTGATGCTGCAGTCGCGCGTAGGTGCGGGTGTGCTCGGTCCACAGGTTGGCCTGCAGGCCGAGGATATGGTGGCGCAGCGACGGCGCGAGCGCCTCCGGCACCGGCTCGAACCCGTAGACCTTTTCCAGCGGCACCTGGGTCGGCCGGCCCGGTGGTTCGTCCGGCGAAGGAGTCTGGTGGTAATCCAGGTACAGGTGCGACTTCGGCGTCATCACCACGTCGTGGCCCTGGCTGGCGGCCTCCAGCCCGCCTTCCGTGCCGCGCCAGGACATCACCGTGGCTTCCGGCGGCAATCCGCCTTCGAGGATTTCGTCCCAGCCGATCAGGCGGCGATCATGCCTTTCGAGGAACTTCTCCAGCCGCTTGATGATGTGGCTCTGCATCCCGGATGCGTTGTGCAGGCCGAGTTCGCGGATGCGTTCCTGCGTGCGCGCGGAGCCGTCCCACTGGATCTTCACCGCTTCGTCCGCACCGACATGCACGTAGCGCCCGGGGAACAGCGCGATGACCTCCGTCAGCACGTCTTCCAGGAATGCCAACGTGCGTTCTTCGGTGTTGAACAGATAGCTGTGCACGCCCCACTGGTTGGACACCGGCGGCGTATCGCCCAGCACGCCCAGTTCCGGATAGGCGGCAATCGCCGCCTGTGCATGGCCGGGCACGTCGATTTCCGGCAGCACGGTGATGTGGCGATCCGCCGCGTACTTCACGATCTCGCGGATCTGATTCTGGGTGTAGAAACCGCAGTACGGCCGGGGCTGGCCGTCCGCGCCGACGCCTGCTTCGCCCGCGGGCACCCGGCACCCGCCGACTTCGGTCAGCCTCGGATACTTCTTGATCTGGATGCGCCAGCCCTGATCGTCGGTCAGATGCCAGTGGAAGGTATTGAGCTTGTGCAGCGCCATCGCATCGAGGATCTGCTTGATCTCGTCCAGCGACTGGAAATGCCGCGCCGAGTCCAGCATGAAGCCGCGCCAGGGAAAGCGCGGCGCATCCTGGATGCTGGCCGCCGGTATCCGCGCCGGCAACGCGGGCGATTGGGTCGCCAGTTGCCACAGCGTCACTGCACCGTAGAACAGGCCGCGTTCGTCGCCGGCGGTGACGCGGATTCCCTCCGGCGTCACGTCCAGGCGATAGCCTTCCGGTGACGCCTGGTCCGCGGGCTCGAGGGCGAAGAGGACTCCGCCGGTGCCGTGGCCGGCTTGCGCCAGCCGGACGCCGCGCGCGCCCGCCAGGAAGTCGGCGAACTGGCCGGCGACCTTGCGGGCGGATTCGCCTTCGGCACGCAGGATCGTGCCGGCATCCAGCACGAAGCCGCCCTGCCTGGCCTGCAGGCTGGCGGGCGCGGGAATCAGCGCGAACGCCGGCGACGCGGCATCGCCGGCCAGGGCGGGCGTCGTGGCCAGCGCGGCGAGCAGCCCCGTTGCCAGGGCGAAACGGCGGAAAAAGAAATGGCTTGGAAACGTCATGGTTCTACCTGGGCTCCCGGTTCCAAAAAAAACGGGTCCAGAAGGGCTGGACCCGTGGAGAGACAATGATGTCAAAGGCAAAGCGGGGACATCAGAACTGCACGCGCAGCGAGGTCATGAAGCGGCGCCCGGTGCGGTACACGCCGCGGGTCAGCTGCTCCACGCCCGAATAGCTGTGGTACGCCTCGTCGAGCAGGTTCATGCCGTCCAGGCTGATGCTGAGGAAGTCGTTCACGCGATAGCCGACGCTGGCATCCAGCGACGCGTAGTCCTTGACCCAGATTTCGCGGCCGCCGCTGACCTGGGTGAAGTACTTGTCGCGCCAGCCGTAGGTGATCCGCGCGGTCCAGTTGCCGTTCTCGAAGTACGGGCTGATGTTGAACTGGTGGCGCGAATTGAACGGCAGATCGCGGCCGCTGTTGGCCTGGGCGTCGGAGAACGTGTAGTTGGCCAGGATGCCGAAACCGGCACCGATGTCCTGCTGGTAGGCGATCGCGGCGCCCTTGACCTTGGCGTCGCCGGCGTTGCGCGGACGGTCGACGTCGTAGGTGCTGACCTCGTTCTGGTTGATGTTCCAGTGATCTTCCTTGCCCGAGGTCATCAGCACGTAGTCGGAGATGTCCTTGTAGAAGATCGAGCCGGCCAGGATGGCGTTCGGCGAGAAATACCATTCGGCCGACAGATCCAGGTTGGTGGAGCGGTACGGCTTCAGGTCCGGATTGCCGCCGCCGCCCTTGAGGGTGGCATCCGCCAGCCACAGGTAGCTGGACATGTCGGCGTAGTTGGGGCGCGCCATCACCTGCGCCGCGGAGAAGCGCAGCACGAAGTCGTCGCTGACGTCGTAGACCAGGTTCAGGTTGGGCAGGGTGTTGTCGTACTTCTTCTTCAACACCTGCGGCACGTACTGGCTGACGGCGCAGTTGGCGACGTTCACCGAGCACTTCCAGCTGCCGTTCTCCGACTCGGTCCGCACGTGGCGCACGCCGACGTTGCCGCGCAACTTGCCGAAGCTGAAATCGGCCTGCACGTAGGCGGCCTGGATGTCCTCGTTGATCGACCAGGTGTTGCGCACGAACTCGGCCGAGTTGAAGGTGGAGATCGGCGTCATGCTCTGGCCCGGCGGCAGCCATTCGCCGCCGAGGATGTAGTCGGACAGCTGGGAACCTTCGATGGTGAACCGGCGGCCGAGATCGCCGTAGCCGCTGAAGCCGTCGAGGAAATTGCCCGGCAGCCAGCGCGGGCTGAAGCGCGACGCGGCGGTGGTGACGCCGGACAGGATGACGCCGCGCTGGATCTGGCTGGTCTCGTGCTCACGCTTCTTGTAGCCGAAGCGCAGCAGGTAGACCGGCGAATCCAGCTTGAGGCCGAAATCGACCTGGCCGTACTTTTCCTTGTCCAGGGTCGGCTTCTCGACCAGGTTGCCGCCCCAGCCGGCATCCATCTGGAACGCGGACGGATCCAGGAACGGATTGGCGCCGTGGAAGGTCAGGCTGCCCGGATGCCCGGGCGCGTTGCTGATGTCCCAGGTGTAGTCGGCGCGCGCGAGGAACTCGCCGAACACCTGGCGCGGACCGCCTTCGGCCTTGGTTGAACCGAGCTGGGTCGAGGCGAACCAGCGTTCGTCGTTCCAGGTCGCCTTCAGGTCGTAAGTCCTGGATTCGACGTCGGCTTCGCGGTTCTGCAGGTCGAAGATCACCAGGCCGTCGTCCATCGTGCCGCGCGTCATCAGGCCGTTCTGAACGGTAACGTCGGTCAGCCGGCTCAGGCTGTTCCAGGTGTTGCCCTGCATGGCGAACATCGACTGGGTGGCGTGGTCGTAGCTGGAATCGATCTTGAGCGCGTTGAACTCGATGTCCAGCCTGTCGACCGGCTTGAACTGCAGCGACGCGGAATAAGTGCGGCGGTCGCGCTCCTGCTCGAAGAAATGCGCGCTCATCGAGTTGGGGCCGACCGCGGCCATGTTGTTGGTCAGGGTCTGCTCGCAGGCACCGGTGCAACTGCCCGAAGCCACCGAACCCGGCGCGCCGCCGGCGCCGTCCCGGAACTGCGCGGCCGTGACGGTGCCGTAGGACTCGATGCCGTCGCGGCGGATGTGCTCGACCGCCTTCTGCGCGGAGACGATCAGCCCGAAGGTTCCGGATGCGTTCTTCCATCCGAACAGGGCCGAGGCCTGCGGGTCGGTGTCCTCGACGCGATCGTTGCGGACATAGTTGATCTGGCCGGCGATGGTGATGTCGTCGGCCATGTCCAGCGGCTTGCGCGTGCTGATGATCACGGTGCCGCCGATCGAGCCTTCATCGATGCGCGCTTCCGGCGACTTGAAGACTTCCACCTTGCCCACCAGTTGCGGGGCCAGCAACGAATAATTGAAGGTGCGGGTGGGGAACTCGGACATGTTCCAGTCGCCGGACGCGATGGTCTGGCCGTTCAACAGGGTGCGGTTGAGCGAGGGATCGGTGCCCAGGATGCTGACCTTCTCGCCCTGGCCGAACGCGCGGTCGATCGCCACGCCCGGGATGATCGTCATCGCCTCGGCCACGTTGGTGGCCGGGAACTTGCCCACGTCCTCGGCGGTGATCACGTCGACGATGGCATCGGCATTGCGCTTGGTGTCGAGCGACTGCTGCAGGCTGGCGCGGATGCCGGTGACGACGACCTTGTCCAGCTCGGTGGCCTCGCCGGCAGCGGCGGGAGCCGGCGCCGGCGAGGCGTCCTGCGCGTGCGCGGTGATGCTCAGGCACATCACGATTGCGGCGGATAGTGCGGTCTTGCGGTAACTCATGCTGTCTCTCCCATCATGATTCGTTCTGTGGTTGGCCTGCCTCGTCGGCGGGTCATGCGGCTGCCTGGCTCCCACGGCGGGCACCTCGCCGTTTTCGATTCACCGGTGGTCGGGCTGGTCGAGGTACCAACGCGCAGCGCCGACGACGCCGAGTCGCCCGTGCTCGACCAGCTTCACGGGAATGCGTTCGAGTGCCTGCCGCAGCGGTCCCTTGTTGAGGAAGCGCGCGACGAATTGGCTTTCGATCAGGCAGGCGCCCAGTCGCGGCAGGATGCCGCCGGCCAGATAGACGCCACCGTGCGCGCCATACAGCAGCGCCATGTCGCCGACCACGCTGCCCAGCAATCCGCAGAACGCCTGCAACGCGTCGTGTGCGTGTTCGTCGTCGCCGGCCAATGCCGCGGCAGTGATGTCGCCCGGCTCGCGATGCCGCGCGGGTACGCCACGCAACCCGCACAGCGCGATGTAGAGATTCAGCAGGCCGGGCCCGGACAGCGCGTGTTCGGCCGGAACGTGGCTGCGTTCCCCGAGCATCCTGCCGAGCAGGGCCAGTTCCAGCGCGTTGCCCGCGGCCAGCGAGGCATGCCCGGCTTCGGTGGCGAGCACGATCGGACGCGGCTGCGCCGGAATCCACACGGCCGCACCCAGCCCGGTGCCCGGCCCCAGGACCAGCCGCGGGCCTTCCGTACCCTGGCGCGGACCGGAAAGCTGCAGGACCTGGCTGGCTTCCATGTGCGGCGCGGCGTGCGCGACGGCTTCGAAATCGTTGACGACGCGCAGGTCCTCGAAGCCCAACCGGCTCCGGAGATCGCGCGGTGAAAGCGGCCAGGGCAGATTCGCGCTGATGAGGGAGCCGTCTTCCAGCGGCAGTCCCGCGCTGGCAACGACGCCGCGGCGCACCGGCAGCGCCGGCCGGCCGCGCAGGAATCCCTCGAGGATGTCGCCCAGTCCGGTGAAGCGGGCGCACGCATAGGTCTCGTACTCCACCACGTCCGGCGATGCGCCAGGCGAGCCGCCCGCGCGGACCAGCCCGACGCGTACGTGGGTGCCGCCGACGTCGGCGGCCAGGAACACCTCGCCTTGCGCGTAACGCGGCTGGACCTCGGGCACTGGATTGGCGATGGCGGCCACACGTCTCCCCACATGCTTGGCATCAGGAGTGCGGGCGGGCGCTCCTCGAACCCGAGTGTGTTGGAGCGCTGACAACGTTGTCAAGCAATTTGCAAAAAATTTTCACCGCAGTTGATGCTGCGCCGCAGCGAAAAAGTCCTTGATTTGCAGGGTTTTATTGCGGAAGGCTTGAGAATATGTCCGGTAATGCCCCTGTCGCACAGGCTTTCGGGGTGCTCTTCCGGGGTTTGATGTAAAAAATTATCCCGGTTTGCAGTCGGCTTGAGACACCGAACGGGAGCGGATTGCCAGGCGACAAGACCGGCGCAACCAATCCGAAGGCAGACCCGTCGCAGCGCGTCAGAACCAGAGCTGCCCATGCGGCCGAAAAAAAGGGCCCGGACGAATCCGGGCCCGCAGAGGGAGCATCTCTGACTGTTCCGCCGTCCTCAGAACTTCAGGCGGACATTGAAGTAGTACTGCCGGCCATTGCTGTAGAACGACGTCGGGATGGCCGCGCTCTGGTAGTACTTAATGGTCGGGTCGTTGAGGTTCAGCGCGTCCAGCGAGAAGCTGAGGTGATCGTTGAACTTGTAGCTCAACGCCGCCGACAGCGTGCCGAAGTCATCCTGGTAATACGGATTGGCACCGGAGAGGCCGATCAGGAACGATGAGCGGCGGGTGTAGCTGACGCGCGCACCGAAGGTATCGTTCTCGAAGTAGGCGCCCACGTTGTAGGTGTTCTTCGAGGTGCCGAGCAGATTGTTGCTGCCGTCCGCCCAGGTGTGCGAGGTGCTGCCATCGGCGTAGGTGTAGTTGGCAACGACGCCGAAGTTGTCACCGATCGGCTGCTCGTAGGCCAGTTCGACGCCGGTGACCTTGCCGTTCGAATTGATCGGCACGGACACCAGGTATTCCTCGAGCTGGTTGGTCAGTTCGCTGAACAGCATCTGCCTTTCGGTGCCGAATGCGACGTAGTCCTTCAGGTTCATCGAGTACGCGCCGACGGACAGCAGGCCGCGCGGCATGAAGTACCACTCGACGTTCGCGTCGAAATTGGTGGATACCACCGGATCCAGGTTCGGGTTGCCGCCGCCACCGGTGCGGTTCAGATCCGAGCCCCAGGACGAGGCGCCCAGCGCGGAGAAATCCGGCAGGGTCTGCGTCTGCGAGGCCGCGAAGCGGAACACCAGGTTGTCGCTCAGATCGAACTTGATGTTCGCGCTGGGCAGCACGCGGCTGTGCTTGTTGTTGGTGAACTTGCGGATCCACTGGCCGAACAGGCTGGAGACGTCGGCATTGGCGGGATTCGCCACCGCCTGGTACGAGCTGATGTCCTGATCGATGTCGACGTAACGCAGGCCGACGTTGCCGCTCCACCTGTCGCCGACGAAGTTGGCCTGGATGTAGGCGGCAAGGTTCTTCTCTTCGACCTTCCACTCGGCGCCGTAGTTGTGGCGGCCGGTCGGACCGTCGTTGTTGTACAGCCAGGTCGAGTTGTTGATGATCGCGTTCTTCAGCGCGCCGGGAGTGAAGTACCACAGGTTGCGCGGGAAGTTGCCGCCGATGCTGCTGGCGAAACCGCCGGGATACGAAGCGGTCGCACCGTTCTGCAGCGTCGTCCAGATATCGCCCGGGGTGGCGCCTTCCGGCGACTGGGCCTCGCGGGTGTGATCGGCGTAGCGGGCGCCGAAGTCGAGCGATGACAGCACGCCTGCATTGAAATAGTGGGTGAAGTCGGCGGTGAACCAATCCTCGTCATCCTTCGCGGTGACTTCCTGGTTGCCCCAGGTGCCGCCCCAGGCCGCCGCGGCCGGGCTCAGGTCGCCGCCCACGTTCCAGTCCAGCGGCGAGCCTGCGCCGTGGCTGGTCCAACTGGCGCCACCGCCGTTGGCCATCGTCAATTCGGCAATGAACTGGCGCGGAGTGGAACCTTCGCCGCTGGTGGTGCCGACCTGGAACTTTGAGCTCAGGTTGTCGTTGATCTGCCAATCCACATCGAAGGTGACGTACTCGCTCTTGGCCGACGCCTCGCGATAAATCATGTCGTAGACCGCGTAGTTCTGTCCGGGCTGGCCGGTATACGTGGCGTTGGTCAGCACGCCGTCCTTGACCACGTAGCCGGGATCCGGCGCCCAGGCGCGAGCAAAGTTGCCGCCCCACATCATGAAATTGCGGTTGTAGTTGTTGGCGTCCATGTCGGAGCGGAAGCCGCTCAGGCCCAGGGTCAGATCGTCGTTGGGCTTGAACTGAAGTTCGATCAGGCCGCCCTTGCGCTCGCGGGTCTGCTCGAACAGGGTCGAACCCAGCAGGCCCGGGGCCCAGACACCCACCAGATCCGGATTGCTGATGCCGGCCGGATCGGTGGCCGCGATCTGGAAGAAGCCGCCCGGGATTTCCTGCGCCTCGCGGCGCAGTTCGCGCTTCTGGCTGAATGCCTGGACCATCACGCCGAACGTGCCGGACTCGTTCTTGTAGTTGAACAAGGCGGACAGCTGCGGATCGGTGGAATCGGCCTGTTCCGCGTTGACCACGCCCAGCGAGGCTTCGGCGGTGATCCGATCGGGGAACTGGAGCGGCTTGCGGGTGATGATGTTGACCGAGCCGGTGGTGCCGCCGTCGGGCAGCTTGGCCTGCGAGGACTTGTGCACTTCCACCGAGCTGACCAGTTCGGACGGCAGCAGGGTGTAGCTGACGCTGCGGCCGACGTTGTTGCCCTGGCTGAGCACGAACCAGTCGGCCGAACCGACGGTGTGGCCGTTGATCAGCGTCTGGGTCAGGCTGGGGCTGGTGCCGCGCAGGCTGACGCGATCGGCTTCGTCGAAGCCGCCTTCGTCGGCGGACGACGAACTGATGTTCACGCCCGGCAGGCGCTGCAGGGTGTCGGCCACGTTGTGCGCCGGCAGCTTGCCGACATCCTCGGCGGTGACGACTTCCACGCGGGAGTTGGCCTCGCGCTTGGTATCCAGCGACTTCTCCATCGAGCCGCGGATGCCGGTGACGACGACGGTGTCCAGATCGGTGGCCTGCTGGGCGGCCGGCTGGGGCTGCTGCTGGGCGGCGGCATCCTGCGCCTGTGCGTGCATGGAGACCGCGAGGCCCGTCGCGACGGCGACGGCGAGTAGCGACTTACGGTGATTCATGGTGTCTCTCCCATCATGATTTTGGTGGTCGGCCGGGGCGTGATCCGGGTCCGTGTTGCTGCCTTTGCTGCCAAGGGTCCGGCTGACGGCTCCGACCCGGGTTTGTTGCGACGCCTGTGCCGGCGCCTTCGTTTTCGTGTTTCAGTGGCTTTCGGTTTGATCGAGGTACCAACTGGCGGCGCCGATGACGCCCAGTTGCCCGTGCTCGACCAGCTTCACGGGAATGCGTTCCAGCGCTTCGCGCATCGTTCCCTTGTTGAGGAAACGCGGCACGAAGCTGCTGCGGATGAGGAATTCGCGGATGTTCGGCAGGATGCCGCCGGCCAGGTAGACGCCGCCCTGCACGCCGTACAGCAGCGCCATGTCGCCGACCACGCTGCCCAGCAGTCCGCAGAACACGTCGAGGGTTTCGCGCGCCAGCGCGTCGTCGCCGGCGAGTGCGGCGGCGGTGATCTGACCGGGCTGGACATGCACGGGCGTGCCGGCGCCGCGCACCGCGCACAACGCGGTGTAGAGGTTCATCAGTCCCGGGCCCGACAGCGCGTGTTCGACCGGAATATGCGGGCGTGATTTCAGCATCTCCGCCAGCAGTGCCATCTCCAGCGGATTGCCGGCGGTGAGCGCGGCCTGGCCGGCTTCGGTCGCCAGCACGACGGCGCGGCGGCCCGCCGGAATCCAGACCGCGGCGCCCAGGCCGGTGCCCGGACCGAGAATCAGGATCGGTCCGCGCGGCGGGGCGTCGGTCGGGCCGGCCAGTTGCAGCACCTGGCTCGCGTCGACCTGGGCCGCGGCATGCGCCACCGCCTCGAAATCGTTGACCAGGCGGAAATCGTCGAAACCCAGGCGCGCGCGGATGTCCGCCAGCGACAGCCGCCAGGGCAGGTTGTTGGTGATGACGGTGCCATCCTCCAGCGCGTAACCGGCGCTGGCGATCACGCCGCGGCTGACCGGCAATCCGCCCAGCCCGCCGAGGAAATCTTCCAGGATGTCGGCCAAGCCCGGGTAATCGGCGCAGGCGTACTTGCGGTACTCGAGCACGCTGATCGGAGCGGCGGCATCAAGGCTTCCGCGCACCAGCCCGATGCGGACGTGGGTGCCGCCGACGTCCGCGGCGATGAAAACCTCGCCCGCCCGGCTCACGGGGTCCACCGGCAATGGATTGGCGATTGCGACCACACGTCTCCCCACATGTCCGCGGAGGGGCGAAAACCAGCAGCCCCGATGGCGCCGGAGTGTGGGAGCGGTTTGACAACGTTGTCAACACTCTGTCATCCAATGCGGGCCGGGCGACCCGGCAGGGGATCAAATTTGCCAACGATCTCGATGCCATCGTCCTGTTCAGTTTCAAAACAGAGGAAATACGTTCAGATTTAAGGCGTTGTATGCGGTTCTGAACGCGCCTGGATGTTGCGGCGCCGCATGCGGCAGAACGCGGCGGGTGCCGAGGCACGACGGGGAAATCCGCGCGCGGGTGGCTTCGCGGACGAATCTGTGACAACGTTGTTTCCAGAGGGAGCCGCGCCGCGGGCAGGGCGTGGACGCCGGTCGCCGACCGGCCATCACCAACAGAGAGAGGGGAGTTCGCCAGACATGACTGCGGTACAAGGCTCGCGACAGTTCACGTCCATCGCCATCATCGGCCTGCTGTTTTTCATCTTCGGTTTCGTCACCTGGCTCAACGGGCCGCTGATCACGTTCGCCAAGCTGGCGTTCAACGTCAGCGAGACCTACGCCTTCCTGATTCCGAGCGCGTTCTACATTTCCTACTTCTGCCTGGCGCTGCCTTCGTCGGTGATCCTGCGCAGGACCGGCATGAAGAAAGGCATGGCGCTGGGCCTGTTCGTGATGGCGATCGGTGCGCTGGTGTTCGGCCAGTTCACCACCCATCGCTGGTATCCCGGCGCGGTGGGCGGCGTGTTCACCATCGGCGCCGGGCTGGCGATCCTGCAGACCGCGGCCAATCCCTACATCAGCATCCTGGGCCCCATCGAAGGCGCCGCGCAGCGCATCGCGGTGATGGGCATCTGCAACAAGATCGCCGGCATTCTCGCGCCCATCGCGCTGGCGACGCTGGTGCTGCACGGCATGGGCGATCTCGCCACGCAGGTCGAAGCCGCCGCGCCGGAAGCGAAGGAAGCGCTGCTCAACGAATTCGCGGCCCGCGTCTACGGTCCCTACATGGTGATGGCCGGCGTGCTGGTCCTGCTGGCGATCGGCATCCTGTTCTCGCCGCTGCCCGAAGTGGACACCGCCGAGGCCAATGCCAATGGCGGCGGCGGCGAGGAGGCCAATCGCCGCAGCGTGTTCCAGTTCCCGCACCTGTTGCTGGGCGTGATCTGCCTGTTCGTCTATGTCGGCGTGGAAGTGCTGGCCGGCGACGCCATCGGCATCTACGGCGAGAGCTTCGGCCTGCCGCTGGACGAAACCAAGATGTTCACGTCCTATACGCTGGGCGCGATGCTGGTCGGCTACCTGTTCGGTTTGGTCGCGATTCCGCGCTTCATCTCGCAGGAGCGCTACCTGAGCGTGTCGGCGGTGCTGGGCATCGTCTTCGCGATCGGTGCGTTCATGACCCACGGCTACGTGTCGGTCGCGTTCGTCGCCGCGCTCGGTTTCGCCAACGCGATGATGTGGCCGGCGATCTTCCCGCTCGCGATCCAGGGCCTGGGCCGCTTCACCGAGACCGGCTCGGCGCTGCTGATCATGGGCATCGCCGGCGGCGCGGTGATCCCGCAGCTGTTCGCGGTGTTCAAGCAGAGCCATGATTTCCAGCTCGTGTTCACCGCGCTGGCGGTGCCCTGCTACCTGTACATCCTGTTCTTCGCCCTGCGCGGCCACAATGTCGGCCGGGTCAAGGCGGCCTGAGCGGCGCATGCGACGCGTGGAGATTTCCCATGGCTGAGAACGGCATGCGCAGGCCCACCATCAAGGACGTCGCCGAGCGGGCCAAGGTTTCGTTGAAGACCGTCTCGCGCGTCATCAACAACGAACCATCGGTGATGCAGGGCACGCGCGCGCGCGTGCTGCACGCCATCGCCGAACTGGACTACGAACCGGACCAGTCCGCGCGCAACCTGCGCAGCGGGACGCCGTTCGTGATCGGGCTGGTCTACGACAACCCCAACCCGTACCACATCATCGGCGTGCAGAACGGCGTGCTCGCGGCCTGCCGCGAAACCGGCTTCGGCCTGCAGATCCATCCCTGCGATTCGACTTCGCCGCTGCTAGCCGAGGAACTGGCCGAATTCGTGCAGCGCTCGCGGCTGGCCGGACTGGTGCTGACCGCGCCGATGTCCGAACGGATGGAACTGGTGAACGCGCTGGCCGCGCGCGGGGTCAAGCTGGTGCGGATCATCGCCGCCACCGAGGATCCGCAGGATGGCCAGCCCTGCGTCTACGTGGATGACCACGACGCCGCCTACGAGATCACCGAGCATCTGATCCAGTTGGGTCACCAACGCATCGGTTTCCTGTGGGGCGGCCTGGCGCACCGATCGTCGATCGAGCGCTACAACGGCTACGAGAAAGCCTTGAAGGACTACGGCATTCCCCTCGACAAGCATCTGGTGGTGCCGGGCGACTACACCTTCGACGACGGTTTCCGCGGCGCCCGCCGCCTGCTGGCATTGCGCGAACCGCCGACGGCGATCTTCGGATCCAACGACGAAATCGCCGCCGGCGTGCTGGCGGCGGCCAAGTCCGCGGGCATCAACGTGCCCTACGATCTGTCCATCGCCGGTTTCGAGGACAGCCCCTTCTCGCGCCAGTCCTGGCCGCCGCTCACCACCGCCAAGCAGGCCACCGAGGACATCGCCAAGCAGGCGGCGCGCCTGCTGATCGCGACCCTGCGGCAGGACGCCTACGACGACAACCCCACTCCCGTGCACAACCAGGGCTTCGTGCCGCAACTGGTGGTGCGCGGATCCACCGCGCCGGTACGCCTGCGCGCCGAACGCCCCGACCCCACGACATGACCGAAGCCTCTTCCCTCCCCGCGCCCGCCGACACGCTGATGTTCCAGGAGGCGCAGCAGACCGCGGACGTGGTCGCCGCGCAGTACCAGCGCGTTGAAACCGTCATCCGCACGCTGGCCGCCGACCTGCGCGCCCACCCGCCGCCGTTCGTGGTGACCTGCGCGCGCGGCAGTTCCGACCACGCGGCGACCTACGCCAAGTACCTGTTCGAAACCCAGTTGGGGTTCGTCACCGCATCCGCGTCGCCTTCCGTGGGTTCGGTGTACGAGGCAAGGCAGAAACTCAAGGACGCGCTGTACATCGTCATCTCGCAGTCGGGCAAGAGTCCGGATCTGCTGCACAACGCGCGGGCCGCCGCCGAGGCGGGCGCGCGGGTGGTGGCGATCGTCAACGTCGAGGATTCGCCGCTGGCCGGGCTGGCCGACACGGTGATCCCGCTGCACGCCGGACCCGAGCGCAGCGTCGCCGCGACCAAGAGCTACCTGAGTTCGCTGGCGGCCATCCTGCAACTGGGCGCGTACTGGAAGGATGAAGCGACCCTGCGCGATGCGCTGCCGTTGCTGCCCGACGCGCTGCGGCGGGCATGGGTGGCGGACTGGTCGCCGGTCACCGACGGCCTGGTCGATGCGCACAACCTGTTCGTGCTCGGCCGGGGCCTGGGCCTGGCCGCCGCGCAGGAAGCCGCACTCAAGTTCAAGGAAACCTGCGGCCTGCACGCCGAGGCCTACAGTTCCGCCGAAGTGAAGCACGGTCCGATGGCGCTGGTCGGGCCGGGATTCCCCGTGCTTTGTTTCGCCCAGCCCGACGAGACGGGTGCCGGCACGCTGGCGCTGGCACGCGAATTCCGCGGCCGCGGCGCGCAGGTATGGGTGGCTTCGGAAGAAGCGGATCCGACCGCCGGGCCGGGCGAATCGCTGCCGCTGGTGCACGCGCCGCATCCGGCCTGCGCTCCGTTGCTGGCCATCCAGAGCTACTACCGCGCAATCAACGCGCTGGCGTTGCGCCGCGGCTACAACCCCGACGTGCCGCCGCATCTGAACAAGGTCACCGAAACCGTATGAGCACCGCGCTCGTCAATGGTCGCGTGCTGACCGCACAGGGCTTCGTCGAAGGCGTGGCGGTCGTCATCGACGGCCGCGACATCGTCTCGCTGCTGCCGGAAGCGGATCTGCCCGCGCAACCGCGGCGTCACGATCTGCAGGGCGCCTGGCTGGTGCCGGGCTTCATCGACGCGCAGGTCAATGGCGGTGGCGGCGTGCTGTTCAACAACGCGCCGACGGTGGATGCGATCCGCCGCATCGGCGAAGCGCACCGGCAATTCGGCACCACCGGCTTCATGCCCACCCTGATCAGCGACGATCTCGCGGTGATGCGCGAAGCCGTCGCGGCGACCCGGCAGGCCATCGCCGAAGGCGTGCCCGGCGTGCTCGGCATCCATCTGGAAGGACCGTACCTGGCGCCGGCGCGCAAGGGCACCCACGATGCCGGCAAGTTCCGCGTGCCGGATACGCGGGAAATCGAACTGGCGTCGTCGCTGGACAACGGCGTCACCCTGATCACGCTCGCACCCGAGCGCGTGCCGGATGAGTCGATCCGGGCGTTGGTCGCGCGCGGCGCGATCGTCGCCGCAGGCCATACCGCCGGCAGCTACGAAGAGATCCGCACCGGCTTGGCCGCCGGCATCCGCGGGTTCACCCATCTCTACAACGCGATGTCGCCGCTGCAGGGACGCGAGCCCGGCGCGGTCGGCGCCGCGCTGGAGGATCCGCACAGTTGGGTCGGCATCATCGCCGACGGCCATCACGTGCATCCGGGCAGCCTGCGCGTCGCGCTGGCCGCCAAACCGCAGGGCAAGGTGTTCCTGGTGACCGACGCCATGCCGCCGGTCGGCTCCGACGAGCCCAGCTACGCGCTGTACGGCGAAATCATCACCGTCCAGGACGGCGTGGTCCGCAACGCGGCCGGTTCGCTGGCCGGCTCCGCGCTGGACATGGCCACGGCGGTGCGCAACGCGGTGGATCTGCTCGGCCTGCCGCTCGCCGAAGCGGCGCGCATGGCATCCACGTATCCGGCCGATTTCCTCGGCCTGTCCGCCAGCCACGGCCGCATCGCCGCCGGCTACCGCGCCGATCTGGTGGCGCTGGACGCGCAGTTGCGGGTGACCACGACCTGGATCGACGGCGAACCCGCCGTGCACGCCGGCTGAGGGCCGGCGGATTCGCCCGGAGACGCCGTGATGAGCCAGACGAAACCGTTGCGTTTCGCGTCGGTGGATGCACTGCGCGGCATCACCGTCGCGGCGATGCTGCTGGTCAACAATCCCGGCGACTGGGGCCACGTCTATGCACCGCTGCTGCATGCCGAATGGCACGGCTGCACGCCGACGGATCTGATCTTTCCGTTCTTCCTGTTCATCGTCGGTGTCTCCATCTCGCTGGGCATCACGCCTCGGCTGGAAGCGGGCGGCGATCGCGGCGCGCTGGCGCGCGGCGTGCTCTGGCGAGGCGCCAAGATCATCGCCATCGGCCTGCTGCTCCACGCGTTGGCGTTCTGGTGGCTGGACAAACCGTGGTTCCGGCCCTGGGGCGTGCTGCAGCGGATCGGCCTGTGCTTCATCGCCGCCGGCGTCATCGCGCTGTACCTGCGCCCGCGCACGCAGTGGGCGATCACGATCGCGGTGTTGCTGGGCTACTGGGCGATGCTGGCGTGGGGCGGTGGCTATGCACCGCTGGACAACCTCGCCAGCCGG
>Ga0182741_1001610_pt1 | contig 28747 bp, 27 predicted proteins | sample eDN5th37CBELigOP_FD_128874 | JGI IMG/M metagenome (GOLD analysis project Ga0182741, IMG submission 128874) | Enriched Organic Plus compost microbial communities from Emeryville, California, USA - eDNA 5th pass 37_C BE-Lig OP (version 2) (version 2) ... | reverse complement strand
GGAACAAGGCTCTCGAGCGTCACCATCTCGATCGCCGTCTGAACTGGAGCAGGTTTCTTCAACATGCCCCAGTGAATCAAAAACCTCCGGCTAACGCCAGAGGTTTGTCAGCAGTCTGAAGGGGCGAAGTCTGGACTTCGCCCCTCTTGCCTTCAGAAGGGTAACTCGCCTCAGATAACCTTTGCCTCGCGCAACTTCGCCCGCTTTTCAGCATCCAGTCCGAGACGCTCCAGCACCAGGTCCGTATGCTCGCCGAGCATAGGCGGAGGCGCATAGGTCTCGATCGCGGTTTCGGAAAACTTCAGCGGATTGCCTACCATCTCCACCCTGAGTCCAGACGGATGCTCGGCAGACACTTTCATGCCACGTTCGATGATCTGGGGATCGTTGAAGACCTGTTCGAAATTCTGGATCGGTCCCGACGGAACATCGGCGGCATGCAATGCCGGCAGCCACTCGGTAGCCGGTTTGGTGTTGAAGATGGCCTGCAGTTCTTCGGACAGGGCGTCGCGATGTGCGATGCGTGTTGGTCCGTCAACAAAGCGCGGATCGTCGGCCATTTCCGGATGTCCGATGGCCGTACAGAGCCGCCGGAACTGGCCGTCGTTGCCGGCCGTAAGCATGAGCGCACCTTCGGAGCACAGGAACATCTGCGACGGAACTCCGCCATTGCCCTGCGTGCCTCGCCGCCCTGGAGCAACGCCCGATGTTAGATAGATCTGGACATAATGCGAAAGAGCTGCAACCGCACAGTCGTAGAGGCCCAAGTCCACATGCTGGCCCTTACCCCCGTTGGCATCCCTATGATACAGTGCACTGGTGATGCCGATGACGGCATTCAGGCCGGTGATGATATCCACGATGGATGGTCCCACCTTCATGGGCCCACCACCGGGAACATCATCAGGGTATCCGGTCACGCTCATAAGGCCGCTCATGCCCTGAAATACGGCATCATATCCCGGACGCTTCCGGTAAGGCCCCGTCTGACCAAAGGCGGTAACCGAGCAGTAGATCAAGCGTGGATTGATCTTGTGAAGTGAGTCGAAGTCGAGATTGTAGCGGGCAAGATCGCCGACCTTGAAATTCTCAAGAAGCACATCACTCTCGGCGGCCAGCTTGCGGATGATCTCCTGGCCTTCCGGTTTCGCAAGATCAACCGTCAGGGACATCTTGCCCCGATTGCACGAGACATGGAAGAAGTTCTCGCTCGTGGGATTGCCGTCGACGTCCTTGACGTAAGGCGGTCCGTACGCACGGGCATCGTCACCCTTGCCCGGACGTTCCACCTTGATCACTTCGGCACCGAGATCGGCAAGATATTGCCCAGCCCAGGGACCTGCCAGAATTCTTGACAGGTCGAGAACCTTAACATTCGAGAGAGGTAGATTGGCCATGCTCTTCCCTTATCAAGCCGATGGAAGTTTGAGGACGTTTGACGCAATGATATTGCGCTGAATCTCGTTGGTCCCGCCATAAATCGTTGACGGCCGCGCGTTGTAGAACGGCGAAAGCACATCGAATTCGGCGTCACCAAATAGTGCCGGACCGCTGATCATCCCGGCAGAGTCTGCCACCTCGACAATGAGATCTGCGACACGCGCGAAAGTTTCCGTTCCCCAAACCTTCAGAACGGAGATGTCCTGACCGAGCGGTTCGCCACGGCCGGCTTGAGCGCTGAAGTGCCGGTAGATGCCGTTCAGATCATCGACATCCAGCTGAACCTCAGCGAGGCGCTCGAGGAAGACCGGATCCCGGTCACGTCCCGTGAGCTTTGCAAGGGTCATCAAGCGGGCCAGGGCGCTCTGGGCAAGCTTCGGACTGCCCAGGAACAGACGCTCGAAGCCCAGCAGCGCCTTCGCCACCGTCCAGCCCTTGTTGATCTGACCAACGATATTCTCCTTAGGCACACGAACGTTGTCGAAGAATATCTCGCAAAATTCCTCATGCCCGGAAAGCGTGGCCATGGGGCGCACCGTTATTCCCGGTGCCTTCATGTCGACCAGAAGGAAGCTGATGCCCTCCTGCTTGCGTGCATTCTTGTCGGTACGAACAAGCAGGAAGATGTGCGTTGCATCCTGCGCAAGGGTCGACCAGGTCTTCTGCCCGTTGACGACGAATTCATCGCCGTCCAGCACGGCCTCTGTCCTGAGGCTTGCCAGGTCCGAGCCCGCATTTGGTTCGGAATAGCCCTGGCACCAGATCTCCTCACCGGTGAGGATTTTCGGCAGATAGCGTGCCCGCTGCTCGTCCGTCCCCTGCTGGATCAGCAGGGGGCCGACCATGATGAGGCCGTGATCCGGCACGCGCGCCACGCCGTAGGCTTCCTGCTCTTCGATGAAGATGATGTGCTTCGACGGGCTGAGCCCCATGCCGCCATATTTCGTTGGCCAGGCGGGCGCGATCCAGCCGTGTCTGGACAGTGTATCGTACCATCCGCGCATTTCCGCCAGACGCCGGCGGCTGGGTGAATAGCGCAGATGCTCGGGATAGTGATCCTCGAAGAACTTGCGAACAATCAGCCTGAATTCCTGATCCGAGAGCGCATTCCAGTCGCGCTGTTCAGTCATTGTGGCCCTCCGAACGCTAGATTTGCAAAGCACCGGCGATGCTCGGCAGCATTGCCAAGCCACGATGAAAGCGTAAGGGCACGTTTGAGATAAAGTCCGATATCATGCTCGTTGGTGTAGCCGATGCCGCCATGCATCTGGACGGCTTCCTTTGTCACGCGCAGCGCTGTCACCGAACACCGGTATTTTGCCCGGCTCGCAGCCTTCAGCATGTCAGCGATATTCTGCGCCTCCTCAAAATCCTCTACGGCACGCCGCAAAGCTGCAGCACAGAGTTCCTGCTGGATATACAGATCAGCCGCGCGGTGCTGAAGCGCCTGGAACGAACCTATGGTGCGGTCAAACTGCTTGCGGGTCCGCAGGTATTCCAGCGTCATGCTGATTGCGCCACGAATGAGCCCCAGCAACTCCGCACTTGCGCAGATCGTGGCTGCACTCAGGGCGCGCGTGAGGGTCTCCGCCCCGTCGGAATGTAACAGCCGTTCACCGGAGACCTTCACGTTCGACAGCACAACGCTTGCGACCTCTCCGCCATCCGCAGTTGGACGCCGCTCGATCACCAGGCCATCTTCTGAACCATCCAGCCAGAACAGTGCAGTTCTGGCATTCATCATCGCCGACACGATCAGGCCGTCGAACTTGTCGCCCGGCAGAACGAATTCCTTGCGGCCGTTCAGCAGGAATCCACCCGCTGCGGATTGCGCGACCGTCGCAACATGAGGCTGGGCGAACGTCCAGGTGCCCTCCTGCCAAGCCACCGCCGGCACCAGTTCCCCCTGCCCAAGCTTGCCAGCCAGCTCCGCGCCCTGTTCCCCATCGCAGGTTGCACCCAGAATAAACGACGGCAGGATGCATGCGGCAACGAAGGGCTCTCGCAAGAGCTTGCTGCCCAGTGCCTCGATCGAAGGCACGACATCTCCGAGCTTCAGGCCCAGGCCATCTATCTGTTCAGGCAACAGTGTCGCCAGCAAACCCAGAGATGCAAGCTTTTGCCACCGCTCACGGCTGAAGTCCTTCTGGCGCAGATGGCCGGGCTCCAGTTCGCGTCGCGCGTATGCATCGGCGGATTCCGTGATAAGACGTTGTTGTTCAAGTCTTTCCAAGTCAGCAGTCAAGTTTTGTACTCCGCCCATTGGCATTCCGTACCCGGTGGAAGCAGGCTTTCCATTTCCGAAGCATCCAACCCGAGCTTCTCCAGAATTTCCTGCGTGTGCTCTCCCAGCCGCGGCGGAAGGGAGCGGACGGAACCAGGAGATACCGAGAAGGATACCGGTACGCCCGCCGTCACCATTGGCCCCTCGGTTGGATGAACCGTCCGTCTGAAGAAGCCGGTCGTGTTGAGATATTCATCGTTGAACACGTCTTCGAGATCGTTCACCGGGCCGTTTGGAATATCGGCCTCGTCAAGAAGATGGCGCCATTCCTCGGTAGGACGTGTCAGCATCTGGTCAGCAAGGATGCCGTACAGCTCGTCGATGTTGCGGCTGCGGTTCCTGGTCATCGCGAATCGGGGATCTCCGACCAAGTCCGGACGGCCCATCACGACAAACATGCGCTTCCATTGCTCATCCGTGTTTGCGAGAAGGGCAATGTACCCATCGCGCGTACGATATGGCCTGCGATGGGGTGTAAACATGCGGCTGTAGCCGAGACCAAGCTCGGGTTGATCGAGGGATCCGGCCCAGAGATGTTCGATCAGATTGAAGGAAACCATTGTGTCCATCATCGGCACGTGCACCTCCTGCCCCTGGCCGGTACGTTCGCGCCAGAGCAGAGCCATGGAGATTGCCGACGACAGGACATAGCCGCAGAACTTGTCAGCGATCACCGTAGGAAAATAGCGTGGCTCGCCGGAACTGCCCTTGTTCATGCTGGCGATACCGCTCATGCCCTGGATCACATCATCGAACGCAGGCCAGTTGCGCCGTTCACTGTCCTGCCTGAAGCCACTTGCAGAACCGTAGACGATCCGCGGATTAACCGCAGAAACATCCTTGTAGGAAATGCCCAGCCGTTCGGCCGCACTATGGCGCATGCTGTGGACGAAGACGTCCGCCGTTTCGATCAGCTTGTAGAGAGCCCTTTTCGCTGCAGGCTGCTTCAGGTCGAGAACGACGCTCTGCTTGTTGCGGTTGATGTTGAGGAAGAAAACGCCCATCGCATCACTGCGGGAAGGACCGACATGGCGGGTGTAGTCACCCTCCGGCGGCTCGATCTTGATGACCTCAGCCCCCATGTCCCCAAGGATCTGCGTCGCCACCGGCCCAAGCACATTTACTGTCAGGTCAATGACTCGATAACCGGACAATGGACCAGCGGCATGCGGGTCGGTAGCAGCTGTCACTTGAATTCACCCTCACCGTTGGTGCGAGCCTTGACCATGCGCAGCGGCGTGTAGGTCATGATGATCTCGCCTCGCTGGTTTATCACGTTGTTGCGGGTCCGAACGATGCCTCGGTTCGGCCGGCTCTTCGAACGCCGGGATTCAATGACTTCCACTTCCACGTGGATCGTATCGCCAGCGACAGTGGGACCTTTGATTTCCAGTTCCATCCCCAGGAACGCGAAGCCTGTGTGCTGCATGGAGGCCTGAACGAGAAGCCCCTCGGAGAAGGTAAATACGAGGGCCCCTGGCACCACCTTGCCCTGAATATCGGATTCGGTTTTCTGGAACTCGTCATTGGTGAACAGGACTTCTGTCATCCCCGTGCAGGTTACGAAGTTGATGACATCAGCTTCACTGATTGTGCGTCCTACGGTCTTGAAGGAACGCCCCAATGGAAGATCTTCATAAAAAAGGCCAAGGCCAAGAACATCCATAGATACAACTCCAATTAATCTCTTACGAGAGAATGTTTCGCGCAATTATGTTTCGCTGGATCTGGTTCGTTCCTTCGATGATCTGAAGTACTTTTGCATCACGGAAGTAACGGTTGATGGGGTATTCGTTAGATATGCCCGCGGCACCGAACAACTGAACCGCGTTGGTAGCCACTGTCATCGCAGTATCCGTGGCATGACATTTCGCGATCGCGGCCAGCTGGGCCAGTTCCTGTCCCTTGATGCCGGCGTCCACCGCCGCCGCTGCCTGGTAAACAAGCCGGCGCGAGGCCGCGATCTGGATTGCCATGTCGGCGATCATCCAGCGCACGCCCTGGAAATCAGAGACCGTCTGACCGAACGCCTGCCTGTTCTTGATGAATTCAACCGTGTGATCCAGCGCACCCTGTGCCAGACCAACGCCTCGCGCACCGATGATGGGACGGGACTCGTTCAGAGCAGCCATTGCAACGCGGAAGCCGGTCTTTTCATCGCCCAGCATGTTTTCGGCAGGGACATAGCAATTGTCGAAATAGAGCGAGTGGGACGGCACCCCGCGTGCGCCGATCTTGTCTTCCTTCGCGCCCACTTCAAACCCAGGCGTGCCCTTCTCGACGATGAAGAGATTAACCTTGCCGCGTTCCTCGTCTGTCCCGGTCTTGGCAGCCACCAGAACGAAATCAGCCATGCCTGAATTGGTGCACCAGATCTTGGTGCCGGTGATGCGATAGCCGTTTCCATGGCGCACCGCACGGGTCTTGATGCCCGCGACGTCCGAGCCGCTCTGCGGCTCGGTGAGCGAGAGTGCCCCGCGCAGGTCACCGCTTGCGAGCCCTGGCAAGTACCGCTTCTTCTGCTTTTCGGAACCGCCTGCCAGGATTGCCCCGATGGGAACCCACTGCACCACCAACAGATAGGCTGTGTTGTAGCAAATGCGGCCAAGTTCCTCGACAGCTATGCAGGCCGAGAGCATGCTTCCGGTGCCGCCATATTCTGGCGGAAACGGAAGGGTAAACAGGCCAAGATCCTTCAGAAGCGTGAACATATCGTGCGGATACTCGGCCGTCAGATCGATCTCTTGCGCACGTGGAGCAACCTTGTTCAATGCAACACGGCGTACCATGTCCTGGATTTGTTTTTGTTCGTCAGTCAGCTCAAAAGACACTTCGTTACTTCCGGCTCTAGTAAGTTATCCATGGCGCCGATCAGCGGCGATATTGCACCTAGCTATTCTTGAAATTCCGGAGGACGTCAAACAAACGAAGCCGTTTGCGGAGCTTCGAGGCCACCTCAACATGAATATGTTGAAACGGCGGGATTTTCCTTGTGATTGGGATGCCGGCAAAGCAGGCCGGCGAACTGCAAATCGGCAATCGCGCAACAAAAAAGCACCGCGTCGAGCGGTGCTTTCTGCAGCAGTTTCCTACCGGATCAGGCTATTTCTGCGCGACCATTCGAGATGGCGATCACATCCCTTTCAATCGAGCGCGTCTGGAAGCTGGCGACGTTGCCATCGACCCAGATCTCGGTGCGGAACGTCTCCCCGGGATAGACCGGCGCAGTGAAACGACAGTTAAACGACTTGAGCCTAGCCGCATCGTAGTCGCACACCCCCTTGAGGACTGCGTGCGCCGCGAAACCATAGGTCGCAAGCCCGTGCAGGATCGGTTTTGCGAAGCCTGCCTTTGCCGCGACATCAGGATCAGAATGCAGCGGATTGCGGTCCGCATTCAGCCGGTAGAGCAAGGCACTCTGCGGCAGGGACGGCATGTCGAAGACCATGTCAGGAGCGCGTTCCGGCAAGGGATGGGGGGCTGGAGTCGGGCCCAAGGGTCCACCAAAACCGCCGTCACCCCTGCAGAACGTCGTCTGTTTCACCGTCGCCAGAAGGTCTCCGGTTGCGACATCAATGATGTCGCGTTCATAATATACCAGAGCACCACGCCCTTCGCCCTTGTCGACTATGCCGGTTACGCGGGACACACCGCGCACGGTCGCCGCTGGAGGCAGGGGTTTGTGCACCGCCAGTCCCTGTTCGCCGTGCACCACCTTCACGTAGTCAATACCGGTATCCAGGTCCCGGACCCAAAGACCCGGGTGCGCCAGCACCACCGCGAAGGTTGGAATAACCTTCAGGTTCTTTTCATATACGTAGTCGAGCTGCTGGCGGTCGAGCGGATCGTGACCAATACCAATACCAAGCGCATAGAGCATCGCATCCTTCTCAGTATACGTCTGCTCGATGGTGGGGATCTGGATGTTCAGAAGCTTTTCGTAGTTGATTGCCATGTCAGATCGGATCCCACACAAACACGTCGCCGGAACGCTCGAGCGGCACCAGTGACCCCTTGAAAGCCCCTTCCATCACCTGTCCCAGAGAAGACGGCGTCCACCCTTCCTTGGTGTGGATGGTACGTACCGGCCTCGGCTGGCTGAAAAGCATCACTTCGTTGTTGCGAACGCAGAAGATCTGTCCGCTGACATCCTTCGCCGAATCCGATCCGAGATAGACTGCCAGCGGTGCCACGCTCTCCGGCTTCATCTGCTGGAACTTGGCCACCCGTTCCCGTTCTGCCTCCGTGTCAGTCGGGATGGAGCTCGTCATGCGGCTCCAGGCAAAGGGAGCGATACAGTTCGACCGCACCCCATAGCGCGCCATATCCAGCGCGATGCCGCGCGAAAGGCCCACGATGGCCATCTTGGCAGCCATGTAGTTGGCCTGCCCCATCTGGCCTATCAGGCCAGACGTCGACGTCATGTGGATGAACGAACCACCATTCTGCTCGCGGAAGCGCGTTGCTGCGCAGCGGCTCAGGTTGAAGCTGCCATGCAGGTGAACCTGGATCACATCCGTCCAGTCTTTCCAGCTCATCTTGTGGAAGATCGTATCCCGAATGATGCCGGCATTGTTGACGACGACGTCAACGCGACCAAAGCGCTCTACCGCCTGAGCAATGATCTTTTCGGCGTTTTCCGGCTCCGCAATGGACAAGGCGCTTGCCATCGCCTCTCCACCGGCCGCCCGGATCTCCTTCACCACGTCGTGTGCCAGACCCTCATCGCCGTTGTCGCCCTGCAGGGACACCCCGATATCGTTCACCACGACACGGGCACCCTCTTTTGCATAGGCCATTGCGATAGCGCGACCGATCCCTCGTCCCGCGCCGGTGACCACCACGACCTTACCATCTACCATTTTCATCGCCGATCCTCACATCAACCGTGCATCGTCAAACCGCCAGACACGCTGATCGTCTGGCCAGTGATAAACGCCGCGTCGTCACTCAGGAGAAACGCGATCATGCCGGGATAGTCGGACGGTACGCCCAGCCGCCGCAGCGGAATGGCGCGGGCAAGTCCCTCGGCGATCTTGCTTCCCGTTGGTGACGCTGCCTTGAAGCCGTCAAACAGAGGCGTATCGGTTGGCCCCGGAGCCACGACGTTGAGAACCACGCCACTGTTAGCCAACTCACGCGCCAACGTCTTCGTGAAAGCGATGATACCGCCCTTGCATGCTGAATAGACCGCTTCACCAGAAGACCCAACGCGCCCCGCGTCGGATGAAATATTGACCACGCGGCCAAAGCCGCGTTCTGCCATGCGCCGTACGACAACGTGATGCATGTTCAGCGGACCATAGAGGTTAATCTGGACAACCTTGTCCCAAAAAGCGCGATCCGTCTCGAGGAACGGCGCCGGCAGATCCCAACCCGCGACATTGGCGAGAAGCTCGACTGGACCGGTGTCCTGTTCGAACTGATCGACAGCCGCCTCGATGCTGTCCCGGTTGGTGATATCGACATAGTACGCGAGAACACGCCCGCCCTGGCCATTCGCGATCGTCGCCACTTCCTCTGCAGCCGAACGATTCAGATCGAAGAGCCCGACGATGCAGCCTTCCTCGGCCAGTCGCAAGGTGGTCGCGCGTCCGATGCCACTCGCCCCACCTGTCACTATAACTGTTCTGTTTGTCAGTCCGCGCAAATCTGAACTCCACACTGCATGTTTTGCGCTTATTGTTCTTCAATTACCCCAGACATCAATGCATGTCGGTTCTCAGTCGCGACTTCAGCATGTATCTGCTTTTTTCTCGCCAATCCATCCTGAACAGCAAAAGCTGCCCGCCTTGCGAGAGGGTTGAAAAGGCCTGCTAATAAATAGCTTCGACAGCACAAACATGTTTGACACTTCGCATTTTGTTCATAATATCGAATTTAGTTTATAAGAACGACGTATTGCGGAGGAGCAGGGTATGTCCGTATCCGATGAGAACGACGAGGCACGCGTCGTCAAATCTGTCGCACGCACGCTGGAAATCCTGGAATTTTTCGATGAGGTTCAGGAACCCGTCAACGTGATCCACGTGTCAAAGGCCTTGGGTTACCCCCAGTCGAGCACGTCAGCGCTTCTTCGCAGCATGGTAACGCTCGGTTATCTCAAGTTCGATCGACATAAACGCACCTACCAGCCTACGGACCGCGTTGCACTTCTGGGCTCCTGGATGAACCCAACCTTGTTCGCCGAGGCTTCTCTTCAGCGTCTCCTGAAATCTGTGGCTGATCGCAGCGGTCACACGGTTCTGCTGGGGGCTCGTAACGGCGATCATGCACAGTACATTCACGTATTCAATTCTCGCAAATATCCACTGCACCATATCAAGCTGGGCACGAAACGCTCGCTTGCTTACTCTGGTGTCGGAAAGGTGCTATTGAGCGCTATGGATGATGCGGAAGTGAAGCGCATCTTCCATCGAGTAAACGCGTACCGTTCAGAAGGAGAAGAACCAGTCGATGTGCGGGCCCTTGTGGCTTCGCTCGCCGAGGTTCGCAACCAGGGCTACTTCATATCGACAAACAGGGTTGTTCAGGGCAGCGGGCTTATTGCCAAGCTCATCCCTTCCGAATGCACCGACCGGCCACTGGCAATAGGCCTTGGCGCTCCAACGGAGAAGATCCTCGAGAGGAAGGACGAACTTCTAGCCATCATGCATGAAGAGATGAAGCGGTTCTTCGGCAAATACATGCATGAGCAGACCAAGCCAAGTGCCGCCAACCTTAACCGCCAGTCAGGAGCATCAAGAACCACGCAACGGCCAGAAGAGCCCTACGTTTCCATCTTTTTGACCAAGTGATCGGCTCAGCCTAATAGTATAGGTCCCGGAATGGAGCTCACGCTTCATCCGGGACGAGAGCATGCTGAAGCACTCTCCACTGTATTCCACCAAAACTTTTTTGCGTAAAAAATGCAGAACCGTGATGACTTCAGCCTAAGGTCTAGTGGTGCGCGCTATCTTTTTCTAAGCTCATGTCATACTGTATGATGGAGTTGGCATGGGCCCACTAACGGGAATAAAGATTGTAGAGCTGGCGGGCATTGGTCCCGGACCAATGTGCGCCATGATCCTTGCGGACCTGGGTGCGACAGTTCTCCGTATCGAACGGAAAGTTGACCCCGGCCTCGGCATTGCGAGGCCTCTGAAGTACAATCTGCTTCTTCGCGGCAGAAAACAGATTGCCGTAGACCTCAAGTCGGAAGAAGGCGTCAGTTTTGTCTTGAGCCTTGTTGAAGAGGCTGACGGCCTGATCGAAGGTTTCCGTCCCGGCGTAACAGAGCGAATGGGTCTTGGACCGGAAGCCTGCTTCAAGAGAAATCCCAGGCTTGTTTACGGACGAATGACGGGTTGGGGGCAGGATGGTCCCCTTGCCCAGGCGGCTGCGCACGACCTGAACTACATCGCAATAACCGGTGCCCTGGCTGCGATTGGAAGGAAAGACCAGCCGCCCACACCCCCGCTCAGCCTCGTTGGAGATCTCGGCGGCGGTGCGCTTTATCTGGCGCTCGGCATGCTCGCTGCGATGCTGGAGGCGCGGTCTTCAGGCAAAGGCCAGGTTGTCGATGCTGCGATCTCCGATGGCACTGCTCACCTGATGACCAACTTCCATGGGCTCTTTGGTGCGGGGCTGATGTCTCTGGAACGGGGTACCAACATCTCGGACTCTGGCGCTCCTTACTATGATGTCTACGAATGCGCCGACGGAAAGTATATCTCGGTCGCGCCGATCGAAAGCAAGTTCTACGCATTGCTGCTCGACAAGCTTGGCATCGACGCAAGCGAACTGCCGGCACAGAATGACCGGTCAAACTGGCCTGTGATACGGGGAAGGCTCGCAGCCCGCATTTCCGAAAAGACTCGTGACGAATGGACCGCCCTTCTGGAAGGTTCCGATGCCTGCTTTGCGCCAGTCCTGACGCTGGATGAAGCACCATCACATCCGCATATGAAAGCGCGTGAGGTTTACGTCGAAATTGATGGTGTAATCCAGCCCGCTCCAGCTCCTCGATTTAGCCGCACGAAGCCTGATCTGCCAACTCCGCCGCGAGGGCCCGCAGAAACGCCCCCAGAAGAAGCACTCACTGGCTGGAAAATTCTTTCCTCTCTCGACAAGTGGCGGGAAACTGGCGTGATTCAACCCTGAAAATGTCCTGGAGCAGGCGCTAGCGCCTCAATGCTCCCGAAATGCTAGCCGGCACGCCTTTGAATGGCGGCCGGCTTTTTTACAAGGAGCAGCAGACGGTAGCCGCAAATCCGACGACGTAAAGGGATCAAACAAAAACCCGGCCGAAGCCGGGTCGGGCGCAATTGTGGGAGGAATATTGGTCCGGAGAGCGCGCTCAAGTTGAATGGTTACTGGTGGCAATCGTTCAGTTGCCAGAGAAGACTGCTTTCTTCTTCTCCTTGAACGCGGCCACCGCCGAGAGATGGTCTTCGCTCCGCACGAGATAGGGATGATGGTCGCGCTCGGCCCGGAAGGCCTCCTCCAGCGTCAGAACCCCATCCGCGTACACGGCCTTGGTCACAGCTACGGACAGGGGCGCGGCCTCTGCCAGTTCAGTGGCCAGCTGGATTGCCTGCTCAAGCGCCTTCCCCTCGTCGCACACCTGATCAACGAGACCCAATGAAGCAGCTTCAGTGCAATCGATCAATTTCGCGGTCATGATCAGCTGCTTCGCGCGGGCGATCCCCACGCGCTGCTGCAGAGACCAGTATAGTCCCGTATCCGGGGCGAGTCCAACCTTTGCAAAGGCGGCGCAGAACCTGGCCTTCGAAGAAGAAACCACAAAATCGCTGGCAGCAGCCAGGGACATTCCAGCGCCAATCGCTGCGCCCTCCACGGCAGCAACGACGGGCTTCGGCCCGTTTACCATTGCCCGAACGATGCGGTGAGCTAGCCCGATATACGCCCGCGTGACAAGGATCGGACGGTCCTTCTCCATCCGGGAAACGTCACCGCCGGAACAGAAGGTCGAGTTCGCCCCTGTCAGCACGATGGCGCGGCACTCGCGCTCCTGCATCAGTGTTTCGAAGGCGGTTGCCAGGCCCTGCAGCATTTCCGGCGACAGGGCGTTTCGGGTCTTGGCATTGTCCATCGAAACGAGCGCGATCGCATCGCGCCGTTCAATGGAAACGGGGTTCAGGACATCCTCACTCAAAGCGTGTCCTCCGACCCTAGGATCAGCGTTGCCTGGCTGGAAAGCAGGCCACCATTGCCGTGCGACAGGGCAAGGTTGACATTCGGAACCTGCCGCTCACCCGCGATGCCCATCACCTGTTCCATGGCTTCCACCATGGTAAACAGTCCATACATACCCGGATGTACGCAGGATAACCCGCCGCCGTTGGTGTTGACCGGCAGCTTGCCGCCCGGCACAATTGCACCATCCTCGACAAATCGTCCACCTTCGCCCTTCGGACAGAAGCCCAGGTCTTCAAGGAAAAGGATCGTATTGATGGTGAAGGCGTCATACACCTCCACGACATCCATGTCTGACGCGCCATAGCCTGCATGTGCGTAGGCTCTCTTGCCGGACTCGACCGCCGCCGTGACGGTTAGGTCCGGCATGTTGGCAATTTCCTGATGGGTGGTGGCTGAGCCTGCGCCGAGCAGATAGGCAGGGCGCCTGGCGTGATCCTTGGCCCGGTCTGCACGAGTCATCACAACCGCAGCAGCGCCATCCGTCACGAGGCAGCAGTCATGCTTTGTCAGCGGATCGGAAATCATCCGCGCCTTCAGACATTCCTCGACCGTCAGTTCGCCCTTCATGAAGGCATCGGGGTTGAGGTTGGCCCACTTACGTGCCGATACTGCCACCTGGGCCAGCTGCTCCCGAGTGGTGCCGTATTGGTACATGTGTCGGGAAGCCGCCAGGGAGTACGAAGAGATGGGAGAAAGCGGCTTGTAAGGCTCCTGGTAGATGGAGGGGCGCACGCTACTGACCAGCTTGCCGGAAGCCGTTCTCTGGTTGCTTCCGTATGCGATCAAGGCGACGTCGCATTCTCCTGCCGCCAAAGCCAGAGCCGCCATATGGGCATAGGTCTGGAACGACGAGCCGCCTGTTCTGTTGTTGCTCATCACCTTTGGCTGGATCCCCATGTACTGGGCCATGCTGAGGTGCGAGAACATGTCTGTCGGGAGGGCCACGAACAGGCCATCCACGTCGGACGGCTTCAGCCCTGCCTTGTCGAGAGCTTTCAGGCTGGCCAGAACCGCAAGATCTAGGGAATCGTACCCAGGAGCCTCGCCAATGCCGTGGGTTGCGCCCGCAACGAAAGCCGTACCACCGCGAGGGAACGCGTTCTCACTCATGCTGCTGCTCCTTCTGCGGGGACGAATACAACGATGTGCCTTCCATTCTCTTCAATGACCTTTGCCTGGACAGACATGCCGATTTTGACCTCATCCGGCTTGATGCCGTCCACACGGGACATCATGCGCGGTCCCTCGGAGAGATCCACCAGAACGACGTTGTAGTCCTGCTCAGGCTCACGCTTCCGAATGACAGTAACGGCGTAAACTGTACCCTTGCCGGAAGCTTCGACCCACTCAAGGTCGCGAGCGCCGGTGACAGGCTCTGCCACGCGCGGATAGAAAACGTATTTACCGCTTGATTGACTGCGCTGGATCATAAACTTGCCCTGCGCAAGAAAAGCTTCGAAGTCGTGATCGGGTCTTATGTTAGTCATTGTCTCAATCCAAGAGAATTCACTAGGCTATCTATAGGAAAGTCGGCAGCGAGGAAGATCGCGCTACATGAATGACATATATGCGATGCAATGACTCCCCTGCCCTGCCGAATCCTGCCGGCCGTTGCCGAGGTCTGATTGATTTTGGCAGGCTAGGAAGAAGCCCTGAAACCCACCATCACCGCCGTGGCAACCAGGTTCAATCGCACAACCATGTTGCTTCGCGCACGTAGAGTCTGACAGCTTTACTTTTGGTGCGTTCCATTTCCTTCTCTAGTCAGTACAGATTAAATGGAACAGAACAGTATGGCGCTTATCAACTTTGTAAACCGGGTGTGGTTTGAGCACGGTGCAATTAAACGCATGGGCGGTGAAATCAAACGGTTGATGACGCGGCCGCTCATCTGCACGGACAAGGGCATCGTCGCCGTGGGTATTCTGGACCAGCTTAGGGAGCACTGGCCCGCTGAAACGCCCTTCATCGTCTTCGACGGAACGCCGCCAAACCCGACGGAAGCAGCCGTGCTTTCAGCTCTGGAGCTTTTCCGCGCCGAAAACTGCGACGGCATCATCGCCTTCGGCGGGGGCTCTCCAATCGATCTCGGTAAGGCTGTCAATCTCCTGGCTTCGCATCCTCAGCCACTCGATCAGTACGAGACCGCGCGAAAGGGATTGGGAAAGATCGGCAAGGTTGGACCGTTGATCGCCATTCCGACGACGGCGGGGACGGGCACCGAGGTCAGTGTTGGCACGATCATCGTCACATCCGATGGCCGCAAGTCGACGATTTCCAGCCCCAACCTGATCCCGACCGTGGCTATCTGCGACCCTGCACTCACGCTGAAATTGCCTGCTTTCCTAACAGCTGCGACGGGTATGGATGCGGTGACCCATTGCATCGAGGCCTATCTGTCGCCTCTCTATAACCCGATTGCGGATGCCATCGGACTCGACGGCTTGCACAGGGCAGTCGGCGAAGGTGCGCTTGAGCGTGCTGTCCATGATGGTTCCGACATGGATGCCCGCTCGGAAATGATGCTGGCGGCCCTTGAAGGAGCACTGGCGTTCACCAAGGGCCTGGGGGCAGTCCATTCCATGAGTCATGCGGCGGGCCGGATAGAGCGGCTGAAGCTGCACCACGGCACGTTGAATGCGGTCATCCTGCCGGCGGTGCTGCGCTTCAATGCTACGCATGTGCCGGAAAAGATGGCCCGCATCGCTGAAGCGATGAAGATCAGCAACTCGGCAGATCTTCCTGAGACGATCAGTCAGCTCAACGAACGGCTGGGTATCCCCTCTTCACTTGCGCAGATGAACGTAACGCCCGACCTCATTGATGAGATGGTCGCGCACGCATGCGACGATGTCTCGACGCTTACCAACCCGGTGCGGCCGAGTGCAGAGGATTACCGGAAGCTCTTTCTCGAGGCCCTGGGCTGAAAAAGCAGAACTAACAGCCGACAAGAGCTCCATCGCTCAAGCCACACGCGAAGTAAAGGAGAGATCATGTCCATCTGGTCCGATCGCGGTCACTTCATTGACGGTAGCTGGATCGCTGCAAATGCGGCAACGCCGGTCGAGAATCCTGCGACCGAGGCTATCATCGCTCAAGTCTCCCGGGGCACGAACCGCGAAGTCGATCTGGCCGTAGCAGCCGCCAGGCGGGCCCTTCCAGTCTGGTCGGCGGTCAATACGGGCGAACGCGCCGCGCTTCTCGAGCGGATTGCTGACCGCATGGAAGCACAGCAGGATCTGCTGGCTGAGGCAATCGCGCTGGAAGTCGGCATGCCGATCAAGCTCGCGAAGATGATCCAGGCAGGTCTTCCAATCCAGACCTTCCGCAAGACCGCCGAGGCCGTGCGAAACTTCGCCTTTGAACGGCAGATCGCCAACTCAACGGTGATCCAGGAGCCTGTCGGCGTCGTCGCTGCCATCACGCCGTGGAACTATCCGCTGCACCAGATCGCGGCGAAGGTCGCACCAGCACTGGCCGCAGGATGCACGATAGTCCTGAAGCCCGCTGATCTTGCACCAATCAACGCCCTTCTGCTTGCCCGGATCTTCGAAGAGGTTAGCGCACCGGCCGGCATTTTCAATGTGGTGACCGGCCCCGGATCATCCATTGGCCAGCATCTCGCCATCCATCCGGATGTGGACATGATCTCCTTCACGGGGTCGACCGATGTGGGCGCTCACCTCGCCAGGGAAGCAGCGGGACAGATCAAGCGCATTTCGCTGGAGCTGGGCGGGAAATCCGCTTCAGCGATACTCGATGACGCTGATCTCGGGAAGGCCGTCAAGGCAACCGTCAATGCCTGCTTCCTGAACACGGGACAGACGTGTTCTGCACTGACGCGACTGATCGTTCCGGTGGAGCGTCTCAAGGAGGCCACCGAGATCGCCTGCGAGGCTGCATTGGCGTTGCAACCTGGCGACCCGTTTGACCCGGCGACGAAGCTCGGACCTGTCATTTCTGCCAGGCAGCGCGAGAGCATCTGGGCACTGATCCGTACCGCAGAGGCGGAAGGAAGCAGGCTGGTCCTGGGCGGAACGGGCGCGCCGGAAGGTCTCGACAGGGGCTATTTCGTCAAGCCGACCATCTTCACTGACGTAGATCCGAATGGAACTATCGCGCAGAAGGAGGTCTTTGGTCCCGTCCTTGCCATTCTCGCGGCAAAGGACGAGGATGACGCGGTGGGGATCGCCAACAATTCGGAATACGGCCTTTCCGGTGCCGTCTGGTCGGGCGATCAAGGCCGGGCCATTCGTGTTGCCCGCCGCATCAGGACCGGTCAGATCGACATCAACGGCGGCCGCTTCAATGTCCTTGCGCCTTTTGGCGGCTTCAAGAAGTCCGGCTATGGCAGGGAGCTGGGTGAATTTGGCCTGGAGGAATTCCTCGAGACCAAGTCGCTTCAGCTCTGAGCACGCGGCAGAAAAAACAACAGCGGTTCAACCCATCGCCATGATTGAACCGCTGCCGTTTGGCTGAAACAGACTTTCCGTTGCGCAACGCTCAGGGTTCAGCTGTCTGCGCGAGCTCTTCAACCAGCTGCCGCTTCAGAATCTTGCCCGTCGAACCCATCGGTAGCTGTGAGCGCACGAAAATTTGCGACGGAACCTTGTAGGGGGCGAGTGCTGCGCGCAGATGCGGCGTAAGATCCGACGCCTGAAGGTTTGAGCCGCTGACCAGTTGCACGAAGGCCACAACTTCCTCATCGCCGTTTCCAAGGTTGTTCCCGACGACTGCCGAGAACAGCACCTCCGGATGGGCGTTGAGCACGTTCTCAACTTCCGCTGGATAAACGTTGAAGCCGGAGCGGATGATCATTTCCTTCTTTCGGCCAGCGATGCGGATTTCGCCATCGGTGGCCCGGGTCGCCAGATCGCCCGTAGCCACCCAATCACCGTCGCGGAGCGCCTCGGCGGTTGCGTCCGGATTGCGGTAGTAACCCTGCATCTGGCCAACCGCACGGGCCCAAAGCTCTCCCACTTCACCAGGACCGGCGTCGCTTCCGTCATCGCGTACGATGCGGATTGCCGCGCCGGGCTCGGCATAGCCGATGCTGTCATGAGCATAGTCCCGATCTGCAGTGGTTCGCGTGATGGGAAAACATTCCGTCATGCCATAGCCATTCACCAGACGGACCCTGAACAGCCTTTCCACTTCCTGCTTGAGAAGCGGATCCAGAGGAGCGCCACCGCAGGAGATATATTCCAGCTTCGCCTGTGACAAGTCCACCCCGTTCACCCGTATGTATTCGACCAGACGGGTATAGAGAGTGGGGACGAAGGAAAGATGGGTTGTCCTGCCAGAGGCGATCCGCTTCACGAGCTCCGGAATATCCACCCGCCGCGAGAACGCCAGACTGGCACCCCCGTGCAAGGCCGACAGCAGCGTGCACAGTCCCATTACATGTGAAAGCGGCCCGCTGCCATCATACTGACCGCCGTGGCGAACCTTGCGCACCTGTGCAAGTGTGGCGCCCACATCGAGGAGTGCAGCATGGCTGAGGCGTGCAGCCTTTGGCAGGCCGGTCGTTCCCGATGTGAAGATGATAAGGCCTGTCTGTTCGGCAGCACTTTCATGAACCGGCTCTGGGGTTGCTTCGAGGACAGCAACGTCAAGATTGCCAACATCGCCAAAGTCCTGCCCGGTTGCAGCAAGCGCCTCCGCAAAATCCGACGCCCCACTGCTTTCGCAGGAGACGAACACCACCAGACGCGGCTCAACCACCCCCTGTAGTGCTGCCATCTCCCTGGCAGAGATGCGGCCGTTTACGATGCAGGGCCAGGCGTCCATGTACTGTGCGCCAAGCATCAGCACTGGTACGGCATAGGAATTCTCTGCCACGAGCATGATCCGGTCGCCCGGCCGCAGGCCGAGCTGTTCAAGCCGCCGGGCCGTCTGCTGCATCAGCGTGTACAGCTGACCGTAGCTGATCACATGATCACCGCTCACGAGCGCCTTTGCTTCGGATGTGACCCGTGCCCAGTACGTCACGGTCTCATATGCACGTCTCGCAGATACGGACGGACCACTGCCCTGATGGGCGCCACTCATGTTCATGCCGATGTCACCATGCAAGGAAATTGCGGTGTGATGCGCAGCGCATCACACCGAGAATGCATTGCTACTCAACCTTGGCTCCGGACGCCTTTACGACGGGAGCCCAGCGCTCCATTTCGTTCTGCACGAAGGCTTCAAATTCCTTGCCGGGCAGATAGATGATCTGAGCACCCATGCGCCCGTAGTACTCCTTGGCAGCATCGGTTTGCAAAATCGCTTCGATCTCGCTGGAGAACCTGTCAGCGATGTCGGCCGGTACACCCTTGGGGCCAACAATGCCGTACCAGCTCGAGATATCGAAGTCCGGGAACCCAGCCTCGGCGACAGTCGGAACATCCGGCAGCTGGCTTGCGCGTTCCTTTGTGGTTACGGCGAGCGCTTTCACGGCACCGGCCTGAATCTGGCCTAGCGCCCCTGGCAGATTGTCTACCGCCACATCAATCTCACCCGACATAATGGCCGTCATGAGCGGTGCGCTGCCCTTGAACGCGATGTGGCCGAGTTCGATGCCCGTCTGCTGCATGAGCATGACGCCAATCATCTGCGTCGACGAGCCAATTCCGATGGAGCCCTGGGAAATTTGGCCCGGCCTTTCCTTGGCGGCGGCAATCAGATCGCCAATTGAATTGTAGGGGGAGTCCTTGCTGACATAGATGACGTTCGGGAAACCCACCAGCCGTGCAACAAAGGTAAAGGCCTTTGGATCGTAGTTGAGCTTCTGGTACAGTGAAGGTCCTATGCCATGCGGGGCAATGGATGTCATGCCAAACGTATATCCGTCGGGAGCCGCGCGACTGGCAGCTTCGTTTGCAATATGACCGCCAGCCCCGGGTTTGCTCTCGATAACAAACTGCTGCCCCAGTTTCGCTGAAAGTGGCTCCGAAAAGCCGCGGATTGTCATCTCCACGGGGCCGCCAGGAGCACCACCGCCGATTATCAGAACGGGTTTTTCCGGCCATTCGCTGGCAGAGGATACTGAAATTGCGGCCACAGTGGCAGCCACAGCAAGTCCAAGTTTTGCAATCAAGTTCATCTGTGCCTCCCAAACAAAGATCGGCATCAGCCTAGTCGCGCCTGGCGCTGCATCAAAGTAGTCCACCAGAAGCAATCAAGAATGTGATTGTCGCCATGTCCCCAACCGGCTACCGGGTGTCAGGCAATTTCACCAGCCCGTGCCAGTTGCACCGTATGCAGGCGGTGAAGTGCATTTTCAGCATCATCGAGTATTCTATCGAATATTTTCTCGACGGGCTGGATCTCATCGGCGAAAACCACCGCGTGTCCATAATCGATCATGCCTTTTGTGACGTCACCGCTGCGATATGCAGCCCGGGTGACATCACCGCCGACATACGGACGGTAGGCCTCGAAATCAACGATGCCCTGAGCTTCAAGTTCGAGCACTGTCTGTGCGCTCTCGTTGTGAAGGACACGGTGATGATCCCGCAGCAGCTTTTTCACGACGACACTTTCGTAGCCCCGCCCCTCGACAACCTTCCGCTTGTAGTCTTCGTGGATCCAAAGTTCTTCGGACACGAGCATGCGCGATCCCATCAGTATCGCGTCGTTACCCATGGCCAGTGCCGCAACCAGTTGCCGGCCCGTTCCAAAACCACCGGCAGCAACCACCGGCAGAGAGCTCACCTGGGGAGCGTGTGCCGCCTGAACGATAGTCCCAACCTGATCAACGCCCGGATGTCCGCCGCACTCTGCTCCGACCACGATCACGGCATCGGCACCAACGCGCTCGGCCGTGTGCAGATACCGGACGGAAGGAATCTTGTGCAGGACTGTGATGCCCATCTCCTTGAGCGCAGGTATGACCGGCTCAGGGCTCGCACCCGCAGTTTCCACGCAGGTAACACCGTATTTTTCAAGCAACGGCAGCAGGTGCAGGACGCGTTCCACACCGCCAGCGAACCTGGAAATGTACAGGTTTACGCCCACCGGTTTGTTGCCGATAAGGTCTCTGCAAACCTTCAGTTCCAGCTCAAACTGATCCGGGGCCTCATAAGCAGTTGATACTACGAACCCCATGCCACCTGCATTGATCACTGCGGCCACATAGCGACCAGTCGATACCCCAGGACCGAGACCACCGCAAAGGATCGGATGCCTGATGCCAAGGAGATCAGTGATCCTTGTCCTGAACAGCTGGTCGCGCATGTTTTTCCTCACCTGAACGGAAGACTGCAAATTGATGGAACAGGTAGACTAGGCCGGTGAAAGTGCAGCCCTGGCCGCCGCCAGTCGATCCAGAACAACATTCGCTTGCGCGACAATGCGCTGAACAAGTGTCTTGCAGTCCGGAACATCGCTTATCAGCCCAAGTGCTGCGCCCACCGGGATCGGTGCTTCATCAATTCTTCCGCTCAGCAGGGCATTGTACCAACGCTCCTTGTCGATCAGCGGCAGGATTTCTTCCCTGCTGGCACCTCTCGCCTCAAGCGCGAGCACTTCCCTTGTCGCAGTGGTTTTCAGGACTCGAACACTGTCGCCGAGGTTACGTGCTATCAAAGTCGTGTCGCGCTCCCCAAACTCTATTAGTGCCCGTTTGCTGTCCTCGTGGAACAGGGCTTCTTGTGTCAGGAGGAAGCGCGTTCCCATGTTGATACCAATCGCGCCGAACGAAAGAGCGGCCGCCAGACCTCTCCCATCGGCGAAGCCACCGGACGCTATGACAGGTATTCTGACCTCATCGACGACCCTCGGCACCAGAACGAGCGTGGGTACGTCATCCTCGCCGGGATGACCTGCCGATTCAAATCCGGTGACGCAAACTGCATCCGCGCCATATTTCGCGGCAGACAGGGCATGGCGAACCGAAGTGCACTTGTGGATGACCTTGACCCCGCCACGCTTCAGTTTCTCGATATAGCTTGCAGGACGTGCCCCCGACGTTTCGACGACTGGAATTCCTTCGGAGATGATGACGTCGACGTAGTCGTCATAGGGAAACTCGGCGACATTTTCCGGCAGCAGGGTGAGGTTCACCGCGAACGGCCTATCGGTGAGCTTGCGGGTAGCCCTGATCTCCTGCCTGAGGGCGGTGCCAGTCGGTAGCGTATGTGCCGAAAGGGTGCCGAGAGCACCGGCGTTGGAAACTGCGGCCACGAACGGAGCCCTTGCCAGGAAACGAAAACCGCTCTGCATGATCGGATACTCAACTCCGAAAAGGTTTCTCATGGTCAGGTCGGACATGCCGGAGAGTTCCACTCTGATTGTCGATGAGGATTGGGAACATCTAGAAGCGGGTGCCTGACCTGGACAAGCGCGGCACGGGCACACTGCACATATGTAGTTTGGCACACGGGACAGTCAGCAAATGCTGGCAATCCGGAAAACGTGAGGAGATAACACTCCAACTGCAGAACGGAGTGGCACATGAGCTTCAAGACAATTCTCACCGAAGCCGTCGATGGCGTCAGAACGATTACCCTGAACCGCCCGGATCAGATGAACTCGCTGAATGACGAGATGGTCGCGGAATTGTACGAAGCAATGTGGCAGGCGGATGCTGACAAGGTCACGAAGGTCATTGTCCTGACCGGTGCCGGTCGTGCATTCTGCGCCGGGGGAGATATCAGCGGTTTCGGTTCACAGACTCCGAAGGAGCTCCTGTACAAGCTGCCGCGAACCTTCGATATGAACAAGCGGCCGGACTATCAGACGCGACACACCTATTTTCCACGCCTGCGCAAACCGGTGATCGGCATGCTGAACGGCGCAACGGCAGGACTGGGCATGGTATACGCCCTCTGCTGCGACATACGCTTTGCCGCGGATACCGCAGTGTTTACGACAGCCTTCGCTCGTATCGGTCTTTCCGCCGAATACGGAATGGCATGGCTCCTGCCCCGCATCGTCGGTCAGGCTAATGCCCTGGACCTGCTCCTTTCCGGCAGAAAGGTGTACGCTCCGGAGGCAAAGGAACTGGGGCTGGTCAACAAGGTGTTTCCTGCCGACAGACTGGCTGAGGAAACATATGCCTATGCCCGTGAGATGGCTGAGCTGTGCTCGCCGCGCTCCATGCGCGTCATCAAGGAGCAGGTTTACGAAGTGCCGTTCCAGACGCTCCATGAAGCGGTCATGGAAGCAAACAAGGACATGCTCATCAGCAATGTCTGCGCTGATTTCAAGGAGGGGACAGCAAGCTTCCGCGAGAAGAGAAAGCCGAACTTCCCGGGCGAAGAGCACTGAGATGTCTGATCTGCCAATGATGCGTGCAGTACTGGTCGACACATTTGGCGCGTGGAACAACACGCGGATTGGTGAAATTCCGCGCCCCGCCGTTGGACATGATCAGGTGCTGATCAAGTCGGAGGCATCGGCGCTCAACTTCCCCGACCTCCTGATGATGGAGGGGAAGTATCAGGTCAAGCCGCGGTTGCCTTTCGTGCCGGGCCGCGATGTGGCGGGCACGATCGTTGCGGTTGGAGACTCCGTCACCGAGCTGAAGGTGGGCGACCGGGTTGCGGCACAGCCGCACTTCGGAGCCTTTGCAGAATACGTTGCAGCACCGGATTGGACCTGTGTGAAGATCCCGGACAACGTCAATTTCACGGACGCTGCAGCATCCGGAACTGTGTTGGCGACTGTCGTCGGGGCCATGAAACTGCGGGCGCGGCTGGCACCGGGCGACATGTTATTGCTGACCGGTGCGGCGGGCGGAGTAGGCTCCGTCGGAATACAGTATGCGCGCCACCTGGGGGCAGAAGTCGTCGCCCTGGTTTCCTCGGACGAGAAGGAACGCATATGCCGGAAGCTCGGGGCGAGCCATGTCCTGCGGACAGATCAGCTCGACAGCTCGCCGAGTGCCCTAAAGGCTGCATTGGACGCGGCTGGCATCGGCTATGTGGACGCCGTGGTCGATGTGGTGGGCGGTGATACGTTCCATGCTGCCCTGCGCTGCCTCAAGCCCGGCGGACGCTATGTCATCGTGGGTTTTGCTTCGGGTACGATCCCGCAGATTCCCGCCAACTATGTGCTCGTGAAGGATCTCGTCATCCTGGGATCGACACTCGACCGGTTGTTCAAGACGAGGGATCCGGAGCTGGTGGAGGGACTGCGCGAGGCTTTCGACGCGTTGGGGGCGGGAAAGATCAGGACGCAAATCGATCAGGTGCTGCCGTATTCCCGTCTAACCGAGGGGGCGTCGCGCATCGCCGAGCGAAGGGCAATCGGCAAGATCGTATTCCAGGGGTTTTGACGTCGTTCCTGCATGGCACACCAGCCTGCTGTTGGCCTGGATGGGGAAGATATTTGGAGGGTTCAGTGCAGACAGAGGAAAATCCTGGCGGGCCTGATGGCCGTATCACGCTGGCGGTCGATGGCGCTATCTGGCTCATCGGAATTGATCGACCCGCGAAGTACAACGGCTTCACGCCCAAGATGCTTCGCGAATACAGCGAGATCATAACCCGCTATGATGCTGATGACTCGGCATTCTGTGCCGTCGTCTACGCCGAGGGTCCTCACTTCACTGCAGGCCTGGACCTGCCCAAACTGGCAGAGGTCTGGGCACGTGGAGAATCTCCCTACCCTGAGGATTGCCTCGATATGTGGAACCTGCGGCCTCCCTACAGGCGCAAGCCGCTCATCATGGCTGTCAAGGGCATCTGCTACACGGTGGGTGTTGAACTGATGCTGTCGGCCGACATCGTCGTTGCCGCGGACAACTGCCGCTTCACCCAGCTTGAGGTGAAGCGGGGCATCATGGCAGCCGGTGGAGCAACAATCCGGATGGTCGAGCGCTCAGGATGGGGCAATGCCATGCGCTACCTGCTGACCGGAGACGAGTGGAACGCCGAGCAAGCGCTTCGCATGAACATGGTGCAGGAGGTGGTTCCTGCGGGTCAGGAACTGGACGTTGCAAAACGCATCGCTCAGACCATTGTAACGAACGCAGCGCCGCTTGCAGTTCGGGCTACGATTGCCAACGCGCGGACCGCGCTTGACGAGGGGCCAGAGGCTGCTGCCGCCCAGTTCGACCGGATCCGGCTGGAGTTGCGTGCCACGGAAGACGCTGCCGAAGGTGTGGCAAGCTTCCGCGAGAAGCGCCCGCCGGTTTTCAAGGGCCGCTAGGCTCTCTATCGCTCTAGGGAGGCGACCCTGCGGATCTACCTAGGCATCTATCTCCGGCTTGCAGCAACGCTGAGCTTCATGCTGATGGCTGCACTTATCAAACTGGCCATTGAAATGCCGGTTGGGCAGGTGTTGTTCATCCGGTCCGCGTTACCGATTCCGTTCCTGCTGGCTTATGTTGTCTGGACAGGAAAGCTTCACCGGTTCAAAACGGACCGGTTGGGCATGCATCTTTCCCGAACGTTTCTCGGGCTGGGTTCGGTCTTCTTCTGGTTCCTGGCTCTACGCTATCTGCCCCTCTCCGATGTGACAGCCCTGCTCTACCTGTCACCTATACTCAGCGTGATCTTCGGTGCTCTCCTGCTGAAGGAAAAAGTCGGCTTGTTCCGCAGCGGCGCTGTTGTGGTGGGCATGTTTGGGATGTTCATTATCATGATGCCAAATGTCAGGGGAAATTACGGACCGGAAGCCACGTTCGGCGTTGTGCTCTGCATCCTGAACACAATCTGTTTTTCCCTTTCACTCATTCAGATCCGGCAGATGTCTTCTTCGGAAGATTCCCTGGCTATTGTTTTCTATTTCTCCCTCTTTTCTGCACTTCTGACGCTGCCAAGCGTCTTCTGGGGGTGGGAACTGCACAACATGGACCAGGTACTGATATTCCTTGGAATTGGACTCTTTGGTGGTCTTGGACAATTGTGCATGACGATGTGCTATCGCTATGCACCTGTCTCACTGATCGCACCTTTCGAATACTCAACGCTAATTTGGGCACTGATCATCGGATATCTGATGTTTGATGAAATGCCCGTGCCGAGTACGCTTGCAGGCGCGGCTCTGATCATCTGCGCCGGACTGATTGTTGCCTACCGGGAAAGCGTGCTTGCCTCAAGAAAGAGGGATGTCATCCAATGACCACACAAACGGACGGGTTGGCAAAAGAAACCCTGGGACACGTTCGGGTCCTCCGCATTGACCGGCCGAAAGCAAGAAACGCACTCAGCCTCGCGTTGCGCCAACGGATTTCGGACGAGATCATCGCCGCCGATCGCAACAAGGAGATACGGGTCGTCGTCGTAACCGGCTCAGACAGCTGCTTTTCCGCTGGTGGAGACATCAAGGAATTTCCGGATGCTGCGGAGAAGACAGGGTCAGCATTCGAGTCCCAGCGGGTGTGGTTTCCACTCGGCTCCTGCCGCATACCCATCATTGCCGCAGTGGAGGGGATCGCTCTTGGCGGAGGGGCAGAACTCGCCCTGTTGTGCGATATCATCGTCGCAGGCGAGACGGCTGAGTTTGCGTTCCCGGAGGTTCGACTGGGCATCCTGCCCGGCAATGGTGGCACGCAGCGGTTTCCCCGTGCCGTGGGCAAGTACAAGGCCCTGCGGTATCTCCTCACCGGAGACCGTATCCCTGCGCGGCTGGCGGAGGAAATGGGGATGGTGAGTGAGGTGGTACCCCAGGGGACCGCATATTCCCACGCCCTGAAGCTTGCTGAGAGGATCGCCAGCCTGCCTCCCCTCGCGGTGCGGCAGATTCGCGATGTCGTCCTGCAAGGCAGCGATATTCCTCTGCAGGCCGCACTGACGCTGGAGCGCGAGGGCAGCCGTCTCCTCATGGCGACCAGCGACCACAAGGAAGCTGCAGCAGCCTTCATTGAAAAGCGACCTGCAAGATTTCACGGTCGGTGAACCTGCCGCTGCGCTCCTGACATACGACCCAGAACGGAGAAGGCTCCCACATCCATGGACACGCTTGGCAACCTGCTCTTGCGCAATCAGAAGCTCTACGGTGATGACGAAGCCTACATGTACAATGGCCGGCGCGGGACTTACCGCGACCTCGCCCAACGGGGCCTGCGATTGGCTTCCGCGCTGCACCGCCTTGGAATGCGGCATCAGGACCGGGTAAGCGTCCTTGCGATGAACTGCTCCCAATATCTGGAAGCCTATGCCGCCGCCAATCTCGCAGGATTCATCCTCGGGACGGTCAACTATCGCCTGACAAGCGCTGAAGTGGCCTATGTGGTTCAGGACTCGTCGCCATCAGTTTTCATATTTGAAGAAGAATACACGGCGATTGCAGCTGAACTGCGCAATAGCCTTACCTCGATCCGGAACTTTGTCTGCATTGGCAACGGACCCGATTGGGCGCTCAACTACGAAGCTCTGATTGGAGGTGAAACCAGCATCGATCTGCCGATCCAGGCTTCCAGTGATGACTACGCCCATCTCATGTACTCAAGTGGTACGACTGGACGTCCGAAGGGGATCATAAAGACCCACAGGGCCGAAATTGCGCGCGCCGAGATCTTTGCCGGCCAATTCCGCCTGATGCAGAACGAACGTGCCATGGTCATGATGCCCCTCTTCCATACCGGTGCGACGTCCATCATGCTCGCGTCAAACTGGGTGGGCGGCTCGATCGTCCTGCACCGCCGCTTCGATCCAGAGGCTGTGTTGCGTGATATCGAGGAGAAGAAGATCGCCATGACGCACATGGCGCCCACCATCATCCGGACTTTGCTCGATCACCCCAGCATTGGCGCGTATGATCTTTCCAGCCTCAAGCTGATGCTCTATGCATCCGCCCCCATGCCGGTTGCGCTGCTAAGGCGTGCTCTGGACCGCTTCGGTCCAATCCTGGCGAATGGCTACGGCATGACGGAGGGAGGAGGAACATTCCTCCAGAAACATCACCACAAGCCGGATGGATCAGAAGCCGAGAAACGCCGGCTCTATTCTGTTGGACAGCCGATCGCGCATGCGAAGATCCGCATCGTCAATGAAAAGGGTGAAAATCTGCCTCCAGATCAGCCGGGCGAGATCGTGATCAAATCGCCCACGAATATGGCCTGCTACTGGAACAACGAGAAGTCGACCCGGGAAACTTTGAGAAACGGCTGGCTCCACACCGGCGACATCGGCGCGATGGATGAACACGGCTTCCTCTATCTCGTCGACCGTAAGAAGGACATGATCATCTCCGGCGGAGAAACATCTATTGTCAGGAGGTAGAGCAGGTACTGATGAATTGCGAGGGCGTCAAGGAAGCCGCTGTCTTCGGCATTCCGGACGAGCACTGGGGCGAAAGCGTTGTTGCCTCAATCATTTCCGAACCCGGCGTCGTGCTGGATGCGGAAGCAATCATCTCCTACTGCAGGGAACATCTGGCCCGGTACAAGGTCCCGAAGCTGTTTGACTTTCAGGAAGAGCTGCCCCGCGTGGCGAGCGGCAAGATCGACAAGAAGCAGCTGAAGGAGAGCTTCCTTCAGAAAAAGCGCTGATCTTCCGGAAATTCGCCCCTAACGCAGGGGCGGGTTAGTAATCCACGGACTGCCGCACCCGCGGATGCCTGAAGTCCTGTCACCCTTCAAGCGTCGACTGGGATGTGAGGTATACCCCCCGACCGCTTGCAATCAACCTGTTGTCCTTGTCGAACAGGCTGGCATCGGCTGTGCTGACGGAGCGCCCCAGCTTAACCACCCTGGCCCTGGCGGTGATCGGCCCATAGTTTGCGATGCGGTGATAGTCGACACGCAGATCGACCGTCGGCGACGCATGACCCAGCATGGTTGCAACGGCATAGTCTCCAGCCGCATCGATGATGGAGGCAAGGACACCCCCATGGATCAGCCTGCGCTCGGGCGCGCCCTGCATCTCGTCGCGCCAGGTGGCCGTC
>Ga0182741_1001606_pt1 | contig 28779 bp, 25 predicted proteins | sample eDN5th37CBELigOP_FD_128874 | JGI IMG/M metagenome (GOLD analysis project Ga0182741, IMG submission 128874) | Enriched Organic Plus compost microbial communities from Emeryville, California, USA - eDNA 5th pass 37_C BE-Lig OP (version 2) (version 2) ... | reverse complement strand
CGGTGTCCGGCCCCACCGCCGGACGGATCGCCTCGATCGCGCTGGCCAGGTCGTAGGCCTTGCAACTGAGCACCACCACATCGTAGCGGCCGTCCAGGTCGCCCGCCGTCGCCAGCTGCGGCGCCACCACGGCATCGCCGCGCGGGCTTTCGATGCGCAGGCCCTGGGCACGCAGTTTCTGCGCGCGCGCCTCGCGCACCAGGAAAGTGACGTCGGCGCCGGCCTGCGCCGCCCGCCCACCGAAATAACCGCCCGTACCGCCGGCGCCAAGAAACAGCAATCGCATCGATGTCTCCGCTCGAGCCTGCGCGCCGCGCCAATCCGGGCGCGCTCCAATCCAGATTATGCACCCGGGGGATAATCCACCGGGGAACAAGCTGCCTATAATCCGATTCGCGGCGCGGACCTTGGCCGGCGGCGCCGCATCCGCCCCACCGCGCCGCGTGCAGGAGCCTTCTTCATGACATTCCGTACCTCCTTGTCGGCCACCGGACAAACGCGACGCGCGCTGCTGCGCCTGGGCGCGGCCATGGGCGCGTCGCTGGCGGCCGGCAGCGCATGGGGGCAGGCGCAGGCGCCGCAACCCGTCGCGGGCAAGATCAAGGTCGTCGGCGTCTACACCGTACCGATCGGGCAGCAATGGGTATCGCGCGTGCACAAGGCGCTGGTCCTGGCCCAGTCGCGCGGCGACATCGACTACGAGTATTCCGAGAACATTCCCCACAGCGACTACGAAGCGGCGTTGCGCAAGCATGCCGAGCAGGGGCCGCACCTGATCGTGGGCGAAGCGTTCCGCGCCGAAGCGGCCGCGCGCAAAGTCGCGCGCGACTACCCCGGCATCGCCTTCCTGATGGGCTCGTCGGGGCGGCCGCAGCAACCCAACTTCTCGGTCTTCGACAACTACATCCAGGAACCCGCCTACCTCACCGGCATGATCGCCGGCGGCCTGAGCGAAAGCGGCAAGATCGGCCTGGTGGGCGGCTACCCCATCCCCGAGGTCAACCGCCTGATGCACGCCTTCATGGACGGCGCTCGCGAAATCAATCCCGACGCGCAGTTCAGCGTGGCCTTCATCGGCTCGTGGTTCGACCCGGCCAAGGCCAGGCAAGCCGCCTTCGCCATGATCGACCAGGGCGTCGACGTGCTCTACGCCGAACGGTTCGGCGTGGCCGAGGCCGCGCAGCAGCGCGGCAAGCTGGCCATCGGCAACGTCATCGACACCCAGCCGCAATACCCCGACACGGTGGTCGCCTCGGCGCTGTGGAACATGGAACCCACCATCGACCGGGCGCTGACCATGGTCCAGCGCGGCACTTTCAAGGCCGACGACTACGGCAAATATTCGCAGATGCGCTACCAGGGCTCGATGCTGTCGCCGCTGGGCACCTTCGAAGGCAAGCTGCCGGGCGGGCTGGTGGCCAGCGTGCAGGCCCGGCAGAAAGCCATCCTGGACGGCACCTTCAGCGTGCGCATCGACGACAACCCGCCGCAGTCCAGCCCCACGCCGCCGGCGAATGCGCGGGCCCGCGGGCCCGCTTCCGGCCGCGCCGGGGCGACTCAGGCCAACGGCAGGTAGATGCGCGTCTTCAGTTCGGCCGCCGGCGTGGTCTTGGGATCGTTCACGTACTCTTCCCACATGGGGAAATCCAGCGTCTCGTGGCCGCTGGCCGGCAGCCATTCCGAGAACAGCCAGTTGTAGGCGGCCTCGATCTCGCTGTACGGCCCGGTGTATTCCAGCACCGCGCAACGGGCGGCCGGCAGGGCGAACGGCTCGAACACGGCATCCATGGCCGCGCCCTCGGGCAGCGTCAAGCCGGCGCGCGAGCGCAGCTTGTCGTGCGACACCTGGGCCGGGTCGTCGTAGTACACGCCGAACGAACGCGTGGCCGGCCCGACCAGGCCGCGGCTGGATGCCAGCATGAACAGGCGGTCGAAGGTCGTGCCGATGTCCTGGTAGTCGCCGTGGTGCGCCAGGGTGGCCAGCGAGGCGCCGGCGAACTGCTCGATGGTGGTGGGGTACATGTCACGCTCCTGAGGGTTGAAGGGCCTGGAGCGCGCTTGCCGATAGCGGCCCGGCGGCATGCCGAACACAGCGCCGAAGGCGCGGTTGAACGCGGCCTGCGACGTGTATCCGGCGCGCTGCGCCACCTGCCGCATCGGCGCATCGCCGGCCAGCGCCACCGACGCCCGGTGCATGCGCACGCGCTGCATCGTGGCGTTCACCGTTTCGCCCATCAACGCGCGATAAACGCGATGGAAGTGATAGGGCGACAGGCACGCCAGGTCGGCCAGGCGGTACAGGTCCGGCGCCGCGTCGGGATGCGCGGCCAGCCATTGCAGCACCGGTTCCAGCCGGTTGGCGTAGTGGATGCGGGTCTTGGATTTCATGCGTCCTCCAGGGCTTCCACTGTAGCGATGGGGGCTTTGCAGATTTTGCGGTTTTGCGGGCGGGCGCGGGCTGCCCGCCCCGGCATCTTACCGCCTTACCCAGGTGCCCAGGCCATTGTCGCCGTCCCAGTGCCGCAGCCGGAACGTCATCGCCCCGGGCCCCAGCGTCAGCGTCATGATGCCGTTGGCTGCGCGGATCTCGGCCGGCGCGCCCGCATTCAAATAGAGCTGCATGCCGGCCATCGATACCGCGTCGGTCAGCGCCAGGTCGGCCGCCCTGGCCGGGTGGAAACCGAGCGCGCAGGCCGTGGCCAGGGCAAGGGTGCAAACGCGTGAAAGGATACGGGACGCCGCCATGCCGATTCTCTCTGGTGGTCTGAGAAATGGGAAATCCGCTGCAAGCGTGATGATCCCAAAAACCACGAGAATCGCTACCATACCGGCCGTCTCGCCCATGAGCGCCAGCAGTTGGGAAATGGCTTCGTCGACCGGGTATTTCAGCAGGCTGGCCGCGCACTGGTATACCCAGTCGTCCGGCGCGCCGGGCGCCGGGCGGGTGGCGTCGTGAAGCTTGAAACAAGCCACGGCGGCGCACGTTCAGGCGGGATAGGTGCCCGGCAGCAGCACGCTGCGGTCGCCCGGCGCCAGCGACTTGCGGCCGCACAGCGCCATGGTGACGTCCATTTCCTTGTACAGGATTTCCAGCGCCCGGGTCACGCCGGCCTTGCCGTACGCGCCCAGCCCGTACAGGAACGCGCGGCCGATCATGGTGCCGCGCGCGCCCAGCGCCACGGCCTTCAGCACGTCCTGCCCCGACCGGATGCCGCCGTCCATCCAGACCTCGATGCGCGAACCCACCGCGTCGGCGATGGCCGGCAGCGCCGAGATCGACGACATCGCGCCGTCGAGCTGGCGCCCGCCGTGGTTGCTGACGATCAGCGCGTCGGCGCCGCTGTCGGCCGCCAGGCGCGCGTCTTCCACATCCAGGATGCCCTTCAGGATCAGTTTGCCGCCCCAGCGCTGCTTGATCCATTCCACATCGGCCCAGCTCAGCCGCGGATCGAATTGCTCGGCCGTCCAGGACGACAGCGACGACAGGTCGGTAACGCCCTTGGCATGGCCGACGATATTGCCGAAGGTGCGGCGCGGCGTGCCCAGCATCCCCAGGCACCAGCGCGGCTTGGTGGCCAGGTTGATCAGGTTGGCCAGGGTGGGCTTGGGCGGGGCCGACAGGCCGTTGCGGATGTCCTTGTGGCGCTGGCCCAGGATCTGCAGGTCCAGCGTCAGCACCAGCGCCGAGCAGTTCGCGGCCTTGGCGCGGTCGATCAGGTTGGCCACGAAGTCGCGGTCGCGCATCACGTACAGCTGGAACCAGAACGGCTTGCTGCTGGCGCGGGCCACGTCTTCGATCGAGCAGATGCTCATGGTCGACAGCGTGAACGGCACGCCGAATTCCGCCGCGGCCTGCGCCGCCACCATCTCGCCGTCGGCATGCTGCATGCCGGTCAGGCCGGTGGGCGCAATGGCCACCGGCATGATCGCATCGGAGCCGGCCAGCGTGGTGCGCAGCGACCGGCCCTCCATGTCGACTGCGACCCGCTGGCGCAGCTTGATGGCCTGGAAATCGGCCTCGTTGGCGCGATACGTGCCTTCGGTCCAGGCACCCGAATCGGCATAGTCGTAGAACATGCGCGGCACGCGCTTCTGCGCCACCACGCGAAGGTCTTCAATGCAGGTGATCTTGGCAAGGTTCGGGTTCATGGGACACTATTGGAAAATGCAGCGCTGGAAGGGCGTAGCAAGTATACGCGCCGCCCCCGTATCAAGAGGAACCGCATGCAAGTCCCCCAACACGAAACGGTGCACGTCATCGTCAAGGGCGTCGTACAGGGCGTGGGCTATCGCCACGCCACCGTGCGGCGCGCGCACATGCTGGGCGTTACCGGCTGGGTGCAGAACATGGAAGACGGCACCGTGCAGGCCATGGTGCAGGGCACCCCCGACCAGGTCGACCACATGCTGGAATGGCTGCGCCGCGGCCCCCCGGCCGCCGTCGTGCGCGAACTGGTCACGCAGCGCGAATACACCGACAAGCGCTACGCGCGCTTCGAGCAACTGTAACCGTCCCTTCACACGAGCGCCGCCATGTCCGCTTCCGACCTCGACATTCTTCGTACCCAGCTGGCCGTCGACCCGGCCTGGATCGATTCATACGGCCACATGAACTCCGCCCGCTACGTGGGCGTCTTCGACCAGAGCGGCTACGACCTGCTGGACGCGCTGGGCGTGGGCGCCAGCTACACCAGCGCGTCGCGCTGCGGCATCTACACCGTGGACATCGCCGTCAACTACCGCCGCGAAGTGCTGGTGGGCGATCCGCTCGAACTGCGGCTGCGGGTGCTGGGCGCGGACACCAAGCGCCTGCTGTGCCTGATGGAACTGTTCCAGACCCGCGACCACTACCTGGCCGCCACCATGGAACAACTGTCTGTCCACGTGGACCTGAACACCCGGCGCAGCGCGCCGTTCCCGGATGCGCTGGCGCAGTCGCTGCAGGCCGTCGCCCAGGCCCACGCGGGCCTGCCGCTGCCCGAGCGCCACGTGCGGCGCCTGGCGCTGGCGGCGCGGGCGGCCGGCGCCTGACCGGCCCTCGGCGCATCAGTCTTCCACCAGCGCCGAGAAGCGGTCCGCCAGGAAGTCGATCAGCGCCCTGACCGACGGCAACTGCCCGCGGCGCGAAGCATAGACCGCGTGGATGATCTCGCGGCGCGGCGCCCAGTCCGGCAGCACGGTGACCAGTTCGCCGCGCTGGAACTGATCGCGCATCATCATGGTCGGCAGCTGCACGATGCCCACGCCGGCCACCGCGGCCGCCCGCAGCGCCATCATCCCGCGCGTGATCAGGCGCGGCTGGTGGCGCACGGCGGCATGGGCGCCGCCGGGCCCCAGCAGGTTCCATACGTGCTCGTTCTGCGGCAGCCCCAGCCCCAGGCTGGGCAGCCCGCCCAGGTCGGCCGGGGCCTGCGGCATGCCGGTGCGCCGCAACAGGCCGGGGCTGGCCACCAGGCACTGGGCCCGCTCGGCCAGCACGCGCATGATCAGCTCGCTGTCGGCCAGCGGCGGCGGCCGCACCCGGATCGCCACATCGATGCCTTCGGCCACCACGTCGACCCGCCGGTTGGTTTCTTCCAGGTGGATCTGCACTTGCGGGTACTGCGCCATGAAGGCCGCCAGCATGTCGGCCACCCGCGCATCCAGCAGCGCCACCGGGCACGTCACCCGCACGATGCCGCGCGGCTCGGCACGGGTCAGGGCCACCGCTTCCTCGGCGGCCTCGGCCTCGACCAGCATGGCCTTGCAATGGGTGTAGTAGGTCTGGCCGATCTCGGTCACGGCGAACTGCCGCGTCGTGCGCAGCAGCAGGCGCGCATCCAGGCGGGCCTCCAGCAGCGCGATGCGGCGGCTGAGCTTGGACTTGGGCACACCCAGCGCGCGGCTGGCCGGCGCGAAGCCGCCGTGGTCCACCACCTGCACGAAGTAGTAGAGGTCGTTCAGGTCTTGCATATCGTTCCTTAAATAGAACGCTGAAACCGAATTTTACGGACTACCGGGCATATTGTCCTGAATTTATAGTGGTCTCTATGGCGCCGCGATCGGTTCGCGGCACGCAAGCGGAGATCGACATGAAAAAAGTCCTCGGTGTCTACAGCGCCCCTCGCCCCCACTGGGTAGGCGACGGCTTTCCGGTGCGCTCGATGTTCGGCTACGACAGCCACGGCAAGCACCTGAGCCCGTTCCTGCTGCTGGACTACGCCGGCCCCGCGCAATTCGCTCCGGCGGCGCGTCCGCGCGGCGTGGGCCAGCACCCGCACCGCGGTTTCGAGACCGTCACCATCGTCTACCAGGGCGAGGTCGACCATCGCGACTCCACGGGCGCCGGCGGCCACATCGGCCCGGGCGACGTGCAGTGGATGACAGCGGCCGGCGGCATCCTGCACGAGGAATTCCATTCCGAAGCCTTCACCCGCCAGGGCGGCGCGCTGGAAATGGTGCAGTTGTGGGTCAACCTGCCGGCGCGCGACAAGATGTCCCGGCCGGGCTACCAGACCCTGCTCGACCGCGATATCCCGTCGGTGGACCTGCCCGACGGAGCCGGCCGGGTGCGGGTGATCGCCGGCGAGTTCGACGGCCGGCGCGGCCCGGCGCGCACGCACACGCCGATGGACGTGTGGGACGTGCGCCTGCGCCAGCAGGGTGCCGCCACGTTCACCCTGCCCGCAGGCCGCACGCTGGCGCTGGCGGTGCTGCACGGCACCGTGCTGGTCAACGGCACCGAGGTCGTGCGCGAGGCCCAGCTGGTGCACCTGGCGCGCGAAGGCACGCAAGTGCAGCTCGAGGCCAACAACGACGCGACGCTGCTGCTGCTGAGCGGCGAGCCCATCGACGAGCCCATCGTCGGCTACGGCCCGTTCGTCATGAACAGTCACGCGGAAATCCGCCAGGCCGTCGATGATTTCAACCACGGCCGCTTCGGCCAGCTGGCCCACTGACCGCAGCCCGCGCCGCCCCCCCGGCGGCGCGGGTTGTACTTCGCCCACCCCCGGGCTTTCTTCCCTCGTTCCCCTGGAGACTCTCATGACCAAGCCTTACACCCGCCTGGACAAGGACAATGCCGCCGTACTGCTGGTAGATCACCAGGCCGGCCTGCTGTCGCTGGTGCGCGACATCGATCCCGACCGGTTCAAGAACAACGTGCTGGCGCTGGCCGACCTGGCCAAGTACTTCAAGCTGCCCACCATCCTGACCACCAGTTTCGAAGACGGCCCCAACGGCCCGCTGGTGCCCGAGCTGAAAGCCCTGTTTCCGGACGCGCCCTTCATCCCCCGCCCCGGCCAGATCAACGCGTGGGACAACGAAGACTTCGTCAAGGCCGTCAAGGCCACCGGCAAGAAGCAGCTGATCATCGCCGGCGTGGTCACCGAAGTGTGCGTGGCGTTCCCGGCGCTGGCGGCCCTGGAAGAGGGCTTCGAGGTGTTCGTGGTCACCGACGCCTCGGGCACTTTCAACGAACTGACCCGCCATTCCGCCTGGGACCGCATGAGCAGCGCCGGCGCCCAGCTGATGACCTGGTTCGGCGTGGCGTGCGAATTGCATCGCGACTGGCGCAACGACATCGAGGGCCTGGGCACGCTGTTCTCGAACCACATCCCCGACTACCGCAACCTGATCACCAGCTACAGCACGCTGACCAAGGCGAAGTGATCCGACTGCAAGCAGGCTACCCCGTATACCCACGCCGGAACGGCGCGGCGGCGCCGGGCGTGGGCGGGGTGGTGGAAATCAGGCGGCTGGTGGCCAGCAGGTTCGGCACCAGTTCGCGCTTCATGCGCGCCAGGGTCCAGCGCGTGGTGGGCGCCGAAATGTTGACGGCGGCGGCCAGGCGGCCGCGCTTGTCGAACACCGGCACGGCCACGTTCAGGTCGCCGCGGTAATACTCGCCGTTGGCGTAGGCATAGCCTTGCTCGCGCGCCTCGGCCACCATGTCCATCAGCTGGGCCAGGTCCGTCACGGTATTGGGGGTGTACTTCGGCCGGGGCGACGCCTCCAGCAGTTCGCGCGCCTGCTCTGGCGGCAGCATCGACAGCCAGGCCCGCCCGGCCGACGTGCAGAACATCGGCAGGCGGCGGCCCAGCGGCATGTGGACCGCGGTCGTCAGGTGCGTGGCGAAGCGCGCCACGTAGATCATGTCGGTGCCGTAGGGCTCGGCCAGGTTGACGGTCTCGGAAATCTGGCGGTTCAGGTCCAGCAGGTACGGGTTGGCGCGCTCGACCAGGGCATCGACCAGCAGGTACCGGTAGCCCAGTTCCAGGATCTTGGGCGTCAGCGAATACCGCTTGCTGTCGGGGTCCTTGCTCAGGAAGCCCAGCGTTTCCAGGGTGTAGGCGAAGCGCTGGGCGGAACTCTTGGAAATGCCCGCGGCAGCGGCCATCTCGGGCAGGTTCATCAGCGGGCGATCCGGCCCGAAGGCGGCGAGCACGTCGATTCCTTTAGAGAACGACATGCTGAACAGCGGCGAGGCCGTGGGATCCGCCACCGCCACATCACTTGCTTTTTTCTTGCGTCCGGCCATAAGGCAAGCCCTGTCTTCAATGGAATGGATTGTAGCGGTCAGGCCCGCGGCGCCGCATCGTCGGGCCGGGCGCGCCGGCCGGCGCGCGACGGCCACAGCACCAGGCAGCTGCCCACCGCGATGACCACCGCGCACACCGAGAAAATCGGCGGCAGGCGCTCGTCGAACAACACGCTGCTGCAGGCAATGCCCACAAAAGGCGTCACCGCCAGCAACTGGCCCGCCACGGTCGACGGCACGCGGTTCAGCAATCGGCTCCAGGCCCAGACCGCCAGCGCGGTGGGCACCAGCCAGTTCCACACCACGATGATCGCCAGCGTCGGTGTAACGTGCGTGGCCCGGCCGGATTCCAGGGCCAGCGCCGCCACCACGATGGGGCATGCGGTGGCCGCCAGTTGCCAGAAGGTCTGCGACAACAGCGAAGCGCGCCACTGCCGCCCCCCGTACAAGGCGGCGCCCAGCCCCCACAGTACCGCCGCGGACAAGACCAGCCCCATGCCCAGCGGCACGCCCGGGCCCTGCCAGTCGATCACGGTGGGATCCAGGAACAAGCCCAGGCCGACCACGCCCAGCCCCACGCCCGCCACCTGCCGCCAGGCCAGCCGCCCCCGGCCCATCAGGCTGCTGAACAGCGCCGCCCACACCGGCATGCTGTAGACCATCGTGACCGTGCGCCCCGCGGGCAGGAACTGCAGGGCGACACTGACCAGCCCCAGCACGGACGCGAATTGCAGCAGCCCGATCAGCGCCAGCCGGACGCGTTCGCCGGGCGGCGGCAGCAGCGTCCCGCCCTTGGCGCGCATCAGCAGGGCCACCACGATGGCCGCGCCCACCACGCGCGTGGCCGAAAACGTCAGCGGCGGCATATCGGCCAGGGCCAGCTTCATCAGCGGGTAGTTCGAGCCCCACGCGAATACGACCAGCGCGGCATAGGCCAGCGTGACGATCAGGCTGCCGCCAGCCCAGGCGGAATCGGGTGCGGGTACGGGAAGCGTGTCGTCGGGTCGGGTCATGGATGGAAGCGGGCTACAACCGCAACTGGTCTCGCAGCTTGTAGTAGGCCGCCATCAGGTTCATGACCGGCAGGCGCCAGGAATGAAAAGGCAGTTCGGGCATGCCGTCCTGCATGGGGCCGCATTGCACGGTTGCGCCCAGCGCCATCTCGGCCGCCATCCTGCCCAGCAAATGCGTCAATGCTACACCGCGGCCGCCATAGCCCGCGGCGAAGACCACGCGCGGCGAATGACGCACGACATGGGGAAAATCGTCCAGCGTCACCGCCACTTTGCCCGACCACTGGTGTTCGATGGGCACATCGCGCAACTGGGGAAACAGCCGCCGCAGGCCCGTTACCAGGTTGCGGTAGATCTCCGGCGTCTCGTGGCCGGTCAGCGACCCGCGGCCGCCGAACAGGACGCGCTGGCCCGGCACGCGCCGGAAGTAATTCACCAGATGGCGCGTGTCGGTCACCAGGTGGCCTTCGGTGAACATCGAGGCGTACAGGTCGTCGGGCAAGGTACGCGTGGCCACGACCGATGTCGCCACGGGCACGATGCGCCGCTTCAGGCCAGCCGGCAGCGGGAACAGTTCCGTATAGGCGTTGCTGGCCACGATCACCGTGGCGGCGCGCACCCGGGCGTCGGGCGTCTCCAGCACGCACCCCTGCGCGTCCTCGCGGATGCTGACCACCGGCGTGCTGACGTGGATGGGCACCCCGGTGGCGGCCAGTGCGGCGGCCAGTTCGCGCGCATAGCCCAGCGGATGGATGCCGGCCGCGCGCGCATCCAGGTAGCCGCCCGCATACGTCCGCGAGCCGATCAGGCGGGCCGCCTCGTCGGGCGGCAGATAACGCGGGTGACGATCGCCGGCCTCGGCGGCCAGCCAGTCGACGTCATCGCGCAGGGCCCGTGCGTCTTGCCGGGTATAGGCGGCGGTAATGTGGCCGCAACGCGAGAAGCCGCCGTCCAGCCTGAAGTCGGCCACGTTCTGTTCCAGCGCGTCCACCGCATCCAGTACCAGCCGGTGCAGCAGGCGCGTGCGTTCGTGGCCGAACTGGCGGGCCAGCGCCGCCCAGCCCGACTTGTAGCGCAGGACGGCCATGCCGCCGTTGCGGCCGCTGGCCCCCCAGCCGGCGTCGTTGGCCTCCAGGATGCAAGCCTGGGCGCCGCGCCGGCTCAGGTGCAGCGCCGCGTTCAGGCCGGTGAACCCGCCCCCCACGATGGCGCAATCCACCTGCAGCTCGCCGCGCAGCGGCAGCAGCGCGGGCGGCGGCACGGCCGTCGCGTTCCAGATGGAAGGGGCATGGGGCACAACATCGACAGCAGTTACAGTGTCCATGAATATCACGCAGGAAAGCCCAGCGCATCGCGCAGGCGGTGCCAGTGGATGGCCGCATTGACCGCCGGCTCGCGCAACGCGTGCCAGGGCAGGGCGCCGATGGAAGAAACCGGATAGTCCAGCGCGTCCGCGGCGCGCCCGAGCGCCGCGTCGGCCAGGGTGGGCCCGAAGCGCACCGCCAGGGCCACGCCGCGGCCGCCGAAGCCGCACACTGTCCACAGCCCGGGTTCGGGGTTGCCCAGGTGGGGCACGTCGTCCAGCGTCAGGGCGACGCGGCCCGCCCAGACGCAGTCCCAGTCCACCCGCTCGAGTTGCGGAAAGCGTTCGCAGGCCGCGCGGCGCAGGCGCGCCAGCGTGGCGGGCCCGGCCAGCCCGGAACGCGGCCCCCGGCCGCCGATCACGAACCGGCCGTCGGGCGACAGGCGGCAATAGACAGTCAGCTTGCGCGCCTCGGATACGCCCGCCAGGCGCGGCAGCACGGCGCGCCGGATGTCGTCGGGCAGCACCTGGGTAGCCGCCTGGGCGCTGGTCACGTGCAGCATCGAACGCGCCTGCGCGGGGTACAGCGCATCGGTATAGGCGTCCGTGGCCAGCACCACGGCGCGAGCGGTGACGCTGCCCCGCGGCAGTTGCAATGCCCAGCCCTGCGGGGTGCGCCGCAGCTGCTCGACCCGGCTGTGCGCATGCAGGCGGGCGCCGGCGCCGGCCGCCGCGGCGGCCAGGCCCAGCGCCAGCTTGCGCGGCTGCACCGCGCCCGCGCCGGCTTCCAGATAGCCACCCGCATAGTGGACGGATCCGGTCAGCGCCGCCATGTCGCTGGCGTCCAGGGCCTCTGCCCGCGCCCCGGTTTCCCGCAGGGCCCGGGCACGCGCATGCAGGGCGCGGCAGGCGCGCGCGGTCACCGCCGCCTGGATCCAGCCGTTGCGCGTCGCGTCGCAATCGATCGACAGGCGCTCGACCAGGCCGAAGGTGTAGTCGGCCGCCGAATGCGCGAAGGCCAGCATGCGGTCGGCCGCCGGCGCGCCGAAGCGGGCCGCCAGTTTGGCGGGCGCCGGCTTCAGGCCCGGCACCACCTGGCCGCCATTGCGGCCCGAGGCGCCGGCCGCCAGCGGGCCCGCTTCCAGCAGGATCGGCCGCGCGCCCGCTTCGGCCAGCGACAGCGCCGTCGACAGGCCGGTGAAGCCGCCGCCGATGACCGCCACGTCGCAGTCATGCGCGCCGTCCGGCAGCGGCGGCGCGGCGGGGGCGGCCACCGCCGCGTCGTCCCACAGGATGCGGGGCACCGCGATGGCCGTCATGCGCCACCTTTCATGACGAAATTGGGCAGCCACAGCGCGATGTCGGGCACCAGCGCCAGGACCAGCACGCCGACCAGCATCATGATCCAGTACGGGATGGCCGACAGCGCCGCGCGGCCCAGGCTGACCTCGCCGTTGGTGATGGCGGTCAGCACGAACAGGTTCATGCCCACCGGCGGCGTCAGCATGCCGATCTCGATCAGGATGGTGATGATCACGCCCGTCCAGACCGGGTCGTAGCCCGCCGCCATCATCAGCGGGTACACGATCGGTATCGTCATCAGCATCAGCGAGATGCCGTCGAAGAAACAGCCCAGCACCAGATAGGCGGCCACCACCACGACCAGCACCGCGTACTTCGACAGGCCCATGTCGGTCACGGCCCCCACCAGCGCCTGCGGGGCGCCCATGATGGTCAACGCCTGGGCCAGCACCAGCGCCCCCAGCATCACCGTGGCAATGGCCCCGAACACGCGCGCCGACGTAAAGAAGGCGTGCGCCACCTTGCGCAGCGTCAGCTCGCCCCAGCAGAAACCGGTGGCAATGGCAGCCACCACCCCCAGCGCGGCCGCCTCGGTGGGAGTGGCCAGGCCCATGTACATGGTGCCCAGCACCGCGAATGCCAGGAACGCCACCGGCCAGATGCTCACCAGCCCGCGCAGCCGCCGCGCCATCGGCATCGGCGGCTCGACGTTGCCCATTTCGTCGGGAAAGCGCCGCGCGCGCAGCGCGATGATGAACATGAACATGCACGCCAGCATCAGGCCCGGCAGCACGCCGGCCAGGAACAGCCGGCCGATCGATACGCCCTGGGTGGCGCCGTACAGCAGCAGCGACAGGCTGGGCGGGATCAGCAGCCCCAGCGTGCCGCCGGCGGCCAGGGTGGCCACCACCTGCCCGCGGTTGTAGCCGCGGTTGCGCAGTTCCGGGTAGGCCACGGAACCCACCGCGGCGGCGGTCGACGTGCTGGCGCCGCTGACGGCGCCGAACACCGTGCACACCGCGATGTTGGTGTGCAGCAAGCCGCCCGGCACCTGCCTGAAGAAAGGCGAGACCGCATTGTAGATACGCGACGACACCCCGCTGACCAGCAGGATCTCGCCCATGAAAATGAAGATCGGCACCGCCGACAGGGTGAAGTCGACAAAGACGTTCCACACGGCCGTAATGGCCAGGTCTTCACCGCCCCCGGCGGCAAAGCGCAAGATAGACAGGCCCGTCAGCGCCAGGCCGATGCCGATGGGCACGCCCGTCAGGCCGGTCACGACCAGGCCCGCCAGCAATATCATCCATACCATGCGCGGCTCTCCTCAAACACCACTGGGCGGCAGGCCGCCGTCCTCGGCCGGCGCGCGGCGGGGCCTGAACAGGGTGAAGCCGGCCATCAGCGCGCAGGCCAGCACGATCAGCGCCATCCAGGGCCACAGCACCAGGCCGGCGATGTCGGTACGCGCCTGCACCTGGTACGACACCAGGGCGAAATCGAATGCGTAGGTGCCGAACCAGACCGCGAACAGGATGACGAGCCCGTTGGCCAGCCGGTCGGTCCAGCGCCTGACCGCGGGCGGAAAGCGATCGGTCAGCAGCGTCACCTCGATGTGCTGCCGGTGCAGCGTGACATAGGGCAGCGCCAGGAAAATCAGCGCCGAGAAGAACAGCCCGACCAGTTCCTCGGTAAAGGGAAAGGGCGCGCCCACCACGTAGCGCATCACTGCCGACAGGGCCACGAACAGGGTCAGCACGATGCCGCAGCACGTGGATAGCCGCAGCAAGAAAGCGGCGATGCCTTTTGCAAGTGTGTACATGAGTCTGCTCCGGACGCGGGGCGGATGCCCGTGGCATCCGCCCTTCGCGTCATGATTGCCGCGCGGATCTACCAGCCCAGGGCCTTGATCACCCGTTCGTGGTTTTCCTGGGCCTTGCCGCCCACCTGGCGCGAAGACTCGTTCCAGACCTCGCGCGCGGCGTCGGCGAAGCGCTTCTGGTCGGCCTCGGGGAACGGCGCCAGCACCGTGCCGCCCTTCTTCTTCCATTCTTCTTCCGACGCCTTGTCGACTTCGCCCTGCAGGTAAGCCTGGAACGATTCGCGCTCGATCTTCGCGGCAACGTCCTGCAGGATCTTCTGCACGTCCGGCGGCAGCGCCTCATAGGCCTTGCCGGACACGATGATGTTCAGCGGATGCAGCACGTACGGGAACAGGTACGACGCGTTGGGCGCCACTTCCTGCAGCGACACCGTCAGCCCGAAGTGGATCGGGTAGACCGAGCAGTCGATCACGCCCGTGCGCATCGCCATGTACAGGTCGTTCTGCCCGACGATCTGCGCCGAGATGCCCAGCTTGCCGAAGGTGTCGGCCTGCGCCTTTTCCCACACGCGCACCTTCTTGCCCTTCAGGCCGTCCAGCGTGTTGATGGGTTCCTTGCACATGACGTGGGTGTCGCGCACCGGATGCGCCACGAAGCCCAGCAGCTTGATGCCCCACTTGTCGTAGGTGGTCTGGTAGATGTCTTTCAGCGTGGGCACCAGCTTGTCCAGCTGTTCGGGCTGGGGCACCACGCCCGGCGGCAGCGTCACGGCGTACTCGGGCTCGTCGCGCGTCATGTAGCCGGGGTACAGGCCCGCGATCTGGATCACGTTGCCGCGCGGCAGCACCCGCAGCATGTCGACGTCTTTCACACCCAGGGTCGCGCCCGGAAAGAGCTTGATTTCCAGCTTGCCCTGGGCCTGCTTGTTCACCTCGTCGACGAACTTCTTGTAGTACTGGGCCTCGACCCGCGCCGGCACCCATACGATGTGCATCTTCCACTGCGTCGCCGCGGCCGCCGCTGTGCCGGCCGCCAGGCAGGCCGCTGCCGCCGCCATGCAGGCAAGCAACCGGCCGGTCCAAGATTTCCCCTTGTGCATCGCGATCTCCTTGATGTGATTCAGGTACGTCGAGATACTGCTTTATCGAAGCCGCCGCAGGCCGGCGGCATGCCGTCAACCGGTAAAGCCGTACAACGCCTTGGCCTGCGCCGGCGAAAGCTTGCCGTCCGCGACGTCGGCCCGCACGGCCTGCGGATCGCGCTTGGCGGGGTCGCCGTAGCCGCCGCCGCCGGGCGTCTGCACAATGACGCGATCGCCCTTGCGCAGGTCGGCCACCAGCTTGGACGGAATCTCTTCCACCTCGCCGGATGCCCGCACGATCACCGAATGCTCGCAGGCCCCGCTGCCGCCGCCGGCCGAGCCCTGCGCCGGGCAATAATGGCGCTCGCCGCGATGGGTGAAGATGGCGCTGTCGCCCAGCAGTTCGAATTCCTTGACCAGCCCCAGCCCGCCGCGGAAGGCGCCGGCGCCGCCCGAATCGGCGCGCAGCGTCAGCCGGTTCACGCGGATCGGCGCCTCGAGCTCCAGCGCCTCGACCGGCAGGTTCATGCAGTTCGAGGCGTCGGTCTCGACCACGTCCACGCCGTCGCAGCGGCGGCTGGCGCCGCTGCCGCCGGTGATCAGCTCGCCCACCACGTACGACTTGCCGTCGGCCTGCTTGCCGCCGAAGGCCAGCGCCAGCAGCACGCCGGCCGAGTCGGCGGGCACCTTGTCGGGCAGGGCCTCTTTGAAGGCGCCCAGGATGCAACCGGTGATGCGCTTGATCGTGGCCGTGCGCGAACCCACGGGTGCCGGTTCCTCGGGGTTCACCAGCGTGCCCTTGGGCAGGTGCAGCGATACCGGCCGGAAGCAGCCCGCGTTGGTCGGGATCTCGGGGTCGGTCAGCGCCCGCACCGCGAAGTACGCGGCCGCCTGCGACCCCGACCGCACGCAATTGAACGGGCCGCGCAGTTGCGGGCTGGTGCCGGTGAAGTCCACGTGCATGGCGCCGTTGCCCACCGTCACGGCCACCTCGATGCGTACGCGCTGGTCCAGGTCGATGCCGTCGTTGTCCAGCCAGTCGGCGTAGCGGTAGACGCCCGCCGGAATGGTGTCCAGCTGCGCGCGGGTCAACGCCTCGGAATGCGCCAGCAGCGCGGCGAACACGGTTTCCAGCAGCGCCACGTCGTACACCGTCGTCAGCTCGACCAGGCGCCGCGCGCCGATGCGGCAGGCGGCGATCTGGGCGTTGATGTCGCCCATGAACGTGTCGGGGATGCGCACGTTCAGCCGCAGCAGGCTGACCAGCATCTGGTTGATCTCGCCGGCCTCGAACAGCTTCAGCGGCGGGATGCGGATGCCTTCCTGGTAGATCTCGGTGGCGTTGGTCGGAATCGAGCCCGGCGTCATGCCGCCCACGTCCTGGTGGTGCGTCATGGTGGCCGACAGCGCGATCACCCGGCCGTCCACGAACACCGGCGCCACCAGCGCGATATCCGGCAGGTGCGTGCCGCCCAGGTAGGGGTCGTTCATGATGTAGATGTCGCCGTCGCGCATCGTGTCCAGCGGATACTCGCGCAGGATGGTCTCGACGATGGGGATCAGCGTGGCCAGGTGGATGGGCACGGCGCAGGCCTGCGCCAGCGATTCGCCGGCGGTGGTGAACAGGCTGGCCGACGCGTCCAGGCCTTCTTTCACGATGGGGGAAAACGAGCTGCGCAGCAGCGTCGATTCCATTTCGTTGGCGATGCCTTCCAGCTTGTTGCGCACGACCTCCAGCGTGACCGGATCCGGGCCGGCCTGCGCCGCCTTGCCGGGCTGCAGCACCGGGCGTTCGAGCGTAGCGTGATTCGTCATGATGTGTTCTCTGGCTTGTCGTAATTAACGGGTCAGGATCAGGTTGCCGCCTTCGTCCACCTGGCCTTGCCAACCGGGCTCGACCAGCGTGGTGGTGTCGGCCTGCTCGACGATGGCCGGCCCCTGGAACCGGAAGCCGGCCGGCATGGCCTCGCGGCGGTAGATATCGGCCTGCACGGCGCCCTGGTGGTCCGCCACCAGGATGGCGCGCTGCCCGCGCAGCGGCGGCTCGCCCGTGCACTGGTAGGCCGAGGTATCGATGCTGTCCTGGCCGCCAGCCTGGTGCACGGCGCGCAGGTTGACGATGCGCGCGGGCGTGCGGGTGCTGTAGCCGTAGATGCGCGCATGGGCCTGCAGGAATTCCTCGAACAGCAGGCCGCACGGGTCGTCGGCATCGGGCAGCAGCGGCACTTCGATGGAATACGCCTGGCCCACATAGCAGACGTCGGCGTAATAGTGCACCGCGCTGCTGTCGGGCCGTGCGGTTTCGTTGCGCATCAGCTCGGCGCATTGCGCATCCAGGGTATCCAGCACGGCGCGGATGGCCGGCACTTCGCTGGCGGCCAGCGGCTTGCCGAACGCCAGCGAACTTTCGTGCTCGATGGGCGCGGCCAGCAGGCCCGCCGCCGACAGCACGCCGGGATAGCGCGGCACCACCACGCGCGACACGCCCAGCTCGCGCGCCAGGGGCACGATGTGCACGGCGCCGCCGCCGCCCAGCGGCATCAGCGTGAATTTGCGCGGGTCCAGGCCCTGGCGGATGGACACCAGCCGGATGCCCTCGGCCATCTGGGCGTTCACGATGCGGTGGATGCCCAGCGCCGCCTGCTCGACCGTCATGCCCAGCGGGCGGGCGATCTTTTCCTGGATCGCCTCGCGCGATTTTTCCGGATACAGCGTCAGCGATCCGCCGGCAAAGTATTCGGGGTTCAGGTAGCCCAGCACGATGGATGCGTCGGTCACCGTGGGCTGTTCGCCGCCGCGCCCGAAGCACACCGGCCCGGGCTCCGAGCCGGCCGAGCGCGGCCCGACACGCAGCCCGCCGGCGCCGTCGATCCACGCGATCGAACCGCCGCCGGCGCCGATGGAGTTCACGTCCACCATCGCCACGCGCACCGGATAGCCGTCGATCAGCCCTTCCGAGCGGATCATCGCCTTGCCCTTGCTGATCAGCGCGATGTCGCTGCTGGTGCCGCCGATGTCCACGGTAATCAGGTCGTCGGTGCCGGCCGCCCGCCCGGCGATCTGCGCGCCGATCACGCCGGCGGCCGGGCCCGACAGGAACAGGCGCACCGGGCGGCTGCGCGCCACTTGCGAAGCCATCAGGCCGCCGCGCGACTGCATCACCTGGAAAGGCGCCTGCACGCCGCTTTTCTTCAGGCCGTTTTCCAGCCGCGACAAGTAGCGGTCGATCACCGGTTTCACGTAGGCGTCGAAGCCGGTCACCACCGTGCGCTCGTATTCGCGGAAGGCCGGGTCCACCTCGTGCGACACCGCCAGGGTCAGGTCGGGATAGGCGGCCGAGATCAGCGCCTTGGCGCGCTGCTCGTGCTGCGGGTTGGCGAACGAGAACAGGAAGCAGATGGCCAGCGCATCCACGTCCTGCGCGACCAGTTCGGCCACCTGGCGCATCAGCGCGTCTTCGTCCAGCGGCGTGACGATCGAGCCGTCGGCGGCGATGCGTTCCGGCACTTCCTTGCGCAGGCTGCCGGGAATCAGGAACGACGGCGTCTCCGACGACAGGATCACGTCGTACATGCGGTGGCGCATCTGCCGGCCGATTTCCAGCACGTCCTTGAAGCCCTGGGTGGTCACCAGGCCGACCTTGGCACCGCGGCGTTCCAGCACCGCGTTGGTGGCCACCGTGGTGCCATGCACGAAGCGCTCGATGTACTGGGGGTCCACCCCCCACTGGTCGCGGATACGCCCGATGGCGTCGAACACCGCCAGGCTCTCGTCCTGGCGCGTCGTCGGGATCTTGAAGTAGCGCAGCCGTCCGCTTGCGTCGCGTCCGACCACATCGGTGAAAGTGCCGCCGATGTCCACGGCCACTTGCAGTGCTTCAGGCATATCACGAACCCCTCGAAAGGAAACTTGAAACGGAAAGCGCACTTTGTGTTATCGCTTATCGATACGATCAAATCGATATACGCCATTAAGGTAAAAGCGCGCGCGGCCGGTGTCAACGTCCGCGTAACACTGGCGGCACCGGGGTTTTCCCTAGCTGCGGGTCGAGCGGGCAATAAAAAAACCCAGCCGGAAACGGCTGGGTTGCTGCTTTCCGCTTGCGGGCAGCGCCCTCGATGTCGAGGCTCCTCAGGCCGCCCAGCACGAGCAGCCCAGGGCGCCGAAGAAGCCCCGCAGGTCGACGCTGGGTGCCGTCGACGCCCAGGCCCGGGCATGGGCATGCCCGTGCAGGCCGCAGGCGCTGGCGCAACCGCAAGCCGCCATGTTGCGGTACCCCAGCGCATGGCGTCCCGCGCCGTCCGGGTCGCCCCAGGCGCCGTAGCCGCCGAACAGCCGGGTGGGCGACCAATCGGGCATGGCGGGCGGCAGCGGGTTATCGTCCAGCGGTCCGAAGTCGCCCGCGCCGTAGACCGGGCGGCCGCCCACCACGGTCAGGTCCGAGGTCAGGAACGATATTTCATCCTCGGCGCAACTGAAGTAGTCCTTGCTGGGCACAATGAAGTCGGCGAGCTGCCCCGACTCGATGCGGCCGCGCCTGCCTTCCTCGTTGGAAAACCAGGCCACGTTCTCGGTCCACATGCGCAACGCGGTTTCGCGGTCCAGGCAGTTGCGCGCGGGATAAAGGCGCGTGCCGCCGACGGTCTTGCCGGTGACCATCCAGGCCAGCGACACCCACGGGTTGTAGGACGCGACGCGCGTGGCGTCCGTGCCGGCCGATACCTTCACGCCACCCTGCAGCATCCTGGCGATCGGCGGCGTGGCTTCGGCGGCGGCCGCGCCGTAGCGCTCGATGAAGTATTCGCCCTGGTAGGCCATGCGGTGCTGTACAGCAATGCCGCCGCCCAGCGCGGCGATGCGGTCGATCGACTGGTCGGAGATGGTCTCCGCATGGTCGAAGAACCAGTTCAGCCCCGTCAGCGGCGTGTCGCGGTGCACGTTCTCGAACACGTCCAGGGCCCGCGAGATGGTCTCGTCGTAGGTAGCGTGCAGGCGCCATGGCCACCGGTTCTGCGCCAGCACGCGCACGACCTCTTCCAGCTCGCCTTCCATTTCCGGCGGCATGTCCGGCCGCTCGACGCGGAAGTCCTCGAAATCGGCCGCCGAGAAGACCAGCATCTCGCCCGCGCCATTGTGGCGGAAGTAGTCCGTGCCCTGCTTGTACTTCACGCTGGAGGTCCACTTCAGGAAATCTTCCTTTTCCTGCTTGGGCTTCTGCGTGAAAAGGTTGTAGGCCAGGCGCACCGTCATCTGGCCTTCGTCGGCCAGCTTCTGGATAACCGCGTAATCGTCCGGGTAGTTCTGGAACCCGCCGCCGGCATCGATCACGCCGGTCACGCCCAGGCGGTTCAATTCGCGCATGAAGTGGCGCGTGGAGTTGAGCTGGTAATCGAAGGGAAGCTTGGGCCCCTTGGCCAGCGTGGCGTACAGGATGGTGGCGTTTGGCTTGGCCAGCAGCAGCCCGGTGGGGTTGCCCTGCGCGTCGCGGACGATCTCGCCGCCCGGCGGGTTGGGAGTGGTCTTCGTATAGCCCACCGCGCGCAGCGCCGCGCCATTGAGCAGGGCGCGGTCATACAGGTGCAGGATGAACACCGGCGTATCCGGCGCAACGGCGTTGATCTCGTCGATCGTGGGCAGGCGCTTCTCGGCGAACTGGTGCTCGGTAAAGCCGCCCACCACGCGCACCCATTGCGGCGCCGGCGTGATGGCGACCTGGCGTTTCAGCATGGCCATGGCGTCGGCCAACGAACGCACGCCATCCCAGCGCAGTTCCATGTTGTAGTTCAGGCCGCCGCGCACCACATGAGTATGGTTGTCGAACAGGCCCGGCAGCACCGCGCGGCCCTTCAGGTCGACCACGCGAGTCGCCGGGCCGGCCAGCGCCCGGATCTCGGCGTCGGCCCCCACCGCGACGAACCGGCCGTCCTGGATGGCGACGGCGCCGGCCCGGGGCCGGGAGCGGTCCAGCGTGGTGATGCGGCCGTTGTAATAGATGACATCGGGTGTAATGGTGGACACGATAGATTCTCCTTTGGAACAGGCGGCTAGCTTTGCGCTTTGTCCTTGCCGTGGCGGCCGGGCAATTGCCCGAACACATGGCTTGCCGCCTTTTCCTTGTCGCAGGCGGCGAAGAAGGCGGTTCCGCCGAGCATTTGCTTGCCCACCGGAACGATCTGCTCGCCCACCAGAATACCCAGCAGGCCAACCAGCGCCACCAGGGGCGGCGCCGGCGAGCGGACTTGCAGCAGGCTGTAGACCACGCCGACCAGCAGCCCGGCGCCCAGGGAAAGCAGGTAGATCTTCATTTGCATCCTCGCGTTGTCGGTTGATCACGCATGCGTATCGGCCAGCAGAACCTCGGCATCGTCCAGGGCCGTGATGCGCACGCCTGTCTCGTCCCGGATGGCGGCGCCGTCTCCGGGGTCTATCTGCACGCCGTTGACGTTCACTCTGCCCTGGCAGGCCACCAGGTATCCGCGGCGCCGGGCATGCGCGAACCGATAGGTGGCGGCTTCGCCCGCGCGCAGCACAACGGCCAGTATGCGGGCGTCGCTGCGAATCGGCAGCGCATCTTCGTCGCCGTCGATGCCGCTCGCCAGCGCGATGAACTGCCCGCTGCAGGCTTCGCGGGAAAAGGTCTTCCTGCCCCAGCTCGGCCGGGCGCCGCGACGATCCGGCTCTACCCATATCCGCATCACGCGCGCCGGCCGGGCTTCCATGTTGAACTCGGCGTGGGTCAACCCGCTGCCGGCGCTCATGACCTGTACGTCGCCGGCCCGGGCGCGCCCCCGGTTGCCAAGGTCGTCTTCATGGGTAAGCGCGCCTTCCCGTACGCACATGATGATTTCCACATCCGTATGCAGCGCGGCGGGAAAGCCCGCGCCGGGCGCGATCGTTTCGTCGTTCCATGCGCGCAGCGCGCCCCAGCGAGTCCGTTCCGGATACTGGCAGCCGGCGCACGAAAAATGCTGTTTTGCGTCGAGCCAGCCACGCCGGGTATGGCCCAGGCTTGCAGACGGGCGGCGCTCGATCATGGGCAGCCTCGTGGCGCGATCATCGCGCAGCACCGCATCGCCATGAAGGTTCTCACCGATCCGCCCGCTCAGTGCTTCAATGCCAGGAAATGGTGCACTTCGGGCTTGCCCGGCCCCACGTGAAAGCGCACCGCCTCGGCTTGCAGGTCGGCGTCGGCAACAGACACGCGGTGATGCTGACGCAAGTGCTCCGCCCAGGATTCCACGAAGAACCATTCGACCACCCGCTGCGGGTCGCTCGCATCCTCGACCACTCCCCAGGCATAGGCCCCGTCGCGCCGGCGCTCTTGCGACAGGCGCTTCATCGCATCGAGAAAGGCGCGGCGATCTTCCGGCCGGATACGGTATTCCACTTGCACGAGCACCGGCCCCCGGTCGTGCGCGACGGGCTCGGCCAGCAGCGGCTCCGGCCAGTGATGCGACGCTTGCAGGTCCGCCTCGCCAACGGGCAGGCGGGCGCGGTGAAACAGCAGCGCGGCGACGGCCAGCCCCACGGCGCTGGCCATCAGCGCGTAAGGCACGCCGATTTCCCGTGCCACCAGGCCCCATCCCAGGCTGCCGGCCGCCATCGCGCCGTTGAACACCATCAGGTACACCGCCAGCCCGCGGCCGCGCACCCAGTTGGGCAAAATGGCCTGGGCCACGCTGTTGAAGGTGGTCAGCGCGGTAATCCAGCCCATTCCCAGCAATACCAGCATCAGGACGGCCAGCCATTTGGCCGGCGCGAACACCAGCACGGCCATAACGGCCGCGCTGGCCACCGATGCCAATAGCACCAGCCCGTCGGCATCCAGGCGGGCGCCCAGTTTCGGTATGACCAGCGCGCCGATGATCGCGCCCGCGCCGACGGCGCCCAGCAACACCCCGTAGAAGCCGGACGATCCGTCCAGCATCTGGCGCGCGACTAGGGGCAACAATGCCCAGACCGCACTGGCGAACAGGAAGAACACCGCCGCGCGCAGCAACACGCGATGCAGTTCCTTGCTGGCCCTCGTATAGCGCAGGCCGGCGCGGAACGCGCCAAGGAAGTTCTCCGACAGCGCGGCATCGGCGGCCGCCGGGCGCTTCCACCACAACAGCGCGGCGATCACGAACACGTAGCTCAGTACATCCATCCCATAGGTCACCGCCGCGCCAAAACTGGCCAGGATCAAGCCGCCCGCGGCCGGACCGATGGCGCGCGCGATATTGATGCCCAGAGAATTCAACGCAACGGCGCCCTTGAGGTTTTCGCGCGGCACCAGCTCGGGAACGATGGACTGCCAGGTCGGCCCCATCAATGCCGCGCCGATGCCTCCGACAAATGTCAACGCGATCAGGTAGTCCACCGTCAATGCGCCGAAGTGCGACAGCACCAGCAGCGTGCCGCTGACCGTGGCAAGCAGTAGTTGCACGGCGATCAAGAAGCGCCGGCGGTCCAGGATGTCCGACAGTACGCCGGCCGGAATGGCAAGCAGGAAGATCGGCAGGGTGGCCGCGGTCTGGATCAGCGCCACCGCCGCCGGGCTGGCCGACAAGTCGGTCACCAGCCAGGAGCTGGCCACATCGCGCATGAAGCTGCCCACATTGCCCAGCACGGTGGCCATCCACAGCACCGCAAACACAGGTTGGCGCAATGGCGCGAAACTGCCCCCCGCGGAATGTGTTTTCTGGTCTGGCACGGCAGGCCCCTGGTTCGCGCGGCCTTACTTGGCGGGGTTCGGGCCGATACGTTCGCCATGCTGCACGCGCTCGGGCAGCTTGTGGACGTGGGTAACGGCGTAGTCGATACCCATGCCGTAGGCGCCGGAATGTTCCTTGACAATGGCGGTCACAGCGTCATAGGTTTCCTTGCGGGCCCAGTCGCGCTGCCATTCCAGCAATACCTGCTGCCAGGTCACGGGTACGGCGCCGGCCTGCACCATGCGATCCATGGCGTACTTGTGCGCATCCAGCGAGGTGCCGCCCGACGCGTCGGCCACCATATAGATCTCGTAGCCGCCCTCGAGCATGGCGCACAACGCGAAGGTGGTATTGCAGACTTCGGTCCACAGGCCCGAGACGACGACCTTCTTGCGGCCGTTGGCGGCCAGCGCGTCGCGCACGTTCTGGTCGTCCCAGGAATTCATCGACGTGCGTTCCAGGATCTTCTTTTCCGGGAAGACAGCCAGCAGTTCGGGATACGTGTTGCCCGAGAAGCTGTCGGTTTCGACGGTGGTGATGGTGGTCGGAATATCGAAAGTGCGCGCGGCCTTCGCCAGGCCCACCACATTGTTCTTCAACGTCTGGCGATCGATGGATTGCACGCCGAACGCCATCTGCGGCTGCTGGTCGATGAAGATGATCTGGCTGTTCTGCGGGGTCAGGACTTCAAGGTACTTGTTGGCGGACATGACAGGTCTCTCTTAAGGAAAGGATCGAGGAATCCGGGCGGATCCGGCGTGCCTGGCAAGCCGGCACGGCTTGTCCCGATGCGGCGGTGCCCCCGGGCGGTGCTGAACCCGCCGGGCACGTCGTCTGTCGGTGTCTGCATAGTAGGGATAGGCGTCCGGCCTGAGAATCCACGGCCCGGAATTCCATGCTTTCCATTTTTGGCATGGTAGGCCCGGCCGGCCGGCGACCGGCTATTGGTTCCAAACGCATTCTTGCCTGCCCCATAGGCAACAGCTATCATCGGCCCGATCCTTTTTGCGAGAGCATGGAATGAACAAGCTGCCGGATCTGGAAGGATGGGCAATCTTTGCCAAGGTCGCCGAGACGGGTTCGTTCGCCAAGGCCGCCGCCGAGCTGGCCATGTCGCAGGCCACGGTATCCAAGACCATCACCCGCCTGGAAACTCGCATGAAGGCCATGCTGTTCCACCGCACGTCGCGCAGCATGTCCCTGACCGAATCGGGCTACGCGGCGCTCGAGCGCGCCGCCCGGATCCTTGAAGAAGGCGAGGCCGTCGAAGCGGAAGTCACCGAAAAATCCACCAGCCTGCGCGGCAGGATCCGGCTGGCCGCGCCCATGTCTTTCGGCGTCACGCATCTGGCGCCGATGCTGCCGCCGTTCATGCAGGCGCACCCCGACGTGGGGCTGGAGATCGAATTCAACGACAAGCAGGCGGACCTGGTCTCCGAGCGCTTCGACCTGGCATTGCGCATCGCCAACCTGGTGGATTCCACGCTGCTGGCCCGGCGTCTTTGCTCGGTCCGGATCCTGCTGGTGGGCGCGCCCGCTTACTTCGAGCGCGCCGGGCGTCCCAGGCACCCGCGAGACCTGGCGCAGCACACCGCGTTGCAGTACATGTATGCCCGTAACGGTTCGAACTGGCGCTTCCGGCACGAGAAGCACGGGGACTTTTCCCAGGCGCTGCCCGTGCATCTGAACGTGAACAACGCCGAAGCCCTGGGCCCGGCCTTGCGCGCCGGCCTGGGCCTGGCCCTGCAGCCGGAATTCCTGGCCTGGGAAGACCTGCAATCGGGAGCCCTGGAAACCGTCATGGACGACTGGCAAGTGGACCCGATTGCCCTGCACATTCTTACGCCGCCCGGACGCCGCCGGCCGGCGCGGGTCCAGGCATTGATCGAGTATCTCGCCGACCGCCTGACCGCCGAGCCGTGGGCCAACGACGTGCAGGCGTAGCCGGCTGACCCGCGCCCTACGCGTCGATGTTCGACGCCGACAGCGCGTGGGTCTCGATGAACGCGCGGCGCGGCTCGACGTCGTCGCCCATCAGGGTGGTGAAGATCTCGTCGGCCGCGATGGCGTCTTCGATCTTCACGCGCAGCAGGCGGCGCACGGTCGGGTCCATGGTGGTTTCCCAGAGCTGGTCGGGGTTCATCTCGCCCAGGCCCTTGTAGCGCTGCTTGGAAATACCGCGCTCGGCCTCGTTGCGCAGCCACTGCATGGCCTCGCGGAAGTCGGCCACGAACTGTTCCTTGCGCTTGTCGCCTTCGCCGCGCGCCACCACGGCGCCGGCGCCGATCAGGCCCAGGAAGGTCTTGGCCGACTTGGCCAGCACCGCGTAGTCGGCGCCCTGCACGAAGTCGGCGTCGATGACGCTCAGGCGCACGTTGCCGTGATGCATGCGGCGCACCATCAGGCGGTGCTGTTCCTGGGCTTCGTCGAATTCGGCGGTGACATCCACGCCGTTGCCCGCCACGGCCTCGTGCATGGCATCGGACAGGCGCTTGGCCGACGCGGCGGCGGCCTCGGCCGACGACAGGTCGATCTCGACGCCCTCGGCCATGGCCGACAGCGCATCCACGTCGAACAGGCGCGACAGGCGCGCGATCACGGCATCGGCCAGCACGTACTGGCGCGCCAGTTCGGCCAGCGCCTCGCCGGTGATGGGCGCGGCGCCCTGCGCGGGCACCAGCTCGGCGTCTTTCAGCGCCAGCTGCAGCATGAACTGCGCTTCTTCCTGGTCGTCTTTCAGGTAGCGCTCTTCGCGGCCCACCTTCACCTTGTACAGCGGCGGCTGGGCAATGTACACATAGCCGCGCTCGATCAGCTCGGGCATCTGGCGATACAGCAGCGTCAGCAACAGGGTGCGGATGTGCGCGCCGTCGACGTCGGCGTCGGTCATGATGATCAGGCGGTGATAGCGCAGCTTGTCGATGTTGAAATCGGGGCCGATGCTGGTGCCCAGCGCGGTGATCAGGGTGGCGATCTGCTCGCTGGCGATCAGGCGGTCGAAGCGCGCCTTTTCCACGTTCAGCACCTTGCCGCGCAGCGGCAGGATGGCCTGGAACTTGCGGTCGCGGCCCTGCTTGGCCGAACCGCCGGCCGAGTCGCCCTCGACGATGTACAGCTCGCACAGCGCCGGGTCTTTTTCCTGGCAGTCGGCCAGCTTGCCGGGCAGGCCGGCGCCTTCCAGCACGCTCTTGCGGCGCGTCATCTCGCGCGCCTTGCGCGCGGCCTCGCGCGCGCGCGCGGCCTCGACGATCTTGCCGCACAGCGCCTTGGCGTCGTTGGGATGTTCCAGCAGCCAGGTTTCCAGCGTGCGCGCCACGGCCTCTTCGACCGCGGGCCGCACCTCGCTGGACACCAGCTTGTCCTTGGTCTGGCTGCTGAACTTCGGTTCGGGCACTTTCACCGACAACACGCAGGCCAGGCCTTCGCGCATGTCGTCGCCGGACGTCTCGACCTTGGCCTTCTTGGCCAGCTCGTTATCGGCGATGTACTTGTTGATGACGCGGGTCATGGCGGCGCGCAGGCCGGTCATGTGGGTGCCGCCGTCGCGCTGCGGGATGTTGTTGGTGAAGCACAGCACGGTTTCGCTGTACGTGTCGTTCCATTGCATGGCCACTTCCACGCCCACCGGCACGCCGCCCGCGCTGGATTCGGCCGAGACCGCGAACACGTTGGGGTGCAGCACGGTCTTGGAACGATTGATGTATTCCACGAAGCCGCGCACGCCGCCGGAAAATGCGAAATTCTCTTCCTTGCCCTGGCGCTGGTCCACCAGCCGGATCTTCACGCCATTGTTCAGGAACGACAGCTCGCGCAGCCGCTTGGACAGGATGTCGTAGTGGTATTCGATGTTGGTGAAGATGACCGGGTCGGCCAGGAAGCGCACTTCGGTGCCGCGCTTGTCGGTCGTGCCGGTCACCGCCAGCGGGGCCACGCGCTCGCCCTGGCGGAATTCCATCTGGTGCACTTCGCCGTTGCGGCGGATGGTCAGCCGCAGCCATTCGGACAGCGCGTTCACGCACGACACGCCCACGCCGTGCAGGCCGCCGGACACCTTGTACGAGTTCTGGTCGAACTTGCCGCCGGCATGCAGCTCGGTCATGACGATTTCCGCCGCGCTGCGGCCGAATTCGTCGTCTTTGTGGATGGCGGTGGGAATGCCGCGGCCATTGTCGCTGACCGAAATGGAATTGTCGGTGTGGATGGTGACCACAATGTCGTCGCAATAGCCGGCCAGCGCCTCGTCGATGGCGTTGTCCACCACCTCGAACACCATGTGATGCAAGCCCGTGCCGTCGGACGTGTCGCCGATGTACATGCCTGGGCGCTTGCGCACGGCCTCCAGCCCTTTGAGCATCTTGATCGAATCGGCGCCGTAGCCGGTGTTCTCGGGATTGCTGTTCTGCTGATCTGACATGTCTGTATCGCTAACACTTCAAAAGACGGCCTCGCGGCCAGACCGCGGCGGGCGCGCGGCGCCCGGGCGGCACAAACCCAACGACGCGGATCAGATCCGCATGGGCATGACGACGTACTTGAACTGGTCGTCGTCGGGCAGGGTCAGCAGCGCCGACGCATTGGCGTCGGGCATGACCGACCACTGGATGTTCTCGGCCTTGACGTTGGCCAGCACGTCGAGCAGGTAGCCGACGTTGAAGCCCACGTCCAGGGGTTCGTGGCCGTAGTCGATGTCGAGCTCTTCCTGCGCCTCTTCCTGTTCGGCGTTGGAAGACGAGATCTTCATCTGGTTCTGCGCCAGTTGCAGGCGCACGCCCTTGAACTTGTCGGTGGTCAGGATGGCCGCGCGCTGCAGGCTGCCCTGCAGGGCTTCGCGGCTGATCACGAACTGGCGCGTGTAGTTGGTGGGGATCACGCGCGTGAAGTCGGGGAACTTGCCTTCCACCAGCTTGGACACCAGTTCGACATCGCCGAAGCGGAAACGGATCTGGCCCGGCGCCACGTCGATGGAGACGGGCTCGTCGGAGTCTTCCAGCAGGCGCTGCATTTCCAGCACGGTCTTGCGCGGCACGATGACTTCGTGGCGCT
>Ga0182741_1001605_pt1 | contig 28782 bp, 21 predicted proteins | sample eDN5th37CBELigOP_FD_128874 | JGI IMG/M metagenome (GOLD analysis project Ga0182741, IMG submission 128874) | Enriched Organic Plus compost microbial communities from Emeryville, California, USA - eDNA 5th pass 37_C BE-Lig OP (version 2) (version 2) ... | reverse complement strand
GCTGCGCCTGGAGGCGGTGGTCGGCCACGAGGCGCTCGCCGCTGGCGAGACCGACGAGCTGGCCGGCGTCCGGGCCGTCGACGACGCCACCGTCGAGATCGAGACCGAGCAGCCGATGGCCACCCTGCCGCTCGTCCTCGCCGCGCCCGAGCTGGGCATCGTCGCCGTCGACGCCATCGAGCGCCTCGACCCAGGTCAGACGCCGCCGTCCGACCTGCCGCTCAGCGGCCGGTGGGAGCTCGCCGCGGTGGAGGACGAGGTGGTCGCCCTCGCCCCCCGCGACGGCGCGATCTCGCTGGCGGGCATCGAGCTGCACCTCGTCGACGACGAGCACGCGGCCTACGACGCCTTCGCCGCCGGCGACGTCGACTGGGCGCCGGTGCCGGCCGACCGCCACGACGAGGCGGTCGAGGCCCACGGCGACGAGCACTTCGCCCCGTTCCACGCCGAGGTGTTCCTCGGCCTGCGGGTGGACGGGCCGCTCGCCGCCGCCCCCCTCCGCCGGGCCGTCGCCGCCGCCCTCGACCGTGATGCCCTCGCTGGCCTCTACGCCGACGTCGCCGACCCGCTGAGCTCCCTCGTGCCCGCCGGTGTGCCCGGCCACGACTCCGACGCCTGCGGTGCGCCGGCCTGGTGCGGCCACGACCCGGACGAGGCCGAGGTGCTGCTGGCCGACGCGTTCCCCGAGGGGGACGTCCCGACCCTCGCGCTCGACTTCGACGACACGCCCCGACAGCGAGCCCTCGCCGAGGCGGTGGCCGAGGACCTGGAGGCCGTGGGGATCCCCGTCGAGCTGCGCCCCCACGACCGTGACGAGTACCGCAGCTTCGTGGCCTCGGGGGACCAGCAGCTCTTCAGCCTCGGCTGGATCGGCGGGTACGCGTCACCCGACGCCTACCTGACCCCGCTCCTGGCCTCCGGGTCCGACGACAACCTCACCGGCACCGCCGACACCTCGATCGACCTGGGCCTTGCCGCCGCCCGAGCCAGCGACGACCCCGACGCCGCCGCCGGTGCCTGGGCCGAGGTCGAGCGGCGGGCGCTCGACGCTGCGGTGGTGGTGCCGATCGCGCAGTTCCGGGTGCAGGTGGTGGTGGCCGACCGGGTCGAGGGGCTCGCCCACCGCGTCGACGGCACCGTCGACTGGCGCGAGGTGCACCTCGCCGGGACCGCCTGATCGACGGATCTGCGGCGTCCGTTTTCGTTGCGGCGCAGCGCCCCGATATGCTGCGTCCTCCACACCACGCGGTCGTGGCGGAACTGGCAGACGCGCAGCGTTGAGGTCGCTGTGGGAGCAATCCCGTGGAGGTTCAAGTCCTCTCGACCGCACCACCGGATCGACGCCCCCCACCGGGGGGCGTCGCCGCGTCTGTCGGCGCGCGGCGTCCACCGACGCGGCGCCGGCGCCGCCGGGTGGGGATGTCCTGTGGGCGCCCGGTGGACGACTGCCGGCAGATCTGGGGACAACCGAAAAGGTTGGTGGACAACCCTGTGGATCTCGCGCCGGGCTCTTGACGCCCGTCACACGGTCGGAGAGAGTGCCCGTACCGCAGCGGAACGGAGCGGGACGGTGACCGGGAGGTGACCGAGGGCCTCGGCCCCCGGAGACCGAACGGGAGGCGATCCGACACCACCGAGGCGGAGGACGAGGATGCACCGTCCGTCGAAGGGGCCGGCGAGAGCCGCTCCCGGAGGCGGTCCGACAGGTGGCGGGGGGAACCCCATGACCTGCGGAGCGGTGGTCCGGCCACCTCGGTGACCGGCCGCCAAACGGGCATCGCCCGCCGGAACCCTGGTTCCGACGGGCGATGTGAGGTGATCGACGAAAGGCTAACGCCAGACGGAGATCGCTTGGTGGATCCCCGGCCGCTGGTGGCCCCGGCCGCCGACCGGCTCCGGCTGGTCTGGCGCCGGGGCCGCTTCGCGCCACGGGCGCCGCTCGCGTCCGTCGGGGTCTCCTAGGCTGTGGCGCGGAGCGGGAACCTGGGGGGTGGGGCGCCGTGCGGGTGCTGGTGATCGAGGACGACGACGACGTCACGATGCTCTACCGGCTCGCGCTCGAGCGGGCCGGGCACCAGGTCCGCACCGCTGGGACCGGACGGGAGGGCCTCGCAGCGGCCGTCGAGGACGAGGTCGACCTCGTCGTGCTCGACGGGATGCTCCCCGACATCGACGGCCTCGAGGTGCTGAGCGCCCTCCAGGCCGACCCCGCCACCGCCGAGACGCCCGTGGTCATGGCCTCCGCCAGGGTCGGGAGCGCCGACCAGCGGGCGGCCCTCGCCGCCGGCGCCAGCGCCTACGTGCTCAAGCCCTTCGACCCCGCCGCGCTCGTCGACGTCGTCGCGCAGGTGACCGGGCGAGACCCCTCGTCGAGCTCGTCGCGCCTGGCGGAGGCGGCGGACGCCGGCACGGGCCACCGTCGCGCCCCCGTCGTGATCTGGCCCGATGGCCGTGGCCCGGGCACCGGCGGAGGCGGGGGAGCGCGCGGCCGCGCCACCAACGGCCACGGCACGGCGGACGCCGCCACCCCCCACCGCCACGACGAGAGCTCCCTCGCCCGCGTCCTCGCCCTCGCCTTCGACGCGATCGTGTCGATCGACGACGAGCAGCGCATCGTCGCCTTCAACAAGGGCGCCGAGGACATGTTCGGCTACCTGGCAGAGGAGGTGCTCGGCAAGCCGCTCGGGGTCCTCATGCCCGAGCGGTTCACCTACGTCCACCAGGAGCACGTCCGCAGCTTCGCCGAGGGCCGGGAGTCGGGCCGCCTCATGGGCGGGCAGCGCTTCGTCTACGCCCGCCGCCGGGACGGCTCGGAGTTCCCAGCCGAGGCGTCGATCACGAAGCTCGAGATCGACGGGCGCTCGGTGCTCACCGCCATCCTGCGCGACGCCACCGAGCGCCAGCGCACCGAGGTCGAGCTGCGGACCCGCGCCGAGCAGCAGGCCGCCGTGGCCGACCTCGGGCTGCGGGCGATCACCGCGCCGAGCCTCGACGCCCTGCTCGACGACGCCGTCCGCACCCTGCAGCGGGTCCTCGGCGTGGACCTCGTGAAGCTGGCGCTCCTCGACCCCGGCACGCAGGAGCTCATGCTCACCGCCGGGTGCGGCTGGGCGTCGGGTGCCGTCGGGCAGGTCCGCTGCAACGCGGGTCCCGACACCCTCGCCGGCATCTCGCTCGAGCGCGACGAGCCGGTGGTGTTCGCCGACCTCCACGACGACCCCCGCTTCCGACCGGACCAGCTGCTCCTCGACCACGGGGTGATGAGCGGCGTGCACGTCACGATCCGAGGGCGGGTCCGGCCCGTCGGCCTGGTCGGCGTCTACACCCGGGAGCGGCGGGCCTTCACCGACGACGACGTCCACGTGGTGCAGGCCATCGCCAACGTCGTCGCCTCCGGGGTGCTGCGCGACGCACACGAGCGACGGCTCCGCAGCTTCCTCGACGCCGCGCCCGACGCCACGCTCGTCGTCGACCCCGCGGGTCGCATCGTGTCGGCCAACGCCCAGTCCGAGGTCCTGTTCGGGTACACCCGAGACGAGCTCCAGCGGATGTCCGTCGACGAGCTCGTCCCCGACGGCGCCCGGGCTCGCCACGCCAGCTACCGACGGGCCTTCGAGGAGGAGAAGCGGGCCCGGGCGATGGGCGAGGGCGTGGAGCTCGTGGCCCGCCGCCGTGACGGCAGCACCGTGCCGGTGGACATCATGCTGCGGCCCTTCGACACCGACGAAGGAGCCTTCGTCGTCGCCGCAGTGCGGGACATCACCGACCGGCGCCGCACGGAGACGGCCCGGGAGGCCTTCCTCCACGCCGTCTCCCACGAGCTGCGCACCCCGCTCACCGCGGTGCTCGGCTTCGCGTCGATCCTCGACGAGCACCACGGCGACCGGCTGGACGAGCAGCCCCGCCACCTGGTCAGCCGCATCCGGGCCAGCGCCACCAAGCTCGACCGGCTCCTCACCGACCTCCTCGACCTCGACCGGCTCGGCCGCGGCGTGCTCGCGGCCCAGCGTCGCGAAGCCGAGCTCCACGACCTCGTCCACCACGCCGTGGAGGGCCTCCCGCTCGACGGTCGCCAGCTGATCGTCCGGGTCGAGCCGGCCGACCTCACGGCGGAGGTCGACCGGGCCCAGGTGGAGCGCATCGTCGAGAACCTCGTCGTCAACGCCGTGCGCCACACCCCCAAGGGCTCCCGGATCGAGGTGGTGGCCACACCGTCGACCAACGGGGTCATGATCCGGGTCGACGACGACGGGCCCGGCGTGCCGCCCGAGCTGCGGGACCAGATCTTCGAGCCGTTCCGGCGCAGCGAGGCGACGACCGCGCCGGGCACGGGCATCGGGCTGTCGCTCGTCGCCCGCTTCGCCGAGCTGCACGGCGGCCGGGCCTGGGTGGAGGACCGCCCCGGCGGCGGCGCCTCGTTCCGGGTCGTGCTGGCCAGCTAGCCCACGGCGCCCGGGTGGGGGATCGGGGACCTCGGGGCCGTAGGATGTTCCCCCCCCGAACGGCGCCCCCGGGCGCCCCGCACGCTCCGAGGACCCTCCGTGGCCATCCGCTCCGACCTCCGCAACGTGGCCATCGTCGCCCACGTCGACCACGGCAAGACCACGCTCGTCGACAAGATGCTCTGGCAGTCCGGCGCCTTCCGGGCCAACCAGGACGTGGCCGAGCGGGTCATGGACTCCATGGACCTCGAGCGCGAGAAGGGCATCACGATCCTCGCCAAGAACACGTCGGTCACCTACGGGGACGTGACGATCAACATCATCGACACCCCCGGCCACGCCGACTTCGGTGGCGAGGTGGAGCGGGGCCTGTCGATGGTCGACGGCGTGCTGCTCCTCGTCGACGCCTCCGAGGGGCCGCTGCCCCAGACCCGCTTCGTGCTCCGCAAGGCCCTCGAGGCGCAGCTGCCGGTCGTGCTCGTCATCAACAAGGTGGATCGACCCGATGCCCGCATCGCCGAGGTGGTCCACGAGGTGGAGGAGCTGTTCCTCGACCTCGACGCCGACGTCGACCAGCTCGACTTCCCGATCGTCTACGCGGTGGCCCGGGACGGACGAGCCTCCCTCGATCGCCCCGCCGACGGCGCCGGGCTGCCCGAGGACGCCACGCTGAAGCCGCTCTTCGACCTGCTCGTCGAGCACATCCCAGCGCCCACCTACGACCCGGACACGCCGCTGCAGGCGCTCGTCACGAACCTCGACGCGTCGCCGTACGTCGGCCGGCTCGCCCTGTGCCGGATCGTCAACGGCACGCTTCGCAAGGGACAGCCCGTCGCGTGGTGCCGGACGGACGGCTCGATCGAGCGGGCCAAGCTCACCGAGCTGTACGTCACCCGCGAGCTCGATCGCGTCCCGGCCGAGGAGGCCGGCCCGGGCGACATCGTCGCCGTGGCCGGGATCCCCGAGATCACGATCGGGGAGACCCTCGCCGACCCGGACGACCCGCGCCCGCTGCCGGTCATCACGATCGACGAGCCGAGCCTGTCGATGACGATCGGCATCAACACCTCGCCGCTGGCCGGCAAGGAGGGGACCCAGCTGACCGCCCGACTGGTCAAGAACCGCCTGGACCAGGAGCTCGTCGGCAACGTGTCGATCCGGGTGCTGCCCACCGAACGTCCCGACACCTGGGAGGTCCAGGGCCGGGGTGAGCTCCAGCTCGCCGTCCTCGTCGAGATGATGCGGCGGGAGGGCTTCGAGCTCACCGTCGGCAAGCCCCAGGTCCTCACCCGGGAGATCGACGGGAAGGTCCACGAGCCGGTCGACCGGCTCACGATCGACGTCCCCGAGGACTTCATGGGCGTCGTCACCCAGATGCTGGCCCTGCGCAAGGGTCGCATGGAGCAGATCGTCAACCACGGCACCGGCTGGGTGCGCATGGAGTACCTGATCCCGGCCCGAGGCCTCATCGGGTTCCGCACCGAGTTCGTGACCGAGACCCGCGGCACCGGGCTCCTCCATCACGTCTTCGAGCGGATGGAGCCCTGGGCCGGCGAGATCAAGGCCCGCCGCAACGGGTCGCTCGTGGCCGACCGCCAGGGCGTGACGACGAGCTTCGCCCTCCTCAACCTGCAGGAGCGGGGCGTGCTGTTCGTCGGCCCGGGCGAGCCGGTCTACGAGGGGATGATCATCGGGGAGAACGCCCGGTCCGAGGACATGGACGTGAACCCCACCAAGGAGAAGAAGCTCACGAACATGCGGTCGTCCACGGCCGAGGCGTTCGAGAAGCTCGTGCCGCCCCGGCCGCTGTCGCTCGAGCAGGCGCTCGAGCTGATCGCCGAGGACGAGTGCGTGGAGGTGACGCCGGCCAGCGTCCGCCTCCGCAAGGTCCACCTCGACCAGACCGTCCGGGCCCGCCACGCCAAGCACGCCAAGGCCGCGGCCCAGGCCTGAGCCACGTCGCCGTGGGCCTCTCGGCCGCAGCGGCTCGAGACCGCACCGCGGGGTCGATCAGTAGTGCCAGGGGAAGGGGGACCAGTCGGGGTCTCGCTTCTCGAGGAAGGCGTCCCGGCCCTCCTGGGCCTCGTCGGTCATGTAGGCGAGGCGGGTGGCCTCGCCGGCGAACACCTGCTGGCCGACGAGGCCGTCGTCGATCAGGTTGAACGCGAACTTCAGCATCCGCTGGGCGGTGGGGCTCTTGCCGTTCACGAGCCGGCCCCACTCGAGTGCGGTGGCCTCCAGCTCGGCGTGGGGCACGACGGCGTTGATCAGGCCCATCCGGTGGCCGTCCTCGGCCGAGTACTCCTGGCCGAGGAAGAAGATCTGCCGGGCGAACTTCTGGCCCACCTGGCGGGCCAGGTAGGCCGAGCCGAAGCCGCCGTCGAAGGAGCCCACGTCGGCGTCGGTCTGCTTGAAGCGGGCGTGCTCGGCGGACGCGATCGCCAGGTCGCAGGTGACGACGAGGCTGTGCCCGCCGCCGGCCGCCCAGCCCGGCACCACCGCGATGACGACCTTCGGCATGAAGCGGATGAGGCGCTGGACCTCGAGGATGTGGAGCCGGCCGGTGCGGCCCGGGTCGATCGTCTCGGCCGTCTCGCCCTCGGCGTACCGGTAGCCGTCGCGCCCGCGGATGCGCTGGTCCCCGCCCGAGCAGAACGCCCAGCCGCCGTCCTTGGGGGAGGGGCCGTTGCCGGTCAGCAGGACGCAGCCCACGTCGGTGCTCTGCCGGGCGTGGTCGAGCACCCGGTACAGCTCGTCGACCGTGCCCGGCCGGAACGCGTTGCGGACCTCCGGCCGGTTGAACGCGATCCGCACGGTCCCGTGGGCCTTGGCCCGGTGGTAGGTGATGTCCTGCAGGTCGAAGCCGGGGACCTCGTCCCAGGCGTCGGCGTCGAAGATCTCGGAGACCATCACCTGATCCTCGCAGGTCACGAGATCTGTGCGGGATCCCGTGCGCATCGCGCATCAGAACCCGCACAGATCTTGTTAGACAGGCGGGATGGAGCATCGACGACTTGGCCGGTCCGGCCTCAAGGTGAGCGTCCTGTCCTTCGGGTCCTGGGTGTCCTTCGGGAGCCAGCTCGACGTGGGGAAGGCCCGTGACTGCATCGAGGCGGCCCACGAGGCCGGCGTCACGTTCTTCGACAACGCCGAGGCGTACGCCGGCGGCGAGTCGGAGCGGATCATGGGCGAGGCCTTCCGCCAGCTCGGCTGGGCCCGGGAGACCTACACCGTGTCCACGAAGCTCTACTGGGGCCTCACCGAGGGCCCGAACACGAAGAACACGCTGAACCGCAAGTACCTGCTGCACGCCATCGACGGCTCGCTCCAGCGCTTCGGGCTCGACTTCGTCGACCTCGTCTTCTGCCATCGCCCCGACCCCAACACGCCGATCGAGGAGACCGTGTGGGCGATGCACGACATCATCGAGCGGGGCAAGGCCCTCTACTGGGGCACCTCCGAGTGGTCCGCGGACGAGATCCGCGCCGCCTGGGACATCGCCGACAAGCGCAACCTCCACAAGCCGGTGATGGAGCAGCCCCAGTACAACCTCTTCGAGCGGCGGCGGGTCGAGCGCGAGTACGCCCGCCTCTACGAGGACATCGGCCTCGGCCTGACCACCTGGAGCCCCCTGGCCTCCGGCCTCTTGACCGGCAAGTACGTGGACGGGATCCCCGAGGGCAGCCGGGCCACGCTGCCGGGCTACGAGTGGCTGCGGGACCTGCTCACCGACGAGCGGCGCAACGCCAAGGTGAAGCAGCTGGCCACCGTGGCCGAGGAGCTCGACGCCACCCTGTCGCAGCTGGCGATCGCCTGGTGCGCCCGCAACCCCAACGTGTCGACGGTCATCACCGGGGCCAGCAGCGTCGAGCAGGTGCGGGAGAACATGAAGGCCCTCGACGTGCTGCCGAAGCTCACCGACGACGTCATGGCCCGCATCGACGAGATCATGCGCTGAGCCGACCGCCCGGGTGCCCGCCCGCGGGTTCCGCCGGGCGGGCACCGACGGGCTAGAACTGGGGTCGTGCGTGCCGTCGTCATCTACGAGAGCCTCACCGGCAACACCGCCAAGGCCGGGCAGGCCATCGCCGCCGAGTTGACCGCTGCCGGGGTCCCCACCACCGCGCACCCGATCACCGCCATCGACTACCAGGCGCTCGCCGACGCCGACCTGGTCATCGTCGGGAGCTGGGTGGACGGGCTCATCCTGTTCGGGCAGCGGCCCGGGCGGATGGGGCGGATCGTGTCCATGCCCACGCTCGTCGGCAAGAAGGCCGTCGTGTACGTGACCTACGCCATCGACGCCGGGCGCTCGCTCCAGAAGCTGGCCGACGCGGTGGCCGACCGAGGCGCCGAGGTGCTCGGCGGCATCCGCATCCGGCGGGACAAGCTCGACGAGGGCGTCGCCGAGCTCGTCGACCGGGTCCTCGCCGTCACCCAGGCCGCCTGACCGGCGTCCGGCCGCCTACCAGGGGCCGACGCCGCTCACCTTCTCGACGGTGATGCGCACCACGCTGCCCGGGGGCGGGTCGTCCATCGGGGGGAACCGGGCGTCCGGGCCGATGTAGACCCGGGCCAGCTCCTGCAGCAGCTCCGGTGCGCCGCCCTGGCGCACCTCAGCCGTGCCGTGGATCACCAGGTACTCCCGCATCCCGGTCTGCGCCTGGCGGTCCGACTCCACGGACAGGGCGATGCGAGGGTCCCGGGCGAGGTTGCGGAGCTTGCGCCACGGGCCGAGCGAGGCGAACACCACCCGCTCGCCGTCGAGGCCCACCCACACGCAGCTCACGTGGGGGCTGCCGTCGGGGTTGACGGTCACGACGTGGGCGAGGTGGGGGCCCTCGAGCAGCTCGCGGGCGGCGGGGGACAGCGACGGCATGGGCGGCAGCGTACGGCCTCTGGTCCCCGCTCCCGCCCTTCGGGGTAGGTTCGGCCCGTGCCGATCCCGCCGCTCTGGCTCGACGCCCGCAGCCCGGCGCTGGAGGCGGGCCTGGCCCGCATCCGAGCGGAGTTCGACGTCCCCGGGGAGCACTCCCCGGCCGCGCTCGACGAGGCCGCCCAGGCGGCGCGCGCCGTGCTCGGCGCCCTCGACGCCGGGGCCGACCGCGTCGACGCGCGCGACGTCGAGCTGGTCACGATCGACCCGCCGGGCAGCCAGGACCTCGATCAGGCGGTGCACATCGAGCGCCGGGGCCGGGGCTGGCGGGTCCGCTACGCCATCGCCGACGTGCCCGCCTTCGTCGGCCCCGACGGCGCCCTCGCGGCGGAGGTGCAGGCCCGCGGCGTCACGTACTACCTCCCCGACGAGCGAGCCCCGCTGCACCCGCCCCGCATCGGGGAGGACGCCGGGAGCCTCCTGCCGGGCCAGGACCGGCCGGCGCTCCTGTGGGAGATCGACCTCGACGCCGACGGGCAGCCCGAGCGCGTCGACCTGCGCCGAGCGGTGGTCCGCAGCCGAGCCCAGCTCACCTACGCCGAGGTGCAGGCCGAGGTGGACAGCGGCCGCGCCACGGGCACGCTCGCCGCGCTGGCCGAGGTGGGGGAGCGGCGACTCGCCCTCGAGGCGGCCCGCGACGGGGTGAGCCTCGACCTCCCCACCCAGCGCGTCATGGCCGAGGACGGCGGCTACCGGCTCGAGCACGAGGCGGTCGTACCGGCCATGGGCTGGAACGCGCAGATCTCGCTCCTCACCGGGATGGTGGCGGCCGAGGCGATGCTGGCCGGTGGCGTCGGGCTGCTGCGGACCCTGCCGCCGCCGGATCCGGAGGTGGTGGCGAAGGTGCGGTGCACGGCGCTCGGGCTCGGCCTCGACTGGCCGGAGGAGGCGTCCTACCAGTCGGTGGTCCGCGGGCTCGACGGCAGCGACCCGCAGGAGGCGGCGGTGCTGATGGTGGCCGCCCGGGGGCTGCGGGGCGCCGGGTACCTCGCCCTCGTGCCCGGCGAGCCGGTGCCGGAGGACCCCGCCGCGCTCCGCCACGCGGCGGTGGCCGCCCCCTACGCGCACGTCACCGCCCCGCTGCGCCGCCTCTGCGACCGGGCCGCGCTCGAGGTGTGCCTGGCCCTCCACGCCGGCTCGGAGGTGCCCGACCACGTCCTGGCGGAGCTGACCGAGCTGCCGCGGGCGATGGCCCGGGCCAGAGGGCGCGAGAGCGGGGCCAGCCGCGCCGCGGTCGATCTCGTGGAGGCGCTGCTGCTCGAGCCGCACGTCGGCGCTGTCGTTCCCGGCACGGTGGTGGCGGTGGGCGAGGACCGGTCCTCCGTCGTGCTCGGCGACCTGGCCGTCGAGGCCACCGTGGACGGCGTCGCCCTGCCACTCGGCGAGCGGGTCCCGCTGCGGGTGACCGGCGTCGACGTGACGGAGCGTCGGGTGGCGCTCGATCCGGCATGATCGCGGCGTTCCTGGACCGGTGCCGCCAGGCGCTCGGGCCTCGCCACGTGCTCACCGATGCCGACGTGGTGGCCGGCCAGAGCGTGGACTGGACCCGCCGGTGGCAGGGCCGGGCCGGGGCGGTCCTGCGGCCCGGCACCACCGACGAGGTGGCCGCGGTGGTCCGCGCCGCCCGCGACACGGGCGTCGCCCTCGTCCCGCAGGGCGGCAACACGGGCCTCGTCGGCGGCTCGGTCCCCGTCGACGGTGAGGTGGTCGTCGACCTGCGGCGCTTCGACCGCCTCGACCCGGTGGACCGCCTGGCCGCCCAGGTCACCGTCGGCGCCGGTGTGACCCTGGCCCGCCTGCAGGCCCACCTCCGAGGCAGCGGGCTGGCCTTCGGCGTCGACCTGGCCGCTCGCGACAGCGCCACGATCGGGGGGATGGTCGCCACCAACGCGGGCGGCCTGCAGGTCCTGCGCCACGGGCACATGCGGGCCCAGGTGCTCGGGGTCACCGCCGTGCTCGGCACCGGTGAGGTCGTCGAGGTCAACCCGCGCGGCCTCACGAAGGACAACACCGGCTACGACCTGGCCGGGCTCCTGTGCGGCAGCGAGGGCACGCTCGGGATCGTCACCGAGGCCCGGCTGCGCCTCGTCCCCGCACCCGCCGACCGGGCCGTCGCCCTGCTCGCCTTCGCGACCGCGGCGCAGGCGGTCGGGGCCCTGCCCGTGCTGCGCGCCGTCCCGGCCGTGTCGGCGATCGAGGTGATGACGGGCACCGGCCTGGCCGTCGTGGCCGAGCACCTCGGTCAGCCGTTCCCCATCGAGCCCCTGCCGGGCTGGGTGCTGCTCGTCGAGGTGGTCGGTGACGAGCCCGCCGAGCAGCTGGTGCCGGTCCTCGACGACGTGGGCGAGCAGGTCGTCGGCACCGCCGTCGCCGTCGACGGCCCCGGGACGGCGGCGCTCTGGCGGTGGCGGGACGCCCACACCGAGGCCATCTCGCGGCTGGGCGTGCCCCACAAGGCCGATGTGACGGTCCCCGCCGCGGCCCTCGCCGAGCTCCTCGACACCCTCCCCGGCGCAGTGGCGGCGGCCCGACCGGGGGCGAGGACGATCTGCTTCGGCCACCTCGGCGACGGCAACGTGCACGTCAACGTCGTGGGCCCCGACCCTGACGACGAGGCGGCCCTCGACGTCGTCTACGAGGCGGTGGTGGCGGCCGGCGGCAGCGTCAGCGCCGAGCACGGCATCGGCCGGGCCAAGCGACACTGGCTGGTCGCCCAGCGGGGCCCCGCCGCGGTGGCGGCGATGCGGGCCGTCAAGGACGCGCTCGACCCCGACCACATCCTCAACCCCAACGTCCTCCTGCCCTGAACGAGATCTGTGTGGGTTTGCGTGCGGATCGCGCACGGAAGCACGCACAGATCTCGTGTTCGGTCAGCGGAACTGGTCGAGGGCGACTTGGGCGTCGGGGTCGACGAGGAAGAGGACCGAGCCGGCCTCGTTGCTGCCGACGCGCACGGGGAGCTCGACCGGCTCCGGATCGAGCGAGCGGAGCCGCCAGCCGAGCTTGAGGGCGTCGAGCAGGCCGAGCGTGTCGTCCACCCGCACGCCGCCGCTGGCGGATCCCGCCGCCCGCATCAGCTCGAACGGGTTGCGGGTGCTGCCCAGCTCGCTGAAGACCGCCCTCAGGAACTGCTGCTGGCGCTGCACCCGACCGAGGTCGGCGGTGGGGTCGGGGCGCTGCTGGCCGTCGATCACCTCGACGTAGTGGCGGGAGCGGACGTAGGCCAGCGCCATCGGCCCGTCGAGGTGGTTGGGGCCGGCGTGGTCGAGCTGCAGGCCCGAGTTGCGGTCGAAGGCGGGGTGCTCGACCTCGATCGTGATCCCGCCGAGCGCGTCGACGAGCCGGGCGAAGCTCACGAAGTCCACCTCCAGGTAGTGGTGGACCGGGAGGCCCAGCGACTGCTGCACGGTGAGCACCAGCCGGCGGGGTCCGCCGTTGTAGGCGGCGTTGAGCTTCTGGGAGCGCCCGGTCTCCGCGATCGGGACGTAGAGGTCCCGGGGCAGCGACATCATCTTCGCCTGGCCGCCCTCGAAGCGCAGGAGCAGCATCGTGTCCGACCGCTGGCCGCCGCCGTCCTCGAACGCGGCCGGGTTGAGGCCGGCATCGACGAGGTCCTCGAGGTTGCGGGAGTCGGAGCCGACGATCAGGTAGTTGGTGCCGCCGCCTCCCTCGGAGAGCACGTCGGCGAGCGGGATCTTCTCCACCCGGTTGTAGATCGACCGCGCGTAGAGCCACCCGCCGAGCAGGGCGAGGACCAGGAGGAGCGGCAGGAGCAGCGAGCTGAGCAGCAGCACGCGGCGCAGCTTCGGGCGGCGGGGGAGCAGCCGCCGCCGGGTCCCTCGGCGCCCCCGGGGCGGCGGAGCGGATCTGGCGGACCGGCTGGGCGAGGGCGCCGCCCGCCCAGCGGGTGGACGGGTGCTGCCGGTGGGCCGTGCCCCTGTGCCCCGGGCCCGACCGGGGCTGGGGGCGGCCGCCGAGCGGCTCGAGCCGCCGCGGCCGTCGCCCGCGGAGGGTGCGGGGACGTGGACCTTGCGGGTGTCCCGGGGTGGGGTGCGTTCGCTCACGAGGGCTACGACGCTACGCAACCCGGCCGGGAGGCAGCGACATGGTGGGGGACGGGCACACGGCTTCGACGTCGCGACGTGCGGCCACGTTCCCACCCGCGTGCGCTGGGGCGCGCGTCGTGGTCGTGGCGCTCAGCGGCGATCGCGCCCCGGAGGCGACCGGTGCCCGCCGCGGCCCCCGCTGGGGGCTCAGGACGGGTCGAGGTCCAAGCTGGCGGAGTTGATGCACCACCGCTCGCCCTTGGGGCCCGGCCCATCGGGGAAGACGTGGCCGAGGTGGGCGTCGCAGCGGGCGCAGCGGGCCTCGGTGCGGACCATCCCGTGGCTGGTGTCGGTGAGGAGCTTCACCCGGTCGGGCGAGATCGGCTCGGTGAAGCTCGGCCAGCCGCTGCCGGAGTCGTACTTCGTCTCGGATCGGAAGAGCTCGGCATGGCACACGATGCACCGGTAGACGCCGGGCTCCTTGGTGTTCACGTACGCGCCGGTGAAGGCCCGCTCGGTGCCGCCTCGCTGGGTCACCTCGTACTGCAACGGGGTGAGCCGCTGCCGCAGCTCCTCGTCGGTGGGGATGGCGTCGTCGGACATGGCACCAGTCTGCCGCGCCCGCCCCCGAAGCCGACGGGCAGGAGGTCAGCGGACCTCGGTGGGCGCGTAGAAGGCCGCCATCGCCGCGGCGTAGTGGGCCGGGTCCTCGGCGCCGCAGAGCTCGCGGGCCGAGTGCATCGCCAGCTGGGCGACGCCGACGTCGAAGGTGGGGATGCCGAGGCGGGCCGACGTGATCGGCCCGATCGTGGACCCGCACGGCAGGTCCGCCCGGTGGGCGTAGCGCTGGTGGGGCACCCCGGCCTGCTCGCAGGCCAGCAGGAACGTGGCGGCCGAGGTGGCGTCCGTGGCGTAGCGGACGTTGGCGTTGACCTTCAGCACCGGGCCGGCGTTGACCGCGATCGTGTGGCCCGGTTCGTGCCGGTCCGGGTGGTTCGGGTGGGTCGCGTGGGCGTTGTCGGCGCTGCAGCACACCGACCGGGCGAGCGCCCGCAGCAGGTCCTCCCGCCCGCCGCCGGCGGTCAGGACGATTCGCTCGAGCACGGTGGGCAGCAGCGTCGAGTCGGCGCCCCGGTCCGAGGTGGAGCCGATCTCCTCGTGGTCGAAGAGCACGAGCACGGGGACCTGGGCCGGCGTGGCCCCCCGCTCGACGGTGGCGGCGAGCGCCTCGGTGCCGGCCCACGATGAGCACAGGTTGTCGAGCCGGGGCGCCGACAGGAGCGACCGGTCCACGCCGAGGAGGGTTGAGGGCGTGAGGTCGTGGACCATGAGGTCCCAGGCGAGGACGTCGCCCTCCGCCACCCCGAGGCGGGCCGCCACCCAGGAGGCGACGTCGCCCCGCTCGGAGGTCCCGGCGCCCCAGACCGGGGTGAGGTGCTGCTGCGGGTTGAGCAGCAGCCCCTTGGTGGTGATCTCCCGGTCGAGGTGGATCGCCAGCTGCGGGATGCGCAGGAGCGGTTCATCGACCCGCAGCAGCCGCTCCTCCGGCCCGGCGGCGCCGCGAACGGTCACCCGGCCGGACAGGCCGAGGTCGCGGTCGAGCCAGGAGTTGAGCAGCACGCCGCCGTAGGGCTCCACGGCCACCTGCCGGAACCCGTGGCCGCCGGTGTCGGGGTTCGGCTTCACCCGCAGGTTGGGGCTGTCGGTGTGGGCGCCGACGATGCGGAACCCCGCCGTGGGGCCGTGCTCGGGGCCGATCGCCCACGCCACGAGGCTGCCCCCTCGCCGCAGGTAGAACGCCCCCGGCCCGGAGGGCCAGGCATCGCGCTCGTCGAGGGCCCGGAACCCGGCCGCCTCGAGTCGCTCGGCGGCGGTGGCACAGGCGTGGTACGGCGACGGAGAGGCGTCGATGAAGGCCATCAGCGCCCGGGCGGCGTCGAGCCCGGCCGGGGTGCCGAGCACGTGGCGGTCGGTCATGGCACCAGCGTGCCAGGTGTCGACCACCGCAGCGGACCCGGGCCCGCCGCCGGTCCTGGGGTCGGCGCCGAGCCGCGGTCAGGAACCGCTCAAGGTCGGGCCTGTGACAGCCGACACAACACGAGGGCCGGTTGCGGAGCGGCCACGAGAGGTGGGGGAGGAGCCACATGCTGCGGAGCTTGCGGGTGCGCACACGGCTGATGCTCGTCATCGCCGTGCCGCTGGCCCTCCTCGCCGTCGTCGCCGTCCCCGAGGTGGGGGCGCGTCGAGCCGACGCCCAGGCGGCCGATCGGGCGGCCCGGCTGGCCCGCCAGGCGGCTGACGTCGCCGCGGCGGTCGACGCCCTCCAGACGGAGCGGCTGCTCGCCTCCGCAGCCCGGGCCGGCGCGGCCGACGAGGTGGCGGCCGCGCTCGACGCCCAGCGGGCGGTGGTCGACACCGCCCTCGACCCGGTGGCGGCGAGCCGGCGCGACGTCCCCGACGCCGAGCTCGGCGACCAGGTGGCGGCGGCGCTCGAGGCGCTCGTCGAGATCCGGGCCGAGATGGACGCGGCCGAGTCGATCGTGCCGTGGTTCGACCCCTACGCCAGCGTCATCGAGCCGCTGCTCGCCCTCCAGGAGGCCTTCAGCGCCGCGGCGACGTCCGAGGGCGGGGAGGGCCTGGCGGCGGCCGCCCTCGTTGGACGAGCCAAGGAGGCGACCTCGGCCCAGGCCGCGCAGGTCGCCGCCGCTGTGGTGTGGGGCGAGCTGCGAGGCGACCAGGTCGGCATCCTCTCGTCGCTGCGAGCCGACGAGCAGGCCTTTCGCACCGCGTACCTGGCCGCGCAGACCGGCGACCCGGTGGCGGCCCGGGCTGAGATCCAGCAGGGCCCGGTGACCGACGTGGGGCGAGTCGTGGACGGCCTGGTCGACGGGGCGCCGGTCTCGGGCCTCGGCGGCCTGAGCGCCTGGCAGACCGCCTCCCGGGCCCGTCAGGACGTCCTGCGAGGCGTCGAGGCCGTCCGGTCGGACGCCGCCGTCGCCGAGATCGAGGCCGCCGGTGCGGAAGCCCGCCGGGAGGCGACGCTCTACGCCGCGCTGACGACGGCGGGCTTCGCGATCGCCCTGGTGCTGGCGGCCCTCGCCGCCCGGTCGATCACCCGCCCGCTGCGTCGGCTGACCGACGCCGCCGACGAGCTGGCCGAGGAGCGGCTGCCCCAGCTCGTCGAGGCGCTGCGCCACCCGAGCGACGACGACGAGCGGTACCTCGCCGCCACCGCCGAGCCGCTCGAGGCCGACGGGCAGGACGAGCTGGCCCGCCTGGGTCGCGCGTTCAACGAGGTGCAGTCGGTGGCGGTCACGGTGGCGGCCGAGCAGTCCAGCCTCCTGCGCAAGGGGATCAGCGACCTGTACGTCAACCTGGCCCGACGAAACCAGGCGCTGATCGAGCGCCAGATCAGCCTGCTCGACCGGCTCGAGGCGGAGGAGCAGGATCCCGACGCCCTCGAGCACCTGTACCAGCTCGACCACCTCGCCACCCGGATGCGGCGCAACGCCGAGAGCCTCCTCGTCCTGGCTGGGGCGGAGGGCGGTCCCCGCCGCAGCCGGCCGCTGCCGGTGGCGGACGTCGTGCGGGCGGCGCTCTCCGAGGTCGAGCAGTTCCACCGGGTCGAGCTGGGCGAGCTGACGCCGGCGGTGCTGCGGGGCCACGCCGTCAGCGACGTCGCCCACATCCTCGCCGAGCTCCTCGAGAACGCCACCCACTTCTCGCCGCCGGCCACCCGGGTGCGCGTCGAGGGGGCTCGCACCGGCGGCAGCTACCAGATCATGGTGATCGACGAGGGCCTCGGCATGCCCGACGAGCAGCTCGAGAGCCTCAACGAGGTGCTCGCCGACCCGCCCGTCACGGGGCTGGCCCTGTCCCGCTCGCTCGGCATCCTCGTCGCCGCCCGGCTGGCGGCCCGCCACGGCATCACCGTCCGGCTGCGCCGCGGCGAGATCGGCACGATCGCCTACGTCGTGATGCCCCGCCCCCTCCTCGCGGAGGACGAGCCGCTGTCGGGCGTCGCCGCGCCGTCGGCCGACGGGCGCGGGGTGCGCATCGGCGGGCGCGGCACCCGCCCCGAGCCAGGGGCGCCGACGTCCCTGCGAGAGGCGCTGCCGTCGGCGTCGACCGCCGACGCCGAGCTCCAGGCCCTCGTCGCCGCCGACGCCGGCGGGACGCCGAGCGCGGCGCCCACGGACGCGCGCGGTGCGACCGGACCCGGCACCGCCGCGGCCGCGACGCCGGCGGGCCTGCCTCGACGGCGGCCCGGTGCCCACGCCGACGCCTTCACCCGCGAGGACCCGGAGGCGCCGCGCATCCGGCGCTCGCCGGACGAGGTCCGGGCGATGCTCTCCAGCTACCGATCCGGCCGCGAGGCGGCCCGGCGAGGCCAGGGCGCCGCCGGCACGCTCACCGCGGCCGAGGACGAACCTGCCGCCACCACCGCACCCGTCCCCGACCGAGAGGAAGAGGGCAGATGAACCAGACCCGTCAGCTCAGCCCCGAAGCGCAGAACCTCGGGTGGCTGCTCAACAACCTCGTCACCCAGGTGCCTGGGGTGACCGAAGCGGTCGTGTTCTCGTCCGACGGCCTCCCGATGGCGGTCTCGGACAACCTCGACCGCGAGTCGGCTGAGCGCTTCTCGGCCGTGGCCTCCGGGCTCATGGGGCTCGCCTACGGCGCCGCCGGTCGCTTCGGCGGGGGTCGGGTCAACGAGGTGATCGTGGAGATGGAGAACGCCTTCCTCCTCGTCAGCGGGATCAGCGACGGCTCGGCGCTCGCGGTCGTGGCCGCGGCGGGCTGCGACATCGGCCTCGTCGGCTACGAGATGGCCGTGTTCGCCGATCGGGCCGGCGCCGTGCTCACGCCGGCCATCCGGGCCGAGCTGCAGGGGGCGCTCCTCGCCTGAGCGGCGTCGACCGCGGCCGGCTGGTCGTCGGTCGGCGCGCGCGACCAGGATGGCGGCCGTGTTGCCGGTCGTGATCCTCCACCGGAACCGACCGGACCGGGTCGGGCCCACCGTGCGCCGCTTCCTCGCCCAGGACGTGCCCGGTGGGGTGCGGGTGGTGCTCGTGGACAACGGCTCCACGCCGGCCAACCGCGACGCCGCGCTGGCGGACCTCCCCGACGGCGTCGAGGTGGTGACGCTGCCCGCGAACGTCGGCTTCGGGCCCGGCGCCAACGCCGGGTTCCGCCACGTCCTCGCCCACCCGCGCGCCGACGACGGGCCCTGGATCGCCCTCGCCCCCGACGACGCCGAGCCGGCCGACGGCTGCCTGGCCCGCATGGTCGCGGCCGCGGAGGCACGCCCGAGGGCGGGGCTGGTGAGCGCCGACTTCGGCGACGGCGCCACCCCGGTCGTCGACCCGTACTTCGGGGGCATCCTCGCCCCCGCCACCGTCGACGAGGGCTGGGAGCCCGCGGGGCACCCGCACGGGACGCTGATGATGGCCCACCGCGACCTGCTGCGGGAGGTGGGGCTCTTCGACGAGCGGTACTTCGCGTACTGCGAGGAGGCGGACCTCGCGCTGCGGGCCAAGGCCGCCGGCTGGGAGACGGGCCTCGTCCGGGGCGCGATCGTCGTCAACCCGGACATGGCCACCCGCCACGCCGTCGTCGACTACCTCCAGCTGCGGAACACGCTGCTGCTCGTGCGGGAGCACTCGGGGCGCTACCACGTGACGATCCGGGGGATCATGGCCGTCGGCCAGCTGCTCAGCGGGCTCGTGTGGCCGTCGCGGCGTGGCCCGTACTGGACGCCGGCGGCGCGGGTGCGGGCGATCGTCGACTTCCTGCGGGGGCGCTTCGGGCCGCCTCCGGCGGCTGTCGCCGGCTCCGAGCGCTCGCCCGCGCCGGCTAGAAGCGTCCGTCCTCGGCTGCGGCCACCTCGTGGCGCACCCGGGCGAGGTACCACGACGACACGGCCAGGCCCCCGACGACCGTGAGCGCCGAGAACATGATGGCGGCCATCCACACCACCCGCCGGCGACCGGAGAGCGCCCACGCCCACTCCGGGCGGCGCGCCGCGTCGAGCAGGGCCCAGATCGTGAGCCCCAGCGGCACGGCGAACAGGCCGGCGAGGAGGATCGCCCAGGTGAGCGACAGCACGTCCACCGCCTCGGTCTACCGGTTGGTGTCGGGCCGCGCCCAGCCGCCCGGTGCTCGTGCGCCGCGACGGTCGGCGACCGCGGATTAGCGTCCCCGGCCATGCCTCGACTCAGCACGCTCAGCCGGTCGATCGCCGGGCAGGTGGCGGTCGTGACCGGCGCGGCCAGCGGGATGGGGCGGGCCACCGCCCACCTCTTCGCCGACGAGGGCGCGGCCGTGGCCGTCCTCGACCGGGACGGCGAGCGCGCCGAGGCGGTCGCGGCCGAGATCGCTGCTGCCGGTGGCACGGCGCTGCCGCTCGCCGTCGACCTCGCCCACGGCGCGGCCACCGACGACGCGCTGGCAGAGGTCCGTGCCGCGCTCGGGCCGGTCGACATCCTCGTGAACAACGCCGGCATCAGCATCCCCGCGCCGATCGACAGCGACGGGTACGAGGAGGCGTGGGCGGCGACGGTGGCGGTGAACCTCACCGCCTACACCCGCACGATCCGGGCCTGCCTCGGCGACCTTCGTCGGGAGGGCCGGGGCCGGATCGTCAACGTGGCGTCCACCGAGGGGCTGGGCGCCACCGCCTACCTGTCGCCGTACACGGCCACCAAGCACGGGGTGGTGGGCCTCACCCGCTCGCTGGCCGTGGAGCTCGGACCCACCGGCGTCACCGTCAACTGCATCTGCCCGGGCCCGATCCGCACGGGCATGACCGCCGCCATCCCCGACGACGCGAAGGAGCGCTTCGCCCGCCGTCGGGTGCCGATGCGCCGCTACGGCGATCCCGAGGAGGTCGCCCAGATCACCCTGTCGCTCGTCCTGCCCGCTGCCTCGTACCTCACCGGGGCGATCATCCCGGTCGACGGTGGGCTCGTGGCCCAGAACACATGAGCGTCCGCATCGGGTTCCTGGGCGCCGGGTTCATCGCCACGTACCACGGCAAGAGCCTGCGGGGCTCCGGCGCCGACCACGTCATCGCCGCGGTGCACGATCCCGATCGCGCCCGGGCGGAGGCGTTCGCTGCGAAGTCCGGGGCCACCGTCGTCGACGGGGAGGACGAGCTCTTCGACGCCGTCGACGCCGTCTACGTGTGCACCTGGACGAGCGAGCACCCCCGGCTGGTGGCCGCGGCCGCCGAGCGCGGGCTGCCCGTGTTCTGCGAGAAGCCCCTGGCCACCACCCTGGACGCGGCCCGGGCGATGGCCGAGGCCGTGGCCCGGGCCGGCGTGGTCAACCAGGTGGGCCTGGTCCTGCGGTCCAGCCCAGCCTTCCTCGAGCTGAAGCACCAGCTGGCCGACCCCCGCAACGGCCGGGTCCAGGCGGTCGTCCTGCGCGACGACCAGTTCCTGCCCGTCCAGGGGGAGTACGCCTCCACCTGGCGGGCCGACGTCCGGCGGGCCGGCGCCGGGACGATGCTCGAGCACTCCATCCACGACGTGGACGTCCTCGAGTGGCTCCTCGGCCCGATCACCTCGGTGAGCGCACGGTCGGCCACCTTCCACGGGAACCCGGGGATCGAGGACACCGTGGTGACCCTCGTGTCGTTCGCATCGGGCGCGCAGGGCAGCCTGACGAGCGTCTGGCACCAGCTGCTCGAGCGGCCGTCCCTGCGTCGCCTCGAGGTGATCTGCGAGCACGCGTTCCTGACCCTCGAGCACGACGTGGCGGGACCGGTCACCTGGGCCCGCCAGGACGGCGACCGCGGCTCGCTCGAGGGCGCCGCGCTCCTCGAGGCCGTCACGGCCCGTCACGGCGGCGTGTACCCCAACCAGGACCGGGGGTTCGTCGAGGCGGTCGCCAGCGGCGTGCCCGGACCGCACCCGGACCTGCAGGTGGCGGTGCGGGCCCACGAGGTGGTGGATGCGGTGTACCGCTCGGCCGCGGCGGAGGGGGCGCCGGTGCCGGTGGCTCCGATCCCGGCAGGCTCCTAGAGCTGCGGGCGGCCGTCGGCCGGGCGCAGCCCCAGGCGGCGGGTGAGCCGGTCGGCGCCGTCGTCCACGCCCGGCAGCGGCACCTGCATGGCGAAGCCCAGCTGCGCGGCCCGCTCGAGGACGAGGGCCTCGACCTCCTCCCAGCTGCGGGCCCGGGGGCCGTCCACGTCCCGGTTGTAGGGCGCGTCGAACACGATCACGTGGTTGCCGGCCTCGCGCAGCGCGAGCACGTTGTGGGTGGCGTCGTCCACGTAGCACTGGGCCTCGACCTGGGGCTTGGCCCCGAGGAAGCAGATGTCCCGGTAGGGGATGCCGTGCTCGTCCAGCCAGGCCACCGTGTCGGCCACCGCGGTGGCGTGCCCCCAGTTGGTGAAGAGCCGATGGGTGATGATGCGGATCCACACGCCGGCGTCGGACAGCCGCCACAGCGCCTCCGCCGCGCCGGGGAAGGCCGGCATCTTGCGGAAGATGCGGTGCTCGAGGACGGCGATCTTGTGGAGCCGGTCGAACTCCTCGGGCGAGTCGATGCCCCACTCCGAGAAGTCCCAGGACCGGTCCTCGGGGAGCGTCGACGGGTCGACCCCTCGCACCGCGGCGACGACCTCGCGGAACGCTGCCGTGTAGTCGCCGCAGACCCCGTCGAGGTCCACACCGAAGACGAAGTCCCGTCGCATGATCCCCTGAGCGTAGGTCCGGGGGTGCGACAGCCGGGGAACCCGCCGGCTGGGCGCTCAGGTGCGGGCAGCCAGCGCGGCGACGGCGCACTCGGTGCGCGACAGCACCCACCCCTGCACGTCCAGGACCGTGCCGTCGGCGTAGTCCGCCTCGATGCGGTCGCGCGCTGCGACCAGGGCGGCGACGGGGTCGGCCTGCACCTCCGCAGGGTCGATGCCGTCGATCGCGACGGGGTCGGCGAGCAGCGTCGGGTGCGCGGCCAGCACCGCCGCGCCGAGCGCGACGAGCGCGTCGGCCGCGTCGACCGGCGGGGCCGCGGGATCGTCGCCGGTCGGGTCGTCGTCTCGGGATCGCACGAGCGCGCCCACGCCCAGCGCCGCCACGCCACCGCCGGCGAGCAGGGCGAGGGCCTGCCGTCTCGTGAGCCCGGCGTCGTCGGTCACGACAGCTCCCTGTGGAGGTGCTCGGCCAGCCGGGCGGCGAGCGCCACCAGCGTGATCGTCGGCGCGGCCACGCCGGGGGTGGCGAACGTGCTGCTCCCGGCCACGTAGAGGTTGGTGGTGCCGTGGACCCGCAGGTCGAGGTCCACCACGCCCTGGGTGGGGTCGGCCGCCATGCGGGTGGTGCACATGTGGTGGTTGCCGTGGGCCAGGTGGAAGTCGGCGGTGGCCCGCGCCGGGTCGATGGCGATGCGGCCGAGCGGACCCTCGCCCGCCCCGTCCTCTCGGGGGACGAGGTTCCCGAGGGTGCGCTGGAGGCGGCCGAGCCCACGCCGGCCGAGGGCCCGGCCGACGACGGCCAGGCCGGCCTCGATGCTGCGCCGGTCGAGGTCGGTGTGGGCCCAGTGCAGCGCCGCCTTGCGCATCCCGAGGGCGTCGACCTCGTCGGTGAGGTGCACGCGGGAGTCGGGGTTGAGCTCCTGCTCGGCGAACACCTGGCACAGCACGACGGCGCGGGCCGGGCCCTCCCGGCTCGCGGCGCCGAGGACCGCGCCGAGGTCGCGCATCGTGGGCCCGTCGAGGGTGGCCGGCACGTCGTCGCCGGCCAGGTCGGCCACCGCCAGCTGGACCTCGAGCCCGAGGAGCCCCTCGCGCCGGACCACGTCGTCGCTGAGCACGAGGGCCGACTGGACCGTGACGTCCGCACCGTCGACGGCGAGGGTCTGGCGGTGGTAGGCGCGCAGCGCCTCGGGCGGCCGGGCCACGACGGCGAAGCCGAGCGTGTGCTGGAAGTGCTCGCAGAAGTACCGGCCGACGAGGTCGTGGTCGTTGCCGATCCCCCCTCGCTCGTTCGAGGCGAGGAGCAGGCGCGGGTTCTCGAGGCCCCCCATCGCGAGGACCACGAGCCCGGGCTCGACGACGGCGCGACCGCCCTCGAGGGTGCGGACCTCCACCTCGGTCACCCGCTGGCCCGACTCGTCCGTGCGCAGCGCGGTGGCGTTGGCGTGGAGGAGCACGGTGACCCGCTCGGAGCGGTCCAGCTCGTCCCGGTACCAGGTGCCGAAGTTCACGGGACTGAGCTGGAAGACCACCGTCTCGACGAGGTCGTCGTGCAGCAGGGGCGGCCCGTGGCCGTGCTCGGCCCAGTGCTCGGGGTCGAACCGGTCGCTGGGGAGGCCCAGGACCTCGGTGGCGCGCGGGTACCAGCGGGCGAGCTCGTCGTAGGGGAGGTCCCACCCGGAGCGGGCGAGCCCCGGGCGGGTCTCGAGGTCGACCGGGCGCAGCGGGCGGCAGTAGCCGGCCCAGTGGTTGGTGGTGCCGCCGAAGTAGCGGAGCCGGGTGGTGGTCACCGGGTAGGGGTCGTCGGCCGGTCCGAACGGGCGGCCGGTCATCTCCATCTCGTGGAGGGCCTGGACCTCGTCCTCGTACTCGAGCCCGCCGCTCTCGAGGACGAGCACGTCGTGGCCTCGGTCGGCGAGGTCCCGGGCCAGGGTGATGCCGGCGGCGCCGGCGCCGATCACGCAGACGGGGGCGCGGAGCCGCTCGCCGTCGGCCAGCGAGCGAGCGTCGCGGAACACGGTCGGTCGGCGGTCAGGGGAGCGCGCCGAGGCCCTCGAGCACCGCGTCGATGGCGGCGAAGCTCTTCGGGGTGGCGAAGTGGTCCACTCCGGGGAGCATCCTGAGGGTGGCGTCGGGGAGGAGCTCGACGAGGGGCTCGCCGGGGCCGGCGAAGTCCCGGTCGCCGAGCACCACCTTCACCGGCACCGTGGCCCGGGCCAGCCGCTCGGGGGTGAGCACCGGGCGCGGCGAGCGCAGGCAGGCGGCGAGCGCCTCGCGGTCGACGTCGGGCTGGGCGGCGAGCCCGGCGAAGTACTGGACCACCGGGTTGGCCGGGTCGCCACGTCCCTCGACGGCGTCGATGATCAGCCCGCTGCCCTCGGTGGCGAGGAGGTTGGCGCCCACCCCGAGCAGCGTCAGCGAGGCGAACCGCTCCGGCGCCTCGGTGGCCAGCGTGAGCAGCACCCGGGCCCCGAGCGAGAAGCCGACGCCGTCGACCGGCGCGTCGGGGAGCTGGGCGGCCACGTGGGCCTCCAGCTCGGCGTAGGCCGCGGGGTCGTGGGGCTTGTCGGCCCGGCCGTGGCCGAGGAGGTCGATGGCCACGACCTCGCGCCCGGCGTCTTGGAGGAGGTCGATCCACCCGTTGTCGCGCCAGGTGCGGTCGCTGGAGGTGCCGAAGCCGTGGACGAGGACGACGGGGTTGCTCACCGGATCGAACCTAGTGCTCGCGCTCGGAGCAGTCGGTGCGTCGGCGCAGGAGCGCGGACAGCGCGGCGTCGGCCCCGGCGAGGACGACGGCGGTGGCCGCCACCGGGTGGCCCCGATGCAGCTCGGCCGGCCACTCGAGCCCGGGGAGGATCCCGTACCGCCGCTGCCAGACGACCACGTACGCCCCGACGGCGAGGACGAGCGCGGCGGGACCGAGGCGCAGGGCCCAGCGGGCCGCGGGCCACCGGGCGGCGGTGCCGACCAGGGCGCCGACGGCCACGGCGGCGCTCGGTGGGAGCACGAGCGCGGCGAGGATCGCCCCACCGACCCCGGTCGCGCCGGCCTCGATCGGCCGCAGGCGGGTGTCGCCGGGCCGGGGGAGCGGGCGGAGCACGGGCGCGCTCGGCAGGGGGTGAGCGTCGGCGACCGGCAGCGGCTGGGGCCGGCGCCACACGAGGGCGAGCGCGACCGCGGCACCGAGCGCCGAGAGGCCGAGGGCCAGGTCGACGCGCCGCTGCGGCTCGAAGCGCAGCGTGATCGTGGCGCTGCCGGCACCGGTGGGGAGGAGCCAGCCGTTCGCGAAGCCGTCCACCAGCAGGGGGCGACCGAGGTCCTCGCCGGTCTCGGCCACGGTGGCCCGCCAGCCGTCGTTGAAGCTCTGGCCCAAGACGAGCCAGGTGGGCTCGTCCTCGGTGGGGAGCGTCACCTCGACGCGCACCTCGTCGGGGGCGTCGTCGAGGACGGTGACGGGCTCGGGGGCGCGGGTCGCAGGGGCCCCGTCCCAGCCGTCGGTGAGCACGAGCTGGTCGAGGTCGACGCCCGTGAGGTGCCCGGCCACGGTGCGCAGGACGGGCTGGCCGGCGTCGAGCTCGAGCGGCCCGCACGCCGAGACCTCGAGCGGGTCGCCGGCGAGCGCGACCTCGATGGGGCCCGTGACCCGCACCGGGACCGGATGGCCGTCGACCTGCAGGAGGTCGTCCCGGCAACCGGTGTCGACGGTGGGGGTGGGCGCCCCGGCGAGCGCGCCGAGGCCCACCTCCGCGATGCCGATCGGGTGGGCGAGCGGTCGGCCGCTCTCCCAGCTGTTGGAGAGGACCTCGCGCACCGAGACGACCTCGAGCTCGACCACCCGGCCTCGGGTGGGTGGGACGGGGACGGCGACGGTCTCGGTGTGGTCGGCCTCGTCGCCGTCGGCGAGGTCGCCGAGCGAGGTCCGGGCCACCTCACGGCCGTCGACGTGGACCGCCACCTCGGTGGGGACGGAGTGACGGCCGTCGGCCACGACCACCAGCTCGAGGTCGCGCACCTCGATGGGCTCATCTCGCTCGATGCGCAGGCGCTGGCCCTCCTGGGGGCCGTGCTCGCTTCGCCACACGGTGGTCGGGTCGCCGTCGACGGCGACGATCGGGCGGGCGGTCAGCGTGCCGGTGAGGGTGGAGCTGGCGGTGACGGCGAGCCCGTCGCGGGCCTGGCCGACGAGCGCGTCGAGCAGCTCGAGGGGCGCGCGACCGGACAGGCGGGCGGTGCCGCGGACCTCGAACCGGCGGGGGGTGGGCAGGGCGAAGGTGCGGGCCATCGCCCGCTCCTCGTCCTCCCGGGTGAGGTCGGTGGCGTCTTGGCGCAGGCGGGTGAGGACGACGGCCAGCGGGCGGTCGGCGCCGCGCGAGCCGGCCCGGTCGAGCAGGTCGACGGGCAGCCGGATGACCTCGTCGAGCTGGGGCGGGTCCTCGGACCCGACGGCCACCTCGGCGAACCCGACGGCGCCGATGCTGGCCCAGCGGGGCCGGTTGCCGGCGGTGTCGGCCACCAGCTCGATCTCGACCTCCTGTCCGACCTGCGGCGGCAGCGGGACCACCTGACCCGGGGCCCGCAGCGAGGTCTCGTCGAGCACGACGCGGTGCGCAGGACCGCCGTCGATCCGGACGTCGACCTCGGTGAGGTGCCGGTTCGACCGGCCGTCGATGGGCTGGAGCAGGACGAGCTGGTCGATCTCGCGGGGCTCGTCGAGGGTGAGGACGAGCCGCTCGCCTCGAGCGTCGCTGAACTCGCCGGTCTTCCAGGCGGTGGTGGGGTCGCCGTCGACGGCGCCGGCTGGGCGGTGCTCGCCGATGAGCCCGATCGGGTTGCCGTAGGACGAGGCGCGGGCGGTGATGCCACCGCGGTGCTCGGCCACCGTCCACGCCGACCAGTCGCCCGGGTCGAAGACCGGCAGGCGGTTGTCGGTGGGGTCGCGCTCGACGTCGACGTGGTCGGCGGTCTCGGTGTACCCGCGGGTCTGGCGCACCGCGCTCCAGCGCTCGCCGCGCCGGCGGTTGGTGTCGGTGAGGACGAGGACGGCACCGCGGTCCAGCTCGGCGAGCAGCTCGTCGTCGTCGAGGGCGGCCGAGTAGCGGATCAGCTCGGTGCCCTCCAGCAGCCCGGCGGCGGCAGCGTCGACGATGCCGTACCCGTCGCCGGCCAGGACCACTGCTCCCTCGGCGGGCTTGGTGGCCAGGATCGGGACCGGCCCCTCCACGGGGACGATCGCCACCGGGGGCGGGTGGGGGAGGTCGTCCTCGCGCTCGAGCCAGGTGGCGTCGTAGAGCTGGCGGCGAGGGTCGGGCTCGTTGGGCGTCGGCGTCCCGAAGGCGATCGGCTCGCCGAGCCCGGGCGCGGTGGTGACTGCGTGCCACACCAGCCGGGGACGGGCGGTGTTGTAGCGCTCGTACTGGAGGTCGCTGCGCACGACGACGTCCCCGACCCGCATGAGCCGGGCCAGCGGGGCGAGGGCGGTGACGTCGAGGGTCCGCTCCTGCAGCGGCAGGTCGAGGGCGTTGAGGAGGTTGGCGGACGGTGGCGTGCCGTAGGGGACGTGCTCGCGGGCGACGTAGGGCCGGTCGGTGAGCCCTGGGGTGACCGGGTCGACGGTGGCGCCCCAGCGGTAGTCGGCGAAGTCGATGCCCGGCAGCTCGAGGGCGCGGGTGCCGTCGTCTCGCTCGTCGAGGGCCCAGGCCACGTCGTGCCAGTAGGCCGGGATCTCCTCACGGCGCCGCAGCTGCTCGGACACCATCGTCCCCTCCCACAGCGGGGGGAGGGCGAGCAGCGCGGCGAGGGCCACGGCGGCCGCGGCCAGGAGCCCGTGGCGGGCCCGCCGGGCGTGCAGCGCGGCCACGGCGGCGCCGAGGAGCACGGCCAGGCCGAGGGCCACGAGCGGCACGGCCCGAGGGAGGCTGCGGAACGCCAGGCCCCGCTCGGTGGCGAGGAAGGCCTGGATCAGCCGGCCCAGCGGCGGGGCGCTGTCCCAGGGGTGACCGCCCACGGCGACGAAGGTGCCCAGCACCACGATGGCGACGAAGGTGCCGCGGTGGCGCCAGCGGGCGCTCACGGCCGCGAGGAGGGCGGCGGCGGGCAGCAGGAACGTGAGGGCGATCAGCCAGGACCGCTGCGTGTAGTCCCACCCGGCGGCCACCCACAGGTCCAGCTGGTCGCCGCCGTAGAAGAACCAGTAGCCGAGCCCTCGCAGCACCTCCGACGCGGTGGAGGCGGAGGCGACCGTCTCGGCCGTCTCGGTGTAGCGGACGATGTCGATGCCGTGGCTGGCCTGCACGCTCAGCCCGGCCAGCCACCACGCCGACAGCGGGACCGTGAGCGCCGCCAGCTTGGCCACGGTGCGAGCGGCCACGCCTGGGGCCACCGCCCCGGTGACGACCGCAGCGACGACCCACGCCAGCGGTCCCAGGCCCACGAGCACGAGCGCGGTCAGGTTCGTGCTGCCGACGGTGGCCACGACCAGCGCGAACAGCGCGGGGTGGCGCCAGCCCCGGTGCCGGAGCGCCTGCACCGTGAGCCCGAGCAGCCAGGGCAGCCCGACGAAGGGGAGGAGGATGGCGGACAGCCGCCCGATGTGGGTGAGCACGTACGGGGAGAGCGCGTAGGCGAACGCAGCAGCCCAGACGGCCGACGGCGGCCACG
>Ga0182741_1001600_pt1 | contig 28877 bp, 21 predicted proteins | sample eDN5th37CBELigOP_FD_128874 | JGI IMG/M metagenome (GOLD analysis project Ga0182741, IMG submission 128874) | Enriched Organic Plus compost microbial communities from Emeryville, California, USA - eDNA 5th pass 37_C BE-Lig OP (version 2) (version 2) ... | reverse complement strand
GCGCATCGTCGTCGTCGGCGCCGACCGCGAGGCGGACGGATTCCACCACGCCGAGGAGTACGGCATCCCGACCTTCATGGTCCCGTTCGAGCAATTCCCCACCCGTGAGGAGTGGGGCGAGCACCTCGGTGCGCAGCTCGGCGTGTGGAACCCCGACCTCATCGTGCTGAGCGGACTCATGCGGCTGCTGCCGGCATCGCTCGTCGACGCGTGGGCACCGCGCATCATCAATACGCACCCCGCGTACCTTCCCGAGTTCCCCGGTGCGCACGGCGTCCGCGACGCGCTCGCGGCGGGCGTCGACCAGACCGGCGCGAGCGTCATCGTCGTCGACCGCGGCGTCGACACCGGCCCGATCCTCGCGCAGGAGCGCGTGCCGGTTCTGCCCGCCGATGACGAGCGCACGCTCCACGAGCGCATCAAGCCCGTCGAGCGGCGCCTTCTCATCGACGTCGTACGCCGCATCGCGACCGGCGAGCTCGACCTCGCCGCTGCCGCCGCGGCGGTCTAGACCCTTCACCCGAATCCGAGACTGCAACAGGAGCCACCATGGCAGGCCCGAGCCACGATCCCGCCCTCTACCGCGAACGCGACGTCGTCCCGATCCGTCGCGCGCTCGTGTCGGTGAGCGACAAGACCGACCTGCTCGTCCTCGCCGAGGCGCTCGCCGCCGCCGGCGTCGAGATCGTGTCGACGGGCGGCTCGGCCTCGCTGCTGCGCGACGCGGGCTACGCGGTGACGGATGTCTCGAGCATCACCGGGTTCCCCGAGTCCCTCGACGGGCGTGTCAAGACGCTGCACCCGTCGGTGCACGCCGGCCTTCTCGCCGACCTGCGTCTCGAAGACCACGAGCGTCAGCTCGACGAGCTCGGCATCCAGGCGTTCGAGCTCGTCGTGGTGAACCTGTACCCGTTCATGGAGACGGTCGCCTCGGGAGCGGCCGACGACGACGTCATCGAGCAGATCGACATCGGCGGTCCCGCGATGGTCCGTGCGGCCGCCAAGAACCACGCCAACGTCGCGATCGTCGTCTCGCCCGAGTCGTATCCCGCGATCATCGACGCGGTGCGCTCGGGCGGCACGACCCTCGCGCAGCGCCGCCAGCTCGCGGCTCGTGCGTTCGCCCACACCGCCGCATACGACACCGCCGTCGCGACGTGGTTCGCCGAGGGCACGCTCGCCGAGGGCGTCGACCTGCCCAAGCACCTCACGATCAAGGCAGAGCGCCTCGCGATGCTGCGCTACGGCGAGAACTCTCACCAGCGCGCCGCGATCTACACGACCCTCGGCGGCCACGGCATCGCCCAGGCGACGCAGCTTCAGGGCAAGGAGATGTCGTACAACAACTACGTCGACGCGGATGCCGCGCTCCGCGCCGCGTTCGACATGATCAAGCCGGCCGTGGCGATCGTGAAGCACGCCAACCCGTGCGGCATCGCTGTCGCTGCGCCGAACGCGCTCGATCCGATCGCGAGCGCGCACCTGCGCGCGCACGAGTGCGACCCCGTGTCGGCGTTCGGGGGAGTCATCGCGGCGAACCGCACGGTGACGCTCAAGATGGCCGAGAACCTCCGCGACATCTTCACCGAGGTCATCGTCGCCCCCGACTTCGAGCCGACGGCCCTCGAGCTCTTCCGCGAGAAGAAGAACCTCCGCATCCTGCAACTGCCGCCGGACTGGCGCCAGGAGCGCATGGACGTGCGCCTCATCTCGGGCGGCCTCCTACTGCAGGACGCCGACCGCTTCCCCGACGACATCGAGTCGGTCGCGAAGGACTGGCAGCTCGTGTCGGGTGAGCGCCCGGCCGAGTCCGAGATGACGAACCTCATCTTCGCGTGGAAGGCGTGCCGCGCCGTCAAGTCGAACGCGATCGTGCTCGCGAAGAACTCCGCGACCGTCGGCATCGGCATGGGCCAGGTCAATCGCGTCGACTCGTGCCGCCTCGCGGTCGAGCGCGCCGGCGATCGCGCGGCGGGCTCGGTCGCGGCATCCGACGCCTTCTTCCCCTTCGCCGACGGCCCCCAGGTGCTCATCGACGCCGGCATCTCGGCGATCGTGCAGCCGGGAGGATCCGTGCGCGACGACGAGGTCATCGAGGCCGCGCGCCGGGCGGGCGTCACGATGTTCTTCACGGGCGAGCGGCACTTCTTCCACTGAGCCGAGCGAGCGTTCGCCGGGGCATGGGGAGTTCTCCCCATCGCGGCAGCACGCGCGGCCTGCATAGTGTTGCGGGCGGGTGGAGGTCCTGCTGTGATGACGATGTTGCCGAATGCGCTCGTGGCGGAGCGATCCGCCGAATTCCCGACGGAGTTCGGCGGTGACGGTCGATGAGCGGCGCTGTCAGACCGATCATGCGCGAGGCGCGCGAGGCTGTGCTCAACGGGTTCACGCACGCCAAGGACAAGCTCCACCATCTCCTCGACAACCTGTCGGGTCACTTCGACGACGTGATGCGGGGCGTGCGTGACGTCGACGTCTTCGACGGCAAGCCGGACACGCCGAACCTGCCCCATTCGCATCGGCCCGGCTTCAATGCGGACGGCTCGATCGATCCCGAAGCCTTCCGGACGCCGAGGGACGGCGCGTTCTACTGGTCCGGCATGTATCCGCGCAACGGGCAGGAGATCGCCGGACGGATCGCGGCCGACAACAACGGCACGACGCTCGAGATGCTCATCGAGGCCAGGGGCATCGAGATGCCCGAGTGGGACGCCGACAACCCCGCTGCGGTCGCGACCTGGACCCAGGTGTCCGAGGCGTACGCCTCGGGCGCGTCCGGCACGGTCCGCGCGGTGCTGGGTGACAACATCCGGCCGGATGCCGTGTGGTGGGCGGAGCTCGAACGCCTCAAGTCGAACCCCGAGGTCACGCAGGTGGTGCGGATCGACCCCGATACCCTTATCGAGTCGGTGATCTGGCCGGAATGAACGCGATGGAGACGAGCGTGGAAGACGCACGGGTGAGCCAGGCGATTGTCGAGTACCTCGCCAAGGGGCGATCGCCCTTCCCGAAGTCGGATGAGGACGCGGTCCTCGCCTTCGCGGCCGGCGAGGAGCCGGAGGCACTGCTGGCGCGGGTGAAGGCGCTCACCGAGGAGATGATGTCGATCAAGGTCGACTGGTCGACGAAGACGCTGTCCGAGGGCGGACGCGAAGCGCAGCGGGTCATGGCCGAGCGGCATCCGGAACTCGGTGAGAACGCGCTCGAAGCGCTCTATTGGATGTTCACCTACAACTGGCGCTAGCCGGTCTGTCGGCCCGTCGCGGTCGAACTGCCGATCACGTTGCCGCGCGGCATGTGGGGAGAAGTACCCATGGTGTCCTCCGCGGGCGTTTCCGTACATTCGAGGCTGGAGGTCATGCCGTGGGAATGATGTTGCCGAACGAGCTTGTCTGGGTGATGGAGAAGCTCGGCTTCGAGTGGCCGGATATCGACGAGGACGAGGTCCGCAAGGGCGCCGTGCTGGTGCGCAACTTCGGGTCGGACCTCGAGTCGGTCGTTCAGGCCGTGGACCGCAAGATGAACGGCGATCTGGCGACGGCGCTCGGCGGTCAGTCGGGTCCGGCGACGCTGAGCGCGTGGAACACGAACCGGTCGCAGAACCTTCAGAAGCTGATCGACATCATGTCTCCCGCGGCGACCGCCATGGACATCGGGGCGGACGCCATCTTCGCTCTGAAGATGAAGGTGATCGTCGATGTGACGTCCACGATGATCACGCTCGTCGCGATGCTGACGAACCCCTTGACCGCCGCCGGCGCGGGTCCGATGCTGCTCATCAAGAAGAAGCTGCTGAACGCGGCGGTCGACATCGTGGTGGAGCAGCTGCTGAACCAGCTGGCGCCGATGGTGATCGAGCCGATGGCCGAGCAGCTTCCTGCGGTGATCGACGCCATCCTCGATGCGCCCATGGTCGAGGGCGCGGTGGGGGATTCGGATGAGTTCCAGGCCGACCTCGCGGCGCTCGAAGAGGCGCAGTCGACGATGAAGCTGCACGGAGCGGATGTCGCGACGCTGACGTCGAACTTCTTCGCGGAGTTCTCCGCTCTCGACTTCGGGGGTGACGGATGAGGCCCGGAGATGTGATCAGAAGGGCAGCCGACGCCGTGCGCGACGCGGCGACGCACTCGAGCAGGCTTCGCGGCGTCGCCGACAACCTCGACAATCACCTCGACTCGGTCATCAAGCAGATCCGAGACGTCGACAAGTACGACAGCACGGTGACCAGGCGCAGTCGCAACACCAAGACGACGTGGTGGGACCGCGAGACCGGGCGCCCCGGCTCAGAGCGCGGGACGATTCTCGACGACTTCGGCGGAACCGGCCGAGGCGACAACGCGACGGAGGTCGGCAGCCTCGGCAACCCGACCGACCACGGCGGCCACCTCGGTGCGCATCGCTTCTTCGGTGACACGCCCGACCCAGGCATCATCCCGCAGGCGGGCAACCTCAACACCGGTGCGTGGAAGAAGATGGAGAACGAGTGGGCCGCCTGGGTCGGGAACGGCTACCAGGTCGACTACCGCATCGACGTGTATCCGCCCGGCGCAGTGCGCCCGGATGCGCTCGAAGTCGAGTACATCGTGACGAACCCCAACACGGGCGAAGAGGTCTACCGGAACTTCCCGAGCTTCTGGAACGAGGCGGGCGAGAGCTTCGATCGCAAGTACTCTCGAGACATGCCCGGCCTTCCCTGACCGAGCCGATCCTAGGAGACCCCTTGTCCACCAATGTGACCGCCGACCTCATCCGCGCGCTGATCGAGCACATGCGCGGCGCCGGGGACGACTGGCAGTCGTTCGCGATGGTGATCGAGTTCCGCGGCGACCAGCTCGCGGGGACGCACGGATACGTGTACACGGCGGACGGGAAGTCGGCACCGGTCGCTTCGCGTCCGACGGGCATCAAGCCCGCGGTGGACGCGTACACCGAGAGCTACTACAAGCCGGGTGAGGCCCTGCCCGTGGCGATCCTCGTGCAGTTCGATCGCGTCAAGCGCGAGTACGAGGTGACGTTCGAAGACGCGGATGCCTCGCGCTGGCAGGTGACGCCCGAGAACATCGCCACAATCGCCGACCAGCTGCGGCCGAACTTCGACTGACACTTCGCCCGGCGGGACGGCTCCCAGCGGGTGCGCGATCGGGGCTGGGTACTGTGGTCCAGGGCAACGGGCGTCATGAGGAGCATTCGGAGGCAGCCGACGGCATGATCTGGGAGATCGACGAGCAGGAGCGCGTCATCGAGGGGATCGACGCCTCCGGACGCCCCGATCCCGCCTACGCGGCGGCCCTCGGCCTGGTGAATGCGCCGTACGGTCGTCGTGCGCTTGCGCTGGTGTGCGACCTCGCCGTCTGGACGGTCATCCAGCTGCCTCTGTGGCTCGGCTCTCTGCCGCTGCTCCTGAAGCTCGTCACGGGAGCCGTCTCGCCGTACGGCTTCGTGAACCATCCCGACTTCGTGCTCGGAATCGTGACCGCGAGCATCACGGTCGCGCTCACGCTCGCATTCGTCATCGTCCAACTGGTCCTCCACGGGCGGCGGGGCGTGACGATCGGCAAAGCCGTGGCCGGCATCCGGTCCGTGAACGTGCGCACCCTCGAGCGCCCGGGCGTCGGCGCCGTGCTGTTGCGCTTCCTCATCGTCGTCGCGGCCGGCATCGTCCCGTTCGGGTCTGCCGTGTTCCTGCTGTCGCCGACGTTCGATCCTCAGGGCCGCGGCCGGGGCTGGCACGACAAGGCGACGAACGTGTGGTTGGTCGATGTGCGCAACGGGCTGAACCCGTACGACGAGAAGCGCATGCGCATCGCGCGCAAGACGCTGAAGGCGGAGCCGGTCGAGGAACGCGCCGAACTGCCGTCGCTGGCCACCCCGCTCGACCCTGCACGACAGCCCGAATACCGCCCGGGCAGCCGGATCAGCGCGGGCGTGCTCGGCCTGGCTCGACCGCCCGAGACGCCGAATCCCCAGGCGGCGACGCCCGCGCAGGTGCCCGTTCCGCAGCCGAGGCTTCCGCAGCCTCAGCTGCCCGACCTGAGACCGCAGGCGGTGCCCGAGCTCATGCCCGAGGCGCCGGCGCCCGCGCAGGAGTCCGCCGAGGCGCCGGCCTCCGCACCGGGGGAGGCGTCGCCCCCGCCGACCCTCGTGCTGCGCCTCGACACGGGCGAGAGCATCCCCGTGTCCGGGCCGATCCTCCTGGGCCGCAACCCCGACGCCGTGGGCCACCCCGGTGCGCGGCCGATCCGGGTCGCCGACGGAAGCCGCACGCTCTCCAAGACCCACATGCTCGTGCGCCCCGTCGCCGGCGGCCTCGAGGTGGTGGACTGCGCGTCGACGAACGGATCCGGGCTCATCCGGGCCGGCATCGAGCAGGGACTCACCGCCGGCGTGCCCGTCCGCGCCGCCGACGGCGACCGGATCCGACTGGGAGACCGCACCGCGGACGTCGTTCGCGCATGACCCGCCGTCCGCGAGAAGAACAACCATGAGACTGAAGCTGACCCTGCACCGCCACACGAGCGATCCCGTCGACATCGTGATCACGACGGACTCGACGGCGACCGCCGGCGATGTGGCCCGTCACATCGCCGAGGCCGATCCCGCCCGCTCGATCCCCTACGCCGAGGGCGACGTCCTGACCCTCGCCGTCGCGCCGCCGACCGGCGAGCGCATGGTCTCGTTGCAGCCCGACATCCCGATCGGCGAGGCTCCCATCGGGTCGGGGTTCGCGGCATCCGTCATCAATTACGGCCCAGGATTCGTGCCCGATGCGCGACGCGACATCGTCGGACTGCTCCGGGCGACCTCGGGACCCCTCGCCGGCCAGGAGTTCCCCCTCGCTGCCGGCCGCGTCTCCATCGGCCGCGACCCGGCGAACGACATCGTGCTGTCCGACCCGATGGTGTCCAAGCGCCACGCACGCCTCGAGGTCGGTGCGCACGTCGAGGTCGTCGACCTCAACTCCGCAAACGGCGTTCTCGTGGACGGCGTCCAGGTGCAGCGCGTGCGGATCGAGGAGGGGACGCCGTTCGTCATCGGCGCCACGACGCTCGTGCTGGTGTTCGCGCGCACGTTCGACGGGTCCGCGGCCGAGGAGCCGATCATCGAACGCGGTGGCGGTCTGCTGTTCAACCGCAGCCCGCGCGTCGAGGTGCGCTACCCCGGCACCCGCTTCAAGCCCCCGCGGATCCCCACCGAGAAGATCGGCAAGCTGTTCCCTTGGCCGATCCTGATCGCGCCGATCCTGATGGGCGCGGCCCTCTATGCGATCAACGAGAACCCCCGGTCGCTGCTGATCATCGTCATGACGCCGCTCATGGCGTTCGGCAACATCGTCAATCAGTCGCTTCAGAGCAAGAAGAGCGAGAACCACGAATACGGCCTGTTCGAGCGGCAGTACGAGCAGCTGGAGGAGGACTTCTTCCGCGGCAAGCCCGAAGAGGAGCGCGCCCGCAACGCCGAGGCGCCCCCGGTCGCCGAAGTGTTCGATCAGGCGATGCGGCTCGGTCCGATGCTGTGGACGAGGCGGCCGGAGCACTGGAACTACCTCGCCGTGCGGCTGGGGAGCTGTCGGCTTCCGGCGCGCAACGCGATCGACGACAACGACACCCCGGAGGGTCTGCCCGAGTTCATCGAGCGTGTCGAGCGGCTCCGCGCGCGCTACGAGTTCGTCGACGACGTGCCGGTCTTCGACACGCTCTCCGATGCGGGTTCGATCGGGATCGCGGGCCCCCATGCGCTCGTCGCCGACACCATGCGCGGGATCGCGGTGCAGCTGTTCGGTCTGCACGCGCCGAACGATGTCGTCGCCGTCGCGTTCGCCGACGCGGCGTGGACGCCCGAGCTCGATTGGCTCAAGTGGCTCCCGCACACTTCGAGCGAGCGCAGCCCCTTCGCGCACGGAGCGCTCGCCGACTCCGCTCCGACGAGCGCCTCGCTGCTGAATTCGCTCGAGGAGTACGTCAGCCGCGCCGAGGCGCGCTCCGACAAGGGCGAGAAGCGCGGGCCGTTCAAGGAGGACTGGAACCCGCTCGTCTACGGCACGGATGTCGCGCGTGCGGCCAACGAACGGCAGAACGCGCCCCAGGTGTCTGTGATCGTCTTCGTGACGGGCGATGCCCCGGTCGACCGCGGTCGCCTCACCGACGTGCTCGAGCGCGGCGCCGACCACGGCGTGCACGCGGTGTTCGTCGCGCCCACCGTCGAGTCGCTGCCGGCGGTGTGCCGCAGCTACATCGAGCTCACGACGAGCCTCGACGAGGCGCGCGTCGGCCAGGTGCGAACGGGGCAGCACTTCCAGGGCGTGCGCGTGGAGGGCGTGTCGAACGCGTACATGCAGATGTTCGCGCGACGCCTCTCGCCCGTCGTGGATGCGAGCACGGTCGTGCACGACGCATCCGACATCCCGAACGCCGTGATGTTCCTGCAGCTGGTCGACCGCGCGATCGCCGAGGACCCGACCGTGGTGATCGAGCGGTGGCGGCAGAATAACACGATCGTCGACCGATCCTCGGCTCCGCGACCTCGGCTGAAGAAGGCGGGCACCCTGCGCGCGATCGTCGGGCAGGGTGTGAGCGACGCGATGGCGCTGGATCTGCGCACGCACGGTCCGCACGCACTCGTCGGCGGCACGACCGGTGCGGGCAAGTCGGAGTTCCTGCAGGCATGGGTGCTCGGCATGGCCGCGGCCCACAGCCCCGACCGCGTCACCTTCCTGTTCGTCGACTACAAAGGCGGATCCGCGTTCGCCGACTGCGTCGACCTGCCCCACTGCGTGGGACTCGTCACCGATCTGAGCCCGCACCTCGTCCGGCGCGCCCTCACGAGCCTCCGCGCCGAACTGCAGCACCGCGAGCACCTGCTCAACCGCAAGAAGGCGAAGGACCTCCTGGAGCTCGAGAAGCGGCAGGATCCGGAGTGCCCGCCGTCGCTCGTCCTCGTCATCGATGAGTTCGCGGCACTGGCGTCGGAGATGCCCGAGTTCGTCGACGGCGTCGTCGACATCGCCCAGCGCGGCCGGTCGCTCGGAATCCACCTCATCATGGCGACGCAGCGCCCCGCGGGCGTCATCAAGGACAACCTTCGCGCGAACACCAACCTGCGCATCGCGCTGCGCATGGCCGACGAGTCCGACTCGCGCGACGTGGTCGACGACCCCATCGCGGCGAGCTTCCCCCCGACGATCCCGGGTCGCGCGATCGCCAAGATCGGCCCCGGACGACTGGTTCCGTTCCAGTCCGCGTACACGGGCGGATGGACGGCGGACGACGAGAGCGCGGCCGCCGAGGTCCGGGTCTCGGAGCTCAAGTTCGGCGCCACGAGCGAGTGGGAGCCGGACCGGCCGCCCGAGTCGGACGCGCACGAGGAGAGCCTCGGCCCGAACGACCAGCGTCGCATCGTCTCGACCCTCGTCCGCGCGAGCGAGCTGGGCGGGCTGCCTCGCCCACGTCGCCCGTGGCTTGACGAGCTGGCGCCTCTCATCGACCTGCGAGATCTGCCGAACGACGGCGACACCCGCATCCCGATCGCGCTCATGGACGTGCCGGAGAAGCAGCTGCAGATGCAGGCCGCGTTCGTCCCCGACCGGGACGGGTCGCTCGTGGTCTACGGGACGTCGGGCTCGGGCAAGTCCACCGTGCTCAAGACGATCGCCACCGCGGCGGGCATGCGGCCGGACCGCGGGCGCGTGCAGGTGTACTGCCTCGATTTCGCATCCGGTGCGCTTTCCTCGCTGGCCGCATTGCCGCATGTCGGATCCGTCGTCGACGGCGCCGACGTCGAGCGCATCCAGCGCCTGCTGCGCACGCTCGACAAGGAGCTGGACCGTCGCGCGGCGGCTTTCTCGGCGGCGAGCGCCGCCTCAGTGCAGGAGTACCGCGAGCTGGTCGATCCGGCGATGCCGCGCATCCTGCTGCTCATCGACAACTACCCCGAGTTCAAGAAGGATTGGGAGGTCGCACCCGGCCGCGGTCCCTTCTACCGGATCTTCATGCGGATCCTCGGCGAAGGACGCACGCTGGGCGTGCACACGGTCATCACCGCCGACCGCGGCAACGCCGTGCCCAGCGCCGTCGCGGCGAACATCTCGCGCCGCGTCGTCCTGCGCATGGGCGACAACGCCCAGTACATGCTGCTGGGCGCGCCGCGCGACGTGCTCGACGAGCAGTCGGCGCCCGGCCGGGCCGTCATCGACGGCCACGAGGCGCAGATCGCGGTGCTCGGCGGCACGTCCAACGTGGTCGAGCAGACGAAGGCCCTCTCCGCGCTCGGCGACCACCTCCGCGAGATCGGCGTCCGCGACCTACCCGAGATCGGCGCCCTCCCGACGATGGTCCGCGCGACCGAGATGCCGTCGCGCGTGGACGGGATGCCCGTGTTCGGCGTCGCCGACGACACGCTCGCGCCTCGCGGCTTCGAGCCGCTCGGATCGTTCGTCATCTCGGGCCCGCCGCAATCGGGCCGCACCAACGCGCTGAAGGCGCTCATCGTCGCGATGGAGCGCTTCGACCCCGACCTGCGGCTGTACCACTTCGGCAGCCGGCGGGCCGAGCTCAAGGACTTCCGTCCGTGGGTGCGCAGCGCGACCAAGCCCGAGGACGAGAAGGAACTGGCGGCGGAGCTGGCGGAGCTCGTGGTGAGCGACGCCGCCGGAAGTCGCATCCTCATCGTCATCGAAGACATCCCGCACCTCGCGGACGGCCCCGCCGACCGCCAGATGCGCGCGCTGCTGCAGGCGATGCACAACAGCGAGCACATGCTCATCGGCGAGGCTGAGATCACGCGCGCGAGCGGCAGCATCGGCGTGCTCGGCGAGTGGAAGACGGGTCGGCAGGGCATCGTGCTCAAGCCCGACACGTACGACGGCGAGACGCTGTTCAAGGTCCCGTTCGGCCGCGTCAAGCGGTCGGACTTCCCGGTCGGCCGAGGCATCTTCGTGCAGGCGGGTCGCTCCGTCACGATTCAGGTGCCGCTCGTCGCGGAGACCGCCGGCAACGGCGCGAAGAGCCCGGTCGCAGAGCCCGCGGGAGCCCATGGGTAGTTCTCCCCATGGGCCGTGCGGACGCCGTTCGCTAGCCTCGACGGGGTAAGGCCGGAACGGCCTGAATATGACGAACGCTGGGAGGCGGGTTTCATGGCCGGACACGATTTCGGTGCAACGTACAGCGAGATGGAGAGCGCGGCGCAGCGACTGCGCGACGGGCGCCAGAGCATCACCGACACGCTGAAGGAGCTTCAGGGCGTCATCGACGACCTCGTGCAGGACGGCTTCAAGACCGAGAACGCGTCCGAGGCCTACTCGACCGCGTACTCGGAGCTGACCAGCTCGCTCGACGACGCGTCGGAGGCCGTCAACGACATGGCCCAGGCGCTCGACCGCATGGCCGACTCGATCCGCGACAAAGACGCGGAGCTGGCCGGCGGCTGATCACTCGAACGTGCGGAGGTCGTGGTGCCGGAGAACAACCGGCACCACGACCTTTCGCATGATGAGAGGCTTGTGGAGATGTGCACGACGAACGGAACGGTGAGCGGATGACCCCGGGGCAGAGCTACTGGTACAACCTGTCGACGCAGTCGGTGCAGCGCGCCGACGAGCGGCCGTCCGAAGACACGCTCGGCCCGTTCGCGACCGCGGAAGAGGCGGAGGAGTCACCGACCGTGCTGGTCGAGTACGCGCGCGCGTGGCTCGAGAGCGAAGAGAGCGAGCCTTTCCGGCAGATGGCCGCCGAGAACGGCGACGACGTCGACTACGCGTGATCCGGTGACGAGGACGGTCCGCCGCCGCGCCGCGGCACTCGCCGTCGTGGCCGCCGTCGCGGTGCTCACGGGGTGCGGCCCCGCTCTTCCGAGCACGGTGGTCCCGGGCACGGCGATCACAGTGGGGTGGGGCGGGGAGCTCACGTCCCTGAATGCGGCTGCCGCGCCGACACCGGGAAACGTGGAGGTCGCGCGGGCGATCCGCGCCGACTTCGGCGACATCGTCGACGGCGAGTTCGTCCCCGACGAGGGCTTCGGAACGGTCTCGATCGTCGCGGAGGACCCGTTCACCGTGCGCTACGACCTCGAGGATCCGAGCTGGTCCGACGGCATTCCGCTCGACGCCGCCGACCTGCTGCTCGGGTGGGCCGCATCCGCCGGCTACTTCGCATCCGAGGCGGACGACGCTTCTGAGACCGAGCCCGATGCCGCGCCGACGGTCCCGACCGTCGACGAGTTCGCCCGTGCGATCGACGTGGAGTTCCCGCATCCGACCAACACGTGGCAGAGCGCCGTCACCGTCCCGGTCGCGGCGCACGTCGTCGGCAAGCGCGCGTTCGGACTGGACGACGCCATGGAGGCCAAGCAGGCGGTCATCCGTGCGATCCAAGAGGCGGATGCCTCGGCTCTCGCGGCGATCGCGGAGGTGTGGAACAACGACTTCACGCTGCCCGAGGACGGCGAAATCCCCGCCGACATGCTCGTTTCGAGCGGGCCGTTCCAGGTGAAGGAGGTCACTCGCGCCGACGAGGGCCAGACCGTCACGCTGGTGCCCAATCCGGCATATCGGGGCGCGGTGACTCCGCAGGTCGCGCGGATCGACCTCGTGCCCGCCGGGGACGACCCGGTCGCGGCGATCGGCGAGAGCCTCGATGTCGCGCAGGTCGACCCGGTCTCTGCGAACGCCGCGCCCATCCACGAGATGGAGCGGCGGGACCACACGATCCAGACGACGCACGACGGAACCGTGTGGACCGTCCTGCTCAGTCCGACGGCCGCGTTCGCCGACGCCGCCGCCCGTGCCGCCTTCCTGCGCATGGTGCCCGGTCCGGACCTCGTGGATCGAGGCGGCGGCGAGTGGTCGTCTGCCTACACGGCGACGACGTCTCTGCTCGCGGCGCCGAGTTCTCGTGCGTTCGAGATCGTGAGTGAGGACTCCGGTTTCGCGACGGTCCTCGGCAAGGCCGACGACTCCGCTCTCGAGCGAGCCGCCGCCGGGGTCGCGGAAGGTGCGACGGTGTGCGTGCTCTACGATCGGCGCAGCGAGTTCGCTGCCGGCGCTTTCGCCGCGCTGCGCGACGCCGCGGCGGCAGCGGGCTGGAGCGTCGCGGACTGCGGGAGCGACGACGTGGACGTCGCCCTCGACCAGGGCGGCTGGAACGCGGCGATCGTCCGCGTGCCCCTTCCGCAGACACCGGCGGACATCGCAGCGCTGTGGGGGAGCGAGGGGGCTGCATCCGTCACCGCACTCGCCGACCCCGATCGCGATGCGCTCATCGCGCAGGTCGCGCAGACCGTCGACGTGTACGAGGCGAGGGACGTGCTGGCGCAGATCGAGGCGACGATCGTTCGTGCGGCGATAGCGCGCCCGCTCGCCGTGAATCCGCGCGTGACCGTCCTCGACCGGGATGTGACGGGCGTGACCGCGCGCGACGGCGCGAGCGCGTCGCTGACTTCCTCCGTCGCGCAGTGGGCCGTCGTGCCGTGACAGCTCAGGTCGTGGGGCGTCCGTACTCCTCGAGCCAGCGCAGCCACACCTCGCTCACCGTGGGGTAGGCGGGCACGGCGTGCCACAGCCGATCGAGGGGCACCTCGCCGACGATCGCGATCGTCGCGGACGGCAGCAGCTCCGCGACATCCGGTCCCACGAACGTCGCGCCGATGAGCACTCCTCGCTCGGTGTCGACGATCGCCCGCGCTCTGCCGCGGTAGTCGTCGGCGTAGGTCGTCGCGCCGCCCAGCCACGACAGGTCGTAATCGAGAACGCGGATGCTGCGCCCCGCCTTCCGCGCCGCCGCCTCGGTCATCCCGACCGACGCCACCTCGGGGTCGGTGAACGTCACCTGCGGCACATGGTGGTGGTCTGCCGTCGCGACATGAGCGCCCCACGGGCGGTCGTCGATGCGCTTGCCGGTCGCCCGGGCGGCGATCACGTCGCCCGCCGCCCGCGCCTGGTACTTCGCCTGGTGGGTGAGAAGCGCGCGATGGTTGACATCGCCGATGCCGTACAGCCAGTCGGTCCCGCGCACGAGGAGCGTGTCGTCGACGTCGAGCCAGTCGCCGTCGACGACGCCCAGGGCGAGTGTGTCGAGTCCGAGGTCGGTGGTGCGCGGCATCCGTCCCGTCGCGACGAGCACCTCGTCCGCGACGACACGCCGGCCGTCCGACAGTTCGAGCTCCTTGCCTCCCTCACCGCGGCGAGCTCTCGTCACCTCGACGTCGGTGAGGATCGAGACGCCGGATGCCTCGAGGGACTCCTGGACCAGCTCGCCGGCGAACGGCTCCACCGCGCCGAGGAGGCGTGAGCGCACGACCATCGTGACGGCGGTGCCGAGACCGGCGAAGAGCGTGGCCATCTCGCTCGCGACCGTCCCGCCGCCGAGGATCGCGAGAGTCTGCGGCACGTCGCGCACGCTCGTGGCGTCGCGGCTCGTCCACGGCTCGATGTCGAGCAGGCCCGGGATGTCGGGCAGAAGCGCGGCGGAGCCCGTCGCGATCGCGACCGCGTGCCGCGCCGTCAAGGTGGTCTCTCCGTCGGAGCCTGTGACGACGACGCGTTTCGGCCCCGCGAACCGCGCGTGTCCGCGGACGAGGTCGATGCCGGCCGAGTCGAGCCACTTCACCTGCGACGCGTCGTCCCAGTCGTGCACGATCGTGTCGCGGCGGGAGAGGGTGGCGGACACGTCGACATCGCCCGTGACGGCCTGCTTCGCGCCGTCGACGCCCCGTGCTGCACGCACTGCGGCATGACTTCGCAAGAGCGCCTTCGACGGCATGCACGCCCAGTACGAGCAGTCGCCGCCGACGAGCTCCGACTCGACGATGACGGTGCGCAGCCCGCCCTGCGTCGCCCGGTCTGCTGCATTCTCGCCGGCCACGCCGGCTCCGATCACGATGAGGTCGTACTCGCGCTCGCTCACCCGGCCCACGCTAGCGACCCGCGGGCAGCGTCTGGGCCGTGACGAGAATCTTTCGGTCCATCTCCTACGCCCGCGCCGTGACTCCGGAGTCCCGCACAGCCGTGTCCGATTTCCGCCAGCCGATGTCGCCGGGGCGTGACAGGCTGGACGCATGACGACGACCACCACGCGTCCCGCGATGACGTTCGACGAGCGCTATCGCGCAATCGACTCGCGCGACGCGCGGTTCGACGGGCAGTTCGTGACGGCCGTGCGCTCCACCGGCATCTACTGCCGGCCGAGCTGCCCCGCGCGCACACCGAAGCCCTCGAACGTCACGTTCTTCCCGACGAGTGCGGCCGCACACGAGGCGGGGTATCGCGCGTGCAAGCGGTGTCTCCCCGAAGCGGCGCCCGGCTCGCCCGAGTGGAACCTGCGCGGCGACACCGCGGGCCGCGCGATGCGGCTCATCGCCGACGGCATCGTCGAGCGCGAGGGCGTCCCCGGCCTCGCCCGGCGCCTCGGGTACTCACCCCGCCACCTCACGCGGCTCCTCACGGCCGAGCTCGGCGCCGGCCCGCTCGCCCTCGCACGGGCGCAGCGCGCCCACACCGCGCGCATGCTGCTCGTGGGCACCGACCTGCCGGCGGCCGACGTCGCCTTCTCCGCGGGCTTCACGAGTGTGCGTCAGTTCAATGACACCGTACGCGAGGTGTTCGGCATGTCGCCGCTCGAGCTGCGCGCGCGTCGCCGCCTGTCGCGCAACGGGACGGGCCGACACGCGCTCGGTGCGATCGACCTCATGCTGCCCCATCGCGGCCCGCTCGATGCGGCGGGGCTGTTCGCGTGGATGAGCGCGCGAGCGATCCCGGGCGTCGAGCACGCGACGCCCACGAGTTTCGCACGAACGCTGCGTCTTCCCGGCGGTCCCGCGTGGCTCGAGCTGCGCGTCGACGATGCGGGCCACGTGCGGCTGCGCGCGCGGCTCGCGCACCTCGCAGACCTCTCGACGCTCGTCGCGCGCGCGCGGCGCCTGTTCGACCTCGACGCGGACCCGCTCGCGGTCGACGAGGCGCTGTCGCGGCATCCGGAGCTGCAGCCGCTCGTCGCGCGCGTCCCCGGCATCCGCGTCCCCGGTGCCGCCGACCCGCACGAGATGCTCATCCGCGCTATGGTCGGCCAGCAGATCACCGTCGCCGCCGCGCGCACCGCGCTCACCGCGCTCGCGGAGGCGCTCGGCGAGCCCGTGAGCGGGTTCGGCGACGAGAGCGAGGACGGCGGGACCGTGCGTCTCTTCCCCACGATGGCCGCGATCGCCGAGCGGGGTCATGAGGTGCTGCGGGGCCCGGCTGCCCGCATCCGTGCCCTCACCGGCGCCGCCGCCGCCCTCGCCGACGGCACGCTCGCGCTCACGTCGGGCGACGACAGCGCCGAGCAGCGCGCGGCGCTCCTGGCCTTGCCGGGCGTCGGCCCGTGGACCGCCGACTATGTGCGCATGCGCGTACTCGGCGACCCCGACATCACCCTGCCCGGCGATGTCGCCGTGCGCTCCGGCGCGGCCGCCGCAGGTATCCCCGCCGAGCCGAAGACGTTCACCGCCTGGGCTGCCCGGACGGCTCCTTGGCGCAGTTATCTGACCGCCCACCTGTGGCGCAACGCTCCTGTCCGGCCGCGCTCCGCGCGCCGCACCGAGACCCCGAAGGACCGATCATGAACGCCATCCTGCAGACCATCGAGACCCCCGACGGCGCCTTCACGATCCTCGCCGACGACCGTCAGCGCGTGCTCGCCTCCGGCTGGAGCGCGGATCCCGACGCGATCCTGGCGCGCGTGCACCGTGTTCCGTCCACGGTCGAAGAGGGCGAGACGGATGCCGCGTCCGCCGTCCTCGCGTACTACGGCGGCGACCTCTCGGCGATCGACGCGGTCGAGGTCGAGCAGGACGGCACGCCGCTCCAGCTCGAGGGCTGGCGCGCGCTGCGCTCGATCGAGCCGGGGCATCCGCTCACGTACGCCGAGTTCGCGACCCTCCTCGGTCGCCCGTCCGCCGTGCGCGCGGTCGCGGCGATCTGCGCGCGCAACGCGCCCGCGCTCTTCGTCCCGTGCCACCGCGTGCTGCGCACCGGGGGAGCGATGGGCGGCTTCGCGTGGGGCGTCGACGTGAAGCGCAGCCTCCTGGCGCGCGAAGCGGCCGCATGACCGTGCATTGATCCTTGCCCTCAGCGAACTCCCAGGTATAGGCTGGAGGGCTGTCGCGCTCTGCGCGGCGCTCAGCCGGATCCAGAGGAGGACGCCATGCACAAGGCCGTTATCGTCGCCCAGTCCGCATACGTCGCTCTCGGCATCCGTGTGGACCGCCCCCGTCTTCAGGGATAACCCGCCGTCGGCTTCGCGCCATCAGGCATATCGCCTCAATTCGGAGCGTTCCCTCTCCCATCGAGAGAATCCGCCCCTCGTCGCGCTCTGCGCGCGCCTCCTCGCCCCGACCGGGGCTCGCATCCACCGTCCCACCAGGACCCCGCAAGGATCATGACCACCACCGCTGAACCGCAACGGTCCCGCCTCTCCACTCCCCGCGCGCTCGCGCGACTGCTCCCGTACGCCAAGCCGGTCCTGCCGCGCCTCGTCCTCGGTGCCGCGAGCGCGCTGCTCGCAAGCCTGCTCGCGCTCGGCATCCCGCTTGTGCTCGAGGCCGTCGTGCGCGGCCCGATCGCATCGGGCGACCTCGCGCTCATCACGTGGGGCGCGGTCGCCGTGCTCGTGCTCGGGCTTCTCGAGGCACTGATGGTGTGGGCGCGCCGCTGGTTCGTGATCGCACCGGCGACGGAGGTGGAGTACGACCTGCGCACCGCGTTCTATCGCCGCCTGCAGCGTCTGCCGGTCGCGTTCCATGATCGGTGGCAGTCGGGTCAGCTCCTGAGTCGCATGATGCAGGACATCAGCATGATGCGCCGCTGGATGGCGTTCGGCCTCATCCTGCTGGTGGTCAACGTGCTGACGATCGCGGTGGGCCTCGTTCTGCTGTTCCGGTGGCACTGGCTGCTGGGCACGGTCTTCATCGTGTGCTCCCTGCCGATCTGGTACGCCGGCTACCGCTTCGAGAAGACGTACGGCACGCTCACGCGCCAGAGCCAGGACCAGGCGGGCGACCTCGCGACCTCGGTGGAGGAGAGCGTGCACGGCATCCGCGTGCTCAAGGCCTTCGGGCGGGGAAAGCACGCGCTGCAGAAGTTCACGCGCCAGGCCGAGACACTACGTCGCACTGAGCTGCGCAAGGCGGGCGCCGTCGGCTGGATCTGGTTCTGGCTCGTGCTGCTGCCCGACATCGCGTTCGCGCTGTGCCTGGGCGTCGGCATCTACCTGAACGCCACGGGCCAGCTCAACGTCGGCGAGCTCTTCGCGTTCTTCGCGATGGCGACCGTGCTGCGCTGGCCGATGGAGTCGATCGGATTCCTCTTCTCGTTCACGCTCGACGCGCGCACGGCGACCGACCGCCTCTTCGAGGTGTTCGACGAGCCGAATCCGATCACGGACCCCGAGTCGCCCGTGACGCTCGAGAGCGTGCGCGGTGAGCTCGCGTTCGAGAACGCGCACTTCCGCTACCAGGACGCGTCGCCGAACGAGCGCGACCTGCTCGACGGCATCGACCTCGTGCTGCGACCGGGCGAGACCATGGCGCTGGTCGGCCTCACCGGCTCGGGCAAGACGACGCTCACGACGCTGCCCGCGCGGCTGTACGACGTGACGGGCGGACGTGTCACGCTCGACGGCGTCGACGTGCGCGACCTCTCGCTTGCCGAGCTGCGCCGGCACGTGGGCATGGCCTTCGAGGACGCCACGCTGTTCTCGCAGTCGGTGCGCGACAACGTGCTGCTGGGTCGCGAGGACCTGGAGCCCGGCAGCCCCGAGGCCGAGGCCGTGCTGCGCGAGGCGCTCGACGTCGCCCAGGCGGGCTTCGTGTACGACCTGCCCGACGGCCCCGACACGGTCATCGGAGAGGAGGGCCTGAGCCTCTCGGGCGGTCAGCGCCAGCGGCTCGCGCTCGCACGTGCGGTCGCCGCCCGCCCCGCGGTGCTCGTGCTCGACGACCCGCTGTCTGCGCTCGACGTCGACACCGAGGCGCTCGTCGAGGACGCGCTGCGCGAGGTGCTGCACGACACGACGGCCCTCGTCGTCGCCCACCGGCCCTCCACCGTCACGCTCGCCGACCGCGTCGCGCTGCTCGAGGGCGGCCGCATCACGGCAGTTGGAACGCACTCCGAGCTGCTGCGCGAGAGCGCCCACTATCGACACGTGATCTCGAGCCTCGAGATCGACGAGGCGCGCAAGCGCGCGCTCCACCACGAACAGGAACCGCTGGAGGTGAACCTGTGAGCACCACCGTCGTCGGAACGAGCGGCGAAGACCGCTCCGACTACACGCGCGAAGAGAGTCGCGCCATCCGACGCCGCTCGCTGCGCCTGCTCGGATCCCTCATCTCGCCGGTGCGCTGGCAGCTCGTCCTCGCGGCGGTCGTGCTCGTCGTGTCCACCGTGCTGCGCGTCGTCGGCCCCGCGCTGATCGCGTACGGCCTCAACAACGCGCTGCCGGCCGTCGTGGAGCGCATGGACTGGATGCCGACGATCCTCGTCGTCGCCGTCTACCTCGTGTCGGCCCTCGGCGGCGCGGCCCTCATCGGCTGGTACGTCGTGGTCGCGGCGCGGCTGACGCAGGCAGTGCTGCTCGACCTGCGCAAGCGGATCTTCCTGCACACGCAGCGGCTGAGCCTCGAGTTCCACGAGTCCTACACGTCCGGCCGCATCATCTCGCGCCAGACGAGCGACCTCGACACGATCCGCGAGCTGCTCGACGGCGGTCTCAACGAACTCGTGTCGGGCGTCCTGTACGGCGGGTTCACCCTCATCGCGCTGCTGCTGCTCGACTGGCAGTCCGGCCTGATCGTCGTCGCCATGGGATTGCCGCTGTACCTGCTGATGCGCTGGTTCTACCGCAGCTCGCAGATCGCGTACCGCGAGTCGCGCGTCGTGAGCGCGAAGGTCATCGTCAAGTTCGTCGAGACGATGACCGGAATCCGCGCCGTCAAGGCGTTCCGCAAGGAGCCGCGCAACGACGGCGAGTTCGGCGGCCTCGCGAGCGACTACCGCGAGGTGAACATGCGGACGATCCGCATCTTCGGCGCTTTCGAGCCGGCGCTCATGGCCGTGGCATCCGTCTCGATCGCCCTCGTCGTGCTGTGGGGCGGCATCCGCGTCGCGAACGGCGCGCTCGCGATCGGAACGCTTCTGGCCGCCGTGCTGTACGTGCGGAACTTCTTCTCGCCGCTGCAGGAGGTCGCGTTCTTCCTGAACTCGTACCAGTCGGCGACGGCCGCGCTCGAGAAGGTGTCGGGCGTGCTGGAGGAGGAGCCGACCGTTCCCGACCCGACCGACCCGGTCGACCTGTGGACGGCGCGCGGTCGGGTGACGTTCGACGGTGTGAGCTTCGGGTACTCGAACGACCGTGTGATCCTGCCGGACTTCTCGCTCGAGATCCCGGCCGGCCAGACCGTCGCGCTCGTGGGCACGACGGGAGCGGGCAAGTCCACGCTCGCGAAGCTCGTCTCGCGGTTCTACGACCCTACGCAGGGCTCGGTGAGCCTCGACGGCGTCGACCTGCGGCGCCTGCACCCGAAGGACCTGCGCCGCGCGATCGTCATGGTCACGCAGGAGGCGTACCTGTTCAGCGGAACGGTCGCCGACAACATCGCACTGGGCAAGCCGGATGCGACGCTCGACGAGATCCGCGCGGCGGCCGCGGCAGTGGGGGCGGATGCCTTCATCGAACGCCTCCCCGACGGGTACGACACCGACGTGAACAAGCGCGGCGGCCGCGTGTCGGCGGGCCAGCGACAGCTCATCTCGTTCGCGCGCGCGTTCCTCGCGAACCCCGCGGTGCTGATCCTCGACGAGGCGACGGCGTCGCTCGACATCCCGAGCGAGCGGATGATCCAGGAGGCGCTGCAGACGCTCCTGGCCGACCGCACCGCGATCATCATCGCGCACCGCCTCTCGACGGTCGCGATCGCCGATCGCGTGCTGGTGATGGAGCATGGTCGCATCATCGAGGACGACGCCCCCGACAACCTCATCGCGGGGACGGGCAAGTTCGCTCAACTGCACGCCGCGTGGCGCGAGTCGCTCGTGTAGAGATGACGGCGGATCCCTGTGCTACGCCGGGATCCGCCGCGTCTTCACGAGCTCCGCGAACCACCGTCCGCTGTCCTTGACGGTGCGCTCGAGCGTGTCGAAGTCGACGCGCACGATGCCGAAGCGCTTCGCGTAGCCGTAGCCCCATTCGAAGTTGTCGAGCAGCGACCACACGAAGTAGCCGCGCAGGTCGACGCCGCGCTGCATCGCGCGGTGCGCGGCGGTGATGTGTCGGCGCAGGTAGTCGAGGCGCTCGGGGTCGGGCACCGAGCCGTCCGACGCGACGACGTCATCGAATGCGGCGCCGTTCTCGGTGACCATGAGCGGCTGCCCGGGGAACTGCTCCGACAGCGACACGAGCAGCTCCTCAAGCCCCTGAGGGGCGATGTTCCAGCCCATCGCGGTGTACGGCCCCGGCTGCTGGACGAACTCCAGCACGTGGTCGCTGCCGGGCCACGCCGTGCCGCCCGCGACGCCCTTGTGCCCATCGTTCATCTGCTTGGGCGCCACGCCGTCCCACAGCCGCACGGTCGCGGTGGAGTAGTAGTTCACCCCGAGCACGTCGATCGGCTGGTTGATCGTCGCGAGGTCGCCGTCGCGCACAAAGGACCAGTCGGTGACGGATGCCGTGTCCTCGAGCAAATCTGCCGGGTACTCGCCTCGCAGCAGCGGGTGGGTGAACGCACGGTTCGCGAGCGCGTCCGCACGGCGCATCGCCTCGGCCGCGCCCTCTCCACCGGGCCGCAGCACGTGGAAGTTGAGCGTGATGGAGTACTCCGGCGACCCCGTCGACGACGCCCGCAGTGCCTGCGCGCCGCGCCCGTGCGCGAGGTTGAGGTGGTGCACCGCCGCCAACGCGGACGCCGGCTCGTGCCTGCCGGGCGCATGACCGCCCTGTCCATAGCCGAGATACGCCGAGCACCACGGCTCGTTGAGCGTCGTCCACGTGTGCACACGGTCGCCGAGCGCCTGGCCCATCATCCGCGCGTACTCCTCGAAGGCATCCGTCGTCGACCGGGCGGTCCACCCGCCCTCGTCTTCAAGGGCCTGCGGCAGGTCCCAGTGGTACAGGGTCGCGACGGGGCGGATGCCGCGCTCCAGCAGCCCGTCGACGAGCCGCGAGTAGAAGTCGATCCCCTTCCGGTTCACCTCGCCCCGGCCGGTCGGGAGGATGCGCGGCCACGCGATCGAGAATCGGTAGGCGCCGAGCCCGAGCTCGCGCATGAGGTCGAGGTCGCTCTCCCAGCGGTGGTAATGGTCGCACGCGATGTCGCCCGTGTCGCCGTTCCAGACCTTCCCGGGCGTGCGGCTGAACGTGTCCCAGATCGAGGGTCCGCGCCCGTCCTCGTTCGCCGCACCCTCGACCTGATAGGCGGCGGTCGCCGAGCCGAACGTGAAGCCGGGCGGGAACTCGAGGCCCGTGGCGCGGTAGTCGTCGCGGGGTGTTGCGGTCGTCACCGGCCCATCGTTCCACGACGGATGCCGCGCCTGCGGCATCCGCTCAGAGCTTGATCTCGGCGATGACCTCGCCGTACTCCGTCTCGCCGACCGGCGTGAAGCCCACGCGCTTGAAGAACGCCTCCGGCCCGCCTTCGCCGGCCTCGTAGATGACGTTCACCTTGTCCATGCCGCGCTTGCGCGCCTCGTCGAGCAGCGCCTCGACCGCGAAGCGGCCGACACCGCGACCCTGATCGTCGGCATCGACGTTGATTCGCCACAGGACGGAGCGGAAGTGCTCCTGGGGGAAGTCGGGGTCGAAGTTGGCGCTGACGAACCCGACGACGTCGTCGCCGTCGAGCACGACGCGCTGCCACGAGGTCTGCGGATTCACGACTGTGGCGGCGACGCCGTAGCTCACCGGCGAGAGGAACTCCTCCTGGCCGGGCTTGAGCGACATGTTGTTGACCGCGACGATCGTCGAGGCGGACAGTTCTTCCAGTCGGAGCTCAGCCATTGCCCCAGGCTAATGGAGGCGCGCGGCATCCGGCCACGTCATGCCACCACCTTCATGGGGAATTCATGCAGCGCAAAGTATCTCGATATCAAGATACTTTCGCGATTGCGATAGGCTTGCACGACGCCCTGAGACGAAAGACGGAACCGGTGACCGACTCCACCATCATCTACACCTACACCGACGAGGCCCCGGCTCTCGCGACCGCTTCGCTCCTGCCGATCGTGCAGGCCGTGACCCGTCAGGCGGGGGTCGACATCGAGACTCGCGACATCTCGCTGGCGGGTCGGGTGCTGGCGGCGTTCCCGCAGCGACTGACCGCCGAGCAGCAGGTGGGCGACGCGCTCGCCGAACTGGGTGGACTCGCCACGCTGCCCGAGGCGAACATCATCAAGCTGCCCAACATCTCTGCGTCGATCCCGCAGCTGAAGGCAGCGATCGCGGAGCTGCAGTCCAAGGGCTACGACGTGCCGGACTATCCGGATGAGCCCGAGACGCTCGAAGAGAGGGACATCCGCGCGCGCTACGACCGCATCAAGGGCTCGGCCGTGAACCCCGTCCTGCGCGAGGGCAACAGCGACCGCCGCGCGCCGCTGTCGGTCAAGAATTACGCGCGCAAGCACCCTCACCGCAACAAGCCGTTCGCCGAGGGCTCCAAGACGCGCGTCGCGACGATGGGTCACGACGACTTCCGCTCGAACGAGCAGACGACCGTGATCCCGTCCGACGACGTGCTCACGATCCAGCACGTCGCCGAAGACGGCACCGTGACGCCGCTCAAGGAAGGCATCAAGGTGCTCCCCGGCGAGATCGTCGACGGCACCTTCCTCTCCGCCAAGGCCCTCGACGCGTTCCTGGGCGAGACGCTCGAGGCCGCGAAGGCCGATGACGTGCTGTACTCGGTGCACCTCAAGGCCACGATGATGAAGGTCAGCGACCCGATCATCTTCGGCCACGTCGTCAAGACGTACTTCGCGGAGGTGTTCGACCGATACGGCGACAAGATCGCCGAGGCCGGCCTCACGCCGAACGACGGACTGGGCGCGATCCTGACCGGTCTCGGTCAGCTCGAGGGCGGCGACGCGATCAAGGCCGCGATCGACGACGCGATGAAGAACGGGCCGCGCCTGTCTTACGTCAACTCCGACAAGGGCATCACGAACCTGCACGTGCCGTCCGACGTCATCGTCGACGCGTCGATGCCCGCGCTCATCCGCAACGGCGGCAAGCTGTGGGGCGCCGACGGCAGCGAGGACGACACCCTCGCCGTCATCCCCGACTCGTCCTACGCCGGCGTGTACCAGACCGTGATCGATGACGTCATCGCCCGAGGCCCGCTCGACCCGGCCACGATGGGCACCGTGCCGAACGTCGGCCTCATGGCGCAGGCCGCCGAGGAGTACGGCAGCCACGACAAGACGTTCGAGATCGCGGCTCCCGGTCGCGTGCAGGTCGTGAACTCCGCGGGCGACGTGCTGCTCGAGCACATCGTGGACCGCGGCGATGTGTGGCGCGGCACGCAGACCAAAGACATCGCGGTGCGGGACTGGGTCAAGCTCGCCGTGACCCGCGCACGCGCGACCGGGGCGCCCGCCGTCTTCTGGCTCGACGAGCAGCGCTCGCACGACCGCGCGCTCATCGCGAAGGTGCGCGCGTACCTCGCGGAACACGACACCGAGGGCCTCACGATCGAGATCCTCGCCCCGGCGGCTGCGACGCAGTACTCGCTCGACCGGCTGCGCAAGGGCGAGGACACCATCTCGGTGACCGGAAACGTGCTGCGCGACTACCTCACCGACCTGTTCCCGATCCTCGAGGTGGGCACGAGCGCCAAGATGCTCTCGATCGTCCCTCTGCTCGCGGGCGGCGGCCTCTTCGAGACCGGCGCGGGCGGATCAGCCCCGAAGCACGTCCAGCAGCTCCTCGCCGAGAACTACCTGCGCTGGGACTCGCTCGGCGAGTTCTTCGCGCTTGCAGCCTCGCTCGAGCACTACGCGAACTTCACGGGCAACGTGCGCGCGCAGGTCCTCGCCGACACGCTCGACGCGGCGACCGGCACGTTCCTCGAGAACGACAAGTCGCCGGGCCGCGCCCTCGGCACGATCGACAACCGCGGCAGCCACTTCTACCTGGCGCTGTACTGGGCGACCGAGCTCGCGAATCAGCAGGCCGACGCCGAGCTCGCGGCCGCCTTCAAGCCCGTCGCCGAGGCGCTGGCCGACAGCGAGCAGCAGATCGTCGACGAGCTGCTCGCCGTGCAGGGCTCGCCGGCCGATATCGGCGGCTACTACCGCCCCGACCCCGAGCTCGTCGAGAAGGTCATGCGCCCGTCGGCGACGCTCAACGCGATCATCGGCAGCATCGGGAACTGACGCCCGGTCCGTCGCTGAGTGAAGCGGATGCCTCCGTGGAGGCATCCGCTTCATCCGTCTTCTGCCGGATGTCTCAGTAGTGCACCCACACCTCGGTGCCGTACGCCGACCATTCGTAGACGAACCGGGCCTCGTTGTCCCACATGTTCACGCAGCCGTGGCTCTGCGGATACCCGAGCGACGTGCGCAGCGAGTTCGCGCCGTGGAAGCCGATGTCGGGTGCGAACCACGTGACCCATGGCACATCGCGCACGCAGTACGGCGCGCCCTCGAAACACCCCATGCTCTGGATGCGCGAGTAGCCGTTGACCGTGAAGCGGCCGGTCGGCGTCGCCGAACCGGGGAGGCCCGACGAGATCACGTGCGAGCTGACGAGGTTGCCGTTCTCGTAGAGGTAGGCGCGCTGCGAGCTGAGGTTCACCTCGATCGTGCGCGCGAGCGCGGTCGTCGTGAACGGGATCGTCGTGATGGGGAGCTCGTAGACGCCGTCGGCGTTCTGGATCTGCTTCGCGAACGCCGCGGCGATGCCGTCCGTGCTCTCGAGCGTGCGGCCTTCGACGCCCTCCGAGAGCGTCCGCAGCACCGTGCCGCTCGAGTTGGTCACGACCGTCGCGTTCACGGGCTCGCGGTCGACGAGGGCGGGGAGCGTCTCGACGAAGGCCTCGATCGCCCCCTGATCGACCTCGATCGAGAACGTGCCGCGCGGGCCGTCGCCGAGCGTGATCCAGGACGCTGCAAGGGTGCGGTCGACGGGGACGACCCGCTCGCCGCCGATGTAGAAGCCGATCGAGTCGAGCATCGAGTTGAGGCGATAGGCGGTCGCGTCTGCGACATACGTCTGCGTCTCGGGGTCGATCGGGGCCTCGACGGGATCGAACTCGACGCGCGTCTGTCCGGAGTCGAACGCCTCCTGCAGCGCGGTGCGGACCGCGTCGACGTCGATGCCCGTGCCCAGGGTCGCCGGGGTGACGACGTACGACGCGGACTCGGCATCGAACGCGAGCTGCGCGTCCACGGGGTCGGTGTAGAGCGAAGGAGCTGCGTCGCGCAGCACGGCCTTCGCGACATCGGGATCGAGCTGGACGATCGCCTGCTCAGACTCTGAGAACCACTGCGCGGGGTTCCACATCGGATGCGCGTCGAACGCCTGGTTCGCGAGCTCGCGTGCCTGCACGCTCGCGGCGAGCTCCGCACCGGTGACCTCGACATCGCCGTCCGGGCCGGTGATCACGAGCGTCGTCTCGGCGAGGCGTGCGCTCACGGCGTCGGCCGCGGCACCCGGCGTCATGCCGCCCACCGAAACGCCGGCGATCGACGTGCCGGGCGCGATGAGGACGAGCGACGCCGCGACGAGGGCCGCGATCACAAGGGCGGTGGGAACCCCGATCCACCAGCCGACGCGGCGCTTGCGCCGCTTCGGCTCGGCGGGCGCCCACATGACCTCGGGCTCGGCGTGCGTCGCCGGTCCGGGCACGGGGAGCACGGTGGGCGCGGGAGGGGCGACGGATGCCGCGACCGGCGCCGCGGCGACGGGCACGGGCTCGCTGACGGGCTCCGCGACGAGCGCTTCGGTGGCGTCGGGTTCGACGTCGACCTCTGGTTCGAGGTGTTCGACGACGGCCTCGGGCTCACTGTCGTCGGTTGCTGCCTCTTCGGCCGCGACCGAACCGTCGGGCTCGCGGTCGGTGTCGGTCTCCGCGTCTTCGACCGCGGGCTCGGGCTCGGCGTCTTCGCTTTCGGCCTGGCCATCCGGGACGTCGGTCTGAGGTTCGTCCGCGGGCCCGTCGGCTCCGACCTCTTCGGGTGCGGTGTCTTCTCTCTCGGCCTCGGGCTCGGCTTCTCCGGCCTGGGCCTCGGGCTCGGCCCCTGTCTCGGCGTCTTCGGCGACGCCGTCTGCATCCGCTTCGACCGAGGCGTCCGCTTCGGAGCCCGGTGTCTCACGATCGGCGTCGAAGGCCTCGACGTCGTCGAGTTCGTGTTCGTGGTCGTCCAATGACGCCGTGACGTCGTCGTCGGGCAGGTTCTGCGCGCCCGCTTTCGTGGCGAGATCCGTCACGCCATCACCCCCCGGTAGGCCGAATCGTTCTGAATATGGTAATGGACGCCCCTCAGGAAAGTCCTGGACAGGTCACTCACCGCACATATCCCGGAAACGGTCCATCGTCTCGCGGAACGTCGTTGCCAGTTCTGCGAACTCACCGGACTGATCGAGATCGCCGTTCGCAAGGGACTCCAGCACATCGCCCATCCGGCCGTACATCTGCTCAAGAGAGGGCAGGAGTGCGGCGACCTGGTCGTTCGTGATGTCGGATGCCGTCTCACCGAGTCGCTCGGCGGCGGCGCGCATGGCCTCGACGACGGAGGCCGGGTCGTCGGCCGCGGCGGTCTCGAACTCCTCGGCCGCCCCGACCACCGAGTCGCGCACGAGCGAGCATGCGTCTTCGGTCGACTGGCCGGCGTCGCCAGGACCATCGGGACCCGCCTCAGCGGTCGCGGCGCCCGTCTCGGAGGGGGCGGGGGAGGTCGTGCACGCGGCGAGGCCGAGCGCGGCGAGGGCGACGAGGACGACGGCGGCGATGCTGCGGTGCATGAGTGGGGGACCTCCAGCGATCCAGCGTAGGCGAGCGGGGCCTCCGTCAGTTCGCGTCCGGCGAGACGATGCCGATTTGTAACAGTTTTGTAAATGGTCCGTTCAAATCGGGTCAGAGGTTGCGCGGCAGTTAGTTCGTACGCTCTACTAACAAACATGTCTGCATCGGAAGTGCAGCGCGGCTCTTCCACGATGACGTCCGCGCACCGAGAAGAACCCGTCGCCACGCGCGACCGCGGTGCCCGAGCGCTCCGCCGCGCCGCCAAGGTGCTGCCCGAGCATGCCCGCGCTCACAACCGTTCACTCGTCCTGCAGACGCTCTTCCACAGCGGCGCGATGAGCCGCGCGGACCTGTCGCGCGAGACCGGACTCACCCGTGTCACCATCTCCGACCTCGTCGCCGAGCTCATCGCCGACGGCTTCGTCGCCGAGAAGGGCATGCGCGAGGCATCCGGCCCCGGCAAGCCCGCGATGCTCGTCGACCTCGACCGGTCCGGCCACCGCATCATCGGGATCGATCTGTCGGGGAGCGACGTCTTCCGCGCCGCCCTGCTCGACCTCGACGGCAGCATCGTCGTGCGGCGATCCATGCCGGTGGCGGCGGGGGACGAGCTCGTCGAGTCGGTCATCTCGCTCGTCCGCGAGCTCATCGCCCACTCGCCCGCGCCGATCCTCGGCATCGGCGTCGGAGCGCCCGGTGTCATCGACGACCGCGGCGTCGTGATCACGGCGCCCAACCTGAGATGGACCGGCTTCGACCTGCAGACGACGCTCGAGCGGGCGCTCGACCTGCCCGTCGTCGTCGCGAACGACGCGAACGCGGCCGTGCTCGCCGAGTACACGTTCGGCGGGGCCGGCGACGACATCATGCTGGTCAAGGTCGACCGAGGCGTCGGCTCGGGC
>Ga0182741_1001599_pt1 | contig 28882 bp, 22 predicted proteins | sample eDN5th37CBELigOP_FD_128874 | JGI IMG/M metagenome (GOLD analysis project Ga0182741, IMG submission 128874) | Enriched Organic Plus compost microbial communities from Emeryville, California, USA - eDNA 5th pass 37_C BE-Lig OP (version 2) (version 2) ... | reverse complement strand
CCAGGCGGGAACCCGGCACATGCCGGGCCAGCCAGTCGGCCGTGCCGCGCGTCAGCGCCACCACGCGCGCGGCGCGCGGATACGTCAGGCGGCGCAGGCGCTGCCACAGGCCGGACAGCATCTGCGACGGCGGATGGGTGTGCTCGGTGGCGATCACCCGGCACGGCAGCCCGCGGGCAGCCAGCACGGCCAGCACCGACGCCGTGGTCATCATGCCCAGCACGATGTCGGGCTGGAACCGGCGCAGCACGCGCCGCAGCGCGCGTACGCGGCGCACATTGGCCAGCACGCCGCGCAGCCCCCCGCCCTCGCCCGCGGTGTGCAGCACCTCGCGGTGCACGGCGGGGTGCAGGGTATAGGCATCGTCGCGCGCGTCCGCCTGGGTCACCACCATGACCTCGCGGCCGGCCTGGGCCCAGTGCGCGCTCAGGTCGGCGGCCACGCGCTCGGCGCCGCCGCCATGCAGCGAATGAATGAAGATCAGCACGCGCGGCGCCGGGCGGTCGGGCGTGTCCATCAGGCGGCCTCTTTCGCGGGCGGGTCGTGCGGCCGCCACGCCACCACCGCATAGCAGGCGAACGACAGTGCGTACATCAGGCTGGTAGCCAGCATGATGCCCGCGGTGCCCATGCGCGGCGCCAGCATGGCGTTGAGCACCACTTTCAGCAGGAAGTTGGCCACGGCGATCAGGGCCATGACGCGGTAGCGGTTCTGGCTGGCCAGCAACTGCACCAGGATCAGCACGCCGAAATAGAACGGCAGCTGCAGCAGGCCCCAGCGCAGCACCTGCGCCACGGCCTGGGTATTGTCGGCGGTGAAGGCGCCGCGCTCGAACAGCAGCGCCACCCCCCAGGGGGCCAGCACCCACGCCACCAGCACCGCGGCGGCGCCGGCGCCCACCATCAGCACCGACCACTTCAGGGCCATCGACCGCGCGCGCGCCGCGTCGCCGCGGCTTTGCACGTCGGCCAGCACCGGCAGGGCCGCGCGCCCCACCGACACGGCGCCGATGCCCAGCAGCAGCGACAGCAGGCGGCTGGCGTAGCCCAGCGTGGCATTGGCGTTGTCGCCCAGGTTGGCGGCGGTGTACTGGTCCAGCGGGCCGACGAAGCTCATGGCCACCTGGCCCACCAGCATGATGCCGGCCGCGCTCATCAGTTCGGGCCAGTGCGGCGAACGCATCGACAACAGGGGCGCGCCCCAGAAGCCGCCGTCGGCGCGCGCGGCCAGCCAGGCCAGCCAGACGGCCTGGATCAGGTAGCCCACCAGGGTGCCCCACAGCAGCGGCCCGACGTCGTCGGCCGACACGGCGGCCAGCATCACCCAGGCCAGGGTCGCCACCGCCGGCACGCTGTCCAGCAGCGTATTGACGTGGCGTTCGTGCGAACGCAGCCGCGCGCCGCTGATACCGGCCATCAGCAGCAGCACCGTGACGGGCACGAAGGCGATCAGCAACTGCTTGCTCATGGCCGCGACCGGCCCCGACAGCCCGCTGCCCAGCCACTGCAGCACCCATGGCCAGGCCAGCGCCGTCAGGGCGGCCAGCACCACGCCGCCCGCCAGCACGGCGCCCTGCAATTCGCGCACGAACAGGTCGCGCTCGTGCCCCCCGGTGCGGCGCAGCCGCACCAGGACGGGGATCAGCACCACCCCCAGCACGCCCACGATCGTGACCGGCAACCAATTGGTCATGGTCATGGTGAACTGATAGGCGTCGACGGCATCGCTGATGCCGTAGCGGTACGCGACCGCCATTTCCTTGATGGCGCCTGCGGCCTTGCCCAGCACCAGGAAGACCGCCACCCGGAAAGCGCCCCTGAAGATGCGCTGGTGATCGGGGTGGATCGCGTTGAGTCTGCGGATGAGCGCTTTCAAAAAGAGATCAACGCAGGAACTGCGTGTACCAAGGCATCGCGGTTTCCAGCCCGCGCAGGATGTCGTAGGCCGGCTGGTAGCCCAGCAGCTTGCCGGCCTTGCCGATATCGGCCTGCGAATGACGCACGTCGCCGGCGCGGAAGTCGGCATACACCGGCTGCTTGTCGTAGCGCACGCCCTGGCCGGCCAGCGCCTGGGCCAGGTAGCGGTACAGCTGGTTCAGCGTGGTGCGGCCGCTGTAGGCCACGTTGTAGACCTGGTTGACGCCCGCCTCGGGCGCCAGCGCGGCCAGCAGGTTGGCCTGCACCGCGTTCTCGACGAAGCAGAAATCCCGGCTGGTCTCGCCGTCGCCGTTGATCACGACGTCGTCGCCGCGGATCATGGCGGCGGTCCACTTGGGGATCACGGCCGCGTAGGCGCCTTCCGGGTCCTGGCGCTTGCCGAACACGTTGAAGTAGCGCAGCCCCACGCTGACGAAACCGTACGACCGCGCGAACACGTCGGCGTACAGCTCGTTGACGTACTTGGTCACGGCATACGGCGACAGGGGCTTGCCGATGGTTTCTTCCACCTTGGGCAGGCCGGGGTGGTCGCCGTAGGTAGAGCTGGACGCGGCATAGACGAAGGTCTTGGTCTTGGCGTCGCGCGATGCCACCAGCATGTTCAGAAAGCCGCTGATGTTGACTTCGTTGGTGGTGATCGGGTCGTTCAACGAGCGCGGCACCGAGCCCAGCGCCGCCTGGTGCAGGACATGGTCGACGCCTTCGGTCGCCTTGCGGCAGGTGGCCAGGTCGCGGATGTCGCCTTCCAGGAAGGTGAATCGCGCCCACTGGGCGGGGTCGACCGAGTCGCGCACCTCGTCCAGGTTGTGGCGATGTCCGGTGGCGAAGTTGTCCAGGCCCACCACGGCCTGGTCGAGCTTGAGCAGCGTTTCCAGCAAGTTGGAGCCGATGAACCCGGCGCAGCCCGTCACCAGCCACTTGCGGGGCGACTGGCGCAGTTCCTGCTGGATGCTTGCGTAGCGATCGGTCATGCGGGGGACTCCTTACAGGCGCAGGTCGGATTCGTCGGCGGCCAGCACGTACTTCAGGTCGTACAGCACATGCTTGGGCTTGCCCAGCTTGCGGATCGCGGCCGCGCCCATCTCGACGAACTCGCGATGCGACACTGCCAGGATGATCGCGTCGTACTTGCCCGCTTCCGGCTTGGCCACCGGCGTGATGCCGTATTCGTGCACGGCTTCCTGGGCATCCACCCAGGGATCGTAGACATCGACGTCGACGTTGTATTCGCCCAGCTCGCTCACGATGTCGACCACGCGGGTATTGCGCAGGTCGGGGCAGTTTTCCTTGAAGGTCAGGCCCATCACCAACACGCGCGCGCCCTGCACATGGATGCGCTGCTTGGTCATGCACTTGACCAGCTGCGACACCACGTAGCCGCCCATGGAATCGTTCAGGCGGCGGCCCGCCAGGATGATCTCGGGGTGATAGCCGATGGCCTGCGCCTTGTGCGTCAGGTAGTACGGGTCCACGCCGATGCAGTGGCCGCCCACCAGGCCCGGGCGGAACGGCAGGAAGTTCCACTTGGTGCCGGCGGCCTGCAGCACGGCCTCGGTGTCGATGCCCATCTTGTTGAAGATCAGGGCCAGCTCGTTGATCAGCGCGATGTTCACGTCGCGCTGGGTATTCTCGATGACCTTGGCGGCTTCGGCCACGCGGATGCTGGAAGCCTTGTGCGTGCCGGCGGTGATGATCTCGTTGTACAGCGCATCGACCAGGTCGGCCACTTCCGGGGTCGAGCCCGAGGTCACCTTCTTGATGGTGTTGACGCGGTGCGCCTTGTCGCCCGGGTTGATGCGCTCGGGGCTGTAGCCGGCGTAGAAGTCCTGGTTGAACTTCAGGCCCGACACGCGTTCCAGGACCGGCACGCAGTCTTCTTCGGTGGCGCCCGGATACACGGTGGATTCGTAGATGACGATGTCGCCGCGCTTGAGCGCCGCGCCGATCGTCTCGCTGGCCTTGACCAGCGGCGTCAGATCGGGCTGCTTGTAGGCGTCGATCGGCGTGGGCACCGTGACGATGTACACGTTGGCGGCGGCCAGGTCGGCGCGATCGGCCGTGTAGGTCAGGTGCCGGGCCTGCGCCAGTTCGTCGTCGTCGACTTCCAGCGTGTGGTCGTGACCGGCTTTCAGGGCCTCGATGCGCTTGGCGTTGATGTCGAAGCCGATCACCGGACGCTTCTTGCCGAATTCCACGGCCAGCGGCAGTCCGACATAGCCCAGGCCGACCACGGCAAGTTTTACCTCATCGATACGCAAGATAGCTCTCCCTTTGCCGCGCGATATTCACGGCATTTTAAGTAGGAACGGGGAATTGTAACAACGGCCCCTCGACCCGTCGCGGGGCCTTCCGCCAGGATTCAGTGAGTGCGCGGCAGCAACAGCCAGCCCGGCCGGCGCCACGACACCAGCCGCACGTACAGCCAGATATAGGCCGCCGCGAAGACCGCCAGGCTCAGGCTCAGGATCCAGGCGTTGTCCCACCAGATGGTGGCCGGCACCAGGCCGATCAGCGCCAGCACCCACATATAGGGCGAAGCCAGCGCATTGCACAGCGCCGGCACCGCATGGCGCCGCCCCCGGCTGAAGGTCACGCGCACCAGGCGCCGGAACACCAGTTGGTGCAAGTGCAAGGCATCGGGCTGGTCGACCGGCACGCCGCGCTTGAAGCGCCGGCGCCAGATGGAAAAGCCCGTTTCGAACACCGGGTAGAACAGCACCGCCAACGCATAGAAAGGCGACACCGACGGATTGCGCACCACCAGCAGCACGGCCAGCTCGGCCAGCATGAAACCCAGGAAATACGCGCCGCCGTCGCCCAGAAACACCCGGCCGAACGGGAAATTCCACACCAGGAACCCCAGTGTGGCCGACGCCAGTGCCGCGGCAATCATGGAAATGGGCATGTCGCCCACTTGCAGCGCCACCAGCGCGATCGAGACCGCCATCAGCGTGGCCACCATGCCCGCCAGGCCGTTCATGCCGTCGACGATGTTCAGCGCGTGCGTACAGCCGCCCACCGCGAACATGGTGAACACCAGCGACACGGGCCAGAACGACAACACCCAGTCGACCGGCGCGATACCCACGCGGCTGACCCCGCCCAGCAGCCACCAGGCGATGGCGGCCGACAGGAAGGCGGCCAGCAGGCGCTTGCTGGCGCCGATGTCCTTGGTGATGTCTTCGAGCAGGCCGGCCACGAACACGGGCAGCACGGCCACGAACAGCGCGGGCCACAGCCAGGTCAGGGTCATGTTGCTGGGACCCAGCACCAGCAGGCCCGCCAGCGATCCGGCCAGCACGGCCAGCCCGCCCACGCGGGGCGTGGCGCGGGTATGCGAGGCTTGGGGTTTGCTGAGGTCGCTGTCGCCGGTGAAGGCGCCATGCCAACGCTCGGACGCCACGATGAGTCCCCCCACCATGAACGCCACCACGCAGATGTACAGCCAGGTCACGGAAATACCTTAATTGGGTCGAATTTTGACAAGCACACCATTATCGAGAGCGCGTGTAACGTTCTTATATGAGAGACCTAAACAAGTGCAAGTCGGACCCACAGAACGTAACCGCCGGGCGTGCCGCCCACGCGCAGGCGCGCGCGTCGCAATGCATTGTAATTCTTTCCATGGCATTGCAGCGGGCAAATTTAAGGGTAAACACTGAGGTTGGCGAACCGCCAGGCGGCCGCTGGGTGGCGTCGGTCGGCGTGCCCGCCCGATAAACGGGGACACAGCCGGCCCATCGAAAAAAAAGCCCGAGATCTTGCGATCTCGGGCTAAATCCACCAAAGGAGGAGGGTGGAGGAGACAACCGGGGCATGTTGGGGTGAACACTGCATCAGGTTCGACCGCTACGCATTCGGGGTAAACACCGCGCCGACTGCGTTTCAACATCCATGACTGAATCGTAGCGCATAGTTTTGTGCGATGCAAGAATTTTTTTAAGGCAGTTTTCCGGGCCGGCCGCTGTTGCGGCTTTGCCGCAACAGCCCACGAAACCCAGCGCCCCCATTGGCCTGCCTGCCGCAAAGGGTTTTTGCCAAAAGGGTAAACCCTTGCGGGGTTACCCTAGAATTTTCAATCACTTAGCTAGGGCGCGTTGAGGTATTCCGGGCTGGCCGAGGCCCAACATGGTGCAATGCACCATGTTGGTGTCCGGCTCAGATCCAGTAGGCCGTGGACGTCATGACGCGCGACATGGCCCGCATGGCCCCACGAACGGGCGCCGGCAGGGGCACGCCGCCGGCGCGCTCGGCACTGGCACGGTGCTGCGCCTCGTCGTCCTTCATCTTGTGCACGATCTGGCGCGAGCGTTGGTCGGTCTCGGGCAGGGTGCGCAGATGGCCATCGAGGTGCGCCTCGACCTGGCGCTCGGTTTCGGCCATGAAGCCCAGGTTGCGGGCCGTGCCGGCGCGGCTGGCCAGCGCCCCCAGCGCGAACGACCCGGCATACCACAGCGGGTTGAGCAGGCTGGGGCGGCTGCCCAGTTCATCGAGCCGGCGCGCGCACCAGGCCAGGTGGTCGACCTCTTCGGCGGCGGCGTCGCGCAACAGGTCGCGCACGGGGGCATCGCGGCAGGCAGCGGCCTGGCCACGGTAAAGCGCCTGGGCGCAGACCTCGCCCACGTGATTGACGCGCATCAGGCCGGCCGCGTGGCGCTTCTGCGCGTCGGACAACGGCGGGGTGGGCTCGGGCGCGTCGGCGGGATACGGGCGGGCGGACGCGGCCGCGCCGGACAGCACGCGCAGCGCCCGGTCGACCTCGGCGAACAGCGGATCGAGCGGGCCGCGCCGGCGCGAAAAAGGCGCGAAGCCGGAAGACGGGGGAACGGCGGACATGGCGGACTCCTGGATGGGCATCCCCGCCCTGCAATGCGGCGGGGTCTCCTTCGGGAATTGTACGCAACGGGTATCATCGGAATTTGTCCGCGCACAACGCACAAGGAACCTTTCTCATGGACTGCACGATCAACTGGGGCGGCCCGGACGGCATGCTCTTCGTGGCCACCACCGGCAGCGGCCACGTGGCCACCATGGACGGCGCCGTGGACGGCGGCGGCCACAACCTGGCCCCCCGCCCCATGGAACTGCTGCTGGCCGGCACCGGCGGCTGCACCGCGTATGATGTGGTGCTGATCCTCAAGCGCGGCCGCCATGCCGTCGCGGGCTGCAGCGTCAAGCTGTCGGCCGACCGCGCCGACACCGATCCCAAGGTCTTCACGCGCATCCATTTCGCGTTCACGGTCACCGGCAAGAACCTGCCGCGCGCGGCCGTCGAGCGCGCCGTGCAGCTGTCGCACGAGAAATACTGCTCGGCCTCGGCCATGCTGGAAAAAACCGCGGAACTGACTTTCTCGGTGGACATCGTCGACACCCAGGAAACACCGGCCGCCTGACCCGCGGCCCCACCGCCACGCCCGCGCCGCCGGGCGGACCGCCATGAAACAATACCTCTCGCTCATCCAATCCATCCTCGACCACGGCGCCTGGCAGGAAAACCGCACCGGCATCCGCACGCTGTCGCTGCCCGGCGCGGCCTTGCGCTTCGACCTGCAGCAGGGCTTTCCCGCGGTCACGACCAAGAAACTGGCGTTCAAGTCGGCGGTCGGCGAACTGGTGGGATTCCTGCGCGGCGCGCGCAGCGCGGCCGATTTCCGCGCCCTGGGCTGCAAGGTCTGGGACCAGAACGCCAACGAGAACGCCAGCTGGCTGGCCAACCCGTACCGCGAAGGCCCGGACGACCTGGGGCCGGTGTACGGCGTGCAATGGCGCCGCTGGCCCGCCTACAAGCTGCTGCCCCGCGCGAACGGCGCGCAAATCCAGGACGCCGGCGAACGCGGCTACCGCCAGGTGGCCGAGCTGGACGAAGACGGCGTGCCGCACGTGCTGCTGTACAAGGCGGTGGACCAGCTGCGGCAGTGCCTGGACGCCATCCACCGCACGCCGCAAGACCGCCGCATCCTGTTCCACGGCTGGAACTGGGCCCAGATCGAGGAAATGGCGCTGCCGCCCTGCCATCTGCTGTACCAGTTCCTGCCCAACGCGACCACGCGCGAAATCTCGCTGTGCCTGTACATCCGGTCCAACGACGTCGGGCTGGGCACGCCGTTCAACCTGACCGAGGGCGCCGCGCTGCTGCACCTGGTGGGCCGGCTGACGGGCTACACGCCGCGCTGGTTCTCGTATTTCATCGGCGATGCGCACATCTACGAAAACCACTTGCCGATGCTGCGCGAGCAGCTTACCCGCGAGCCCCACGAATCGCCGCGGCTGGTGCTGTCCGACCGCATCCCCGACTACGCGGCCACGGGCCGCTACCAGCCCGAATGGCTGGAACAGGTCGAGCCCGGGGACTTCGCGCTGGAAGGCTACCGCCACCACCCGCCCCTGACCGCGCCCATGGCGGTCTAGGCCGCCGTCCGTCAACACCGAACCGGTCCCCGTCTTCGCCCATGCCTGCCACGCCCCGCCTGACCCTGGTCGTTGCCTATTCCGACAACCGCGTGATCGGGCGCGACAACGCCCTGCCCTGGAAACTGCCGGGCGACCTGGCGCATTTCAAGCGCACCACGCTGGGCAGCCCCATCATCATGGGCCGCAAGACCTGGGAATCGCTGGGCAGGCCGCTGCCCGGCCGCGCCAACATCGTCGTCAGCCGCGACCCGCGCTATGCCGCGCCGGGCGCGACCGTGGCGCCCACGCTGCAGGCGGCCATCGAGGCCTGCGGCCAGGTCGACGATGCCTATGTCATCGGCGGCGCCCAGATCTACGTGCAGGCACTGCCCGCGGCGCATCGCATCGTGGCCACCGAAGTGCACGCGCAGGTCGACGGCGATGCCTACTTTCCCTACCTGCCGTCGTTCGCCTGGCGCGAAACCTCGCGCCAGCCGCAACCGCCGGAAAACGGCTACGCCTACGACTTCGTCGTGTACGAGCGCAACGCCTGAGGCGCCTGCCGGGGCCTACGCCCCGGCCTGCCGCGCGCCCTGCAGGAAGCGCCACAGCTCGGGCCCCTGCGAATACGCCACATTGAAGCGTATCCAGGGCACGTCGGCCTCGCCCGGGTCGAAGTAAGAGCCCGGCGCCAGCCAGATGCCATCCTTCAGCGCCAGTTCGGCCAGGCCATTGGCGCCGGCCTCGCCGGGCAGGCGCGCCCACAAGAACAGGCCGGCCTGCGGCCGCGTCCAGACCTGCAAGCCCAGCTCGTCCATGCGCTGCCCGACCAGGGCGTGCGCCTGCGCCAGGCGTTCGCGCGTGCGCACGATGTGGGTGCGGTAGCGCCCTCCCCGGATAACCTGGTGCACCACGCGCTCCATGATCTCGGGCGAAGTCAGGCCCACCGCCATCTTGGTGCGCGCGATATCGCGCATCAGGTCGCGGTGCGCGGCCACGTAGCCGACCCGCACCGACGGGCTGATCACTTTCGAGTAGCCGCCCAGGTACACCACCCGTTGCGCGCCGTCCAGCGCCGCCAGCAGCGGCGCGACGCCGGGCATCAGCTCGCGCGAAATGTCGTCCTCGATGATCCAGAAATCGTGCTGCTGCGCGGCCTGCAGTACCCGGAACGCATTGGACATGCTCATGACCGCGCCCGACGGATTCTGCAGCACCGTGTTGACGAACAGCGCGCGCGGGCGGTGCGCGGCCGCGACGCGCGCCAGGGCGTCGCAGTCCAGCCCGTCCAGCGTGCGCGGCACGCCGACCACGCGCATGCCCGCCAGCCGCAGCAATTGCAGCAGGTTGGCATAGCAGGGCTGCTCGACCGCCACGGTGTCGCCCGGGCGCAGCAGCGTACGGATCACCAGGTCCAGGCCATGCGTCACGCCCTGCGTCAGCACCACCTGGTCCGGCGCGATATCCAGCCCATGGCCGGCCAGGCCCGCCGCCACGGTTTCCCGCAAGGGGGCATAGCCGTAGGGCTGCCCATAGCCGGCGATGCGCAGGGCGGGCACGCGGCTCAGGTGCCGCAGCGCCTGGTGCAGCCCTTCTTCGTTCAGCCACTCGCCGGGCAGCCAGCCGCAACCCGACTTGATCGGAATGGAGTGGTCGGCATAGATGTCCGACAGCAGCCAGCCGGCGTTCAGCCGCGGCGGCTGCCATGGCGCGGGCGCCGGCCCGGCCTCGGCCCCGGGGCGGGACTGGGCCGCCACGCGATAGCCGGCCCCGGGGCGCGCGGTCAGCCAGCCCTGCGCCACCAGCCGGCCATAGGCCCCCGCCACCGTGAACGTACTGACCTGGTGGGTGCGCGCGAACTCGCGCACCGACGGCACCGCCATGCCGGGCCGCAGGGTCCGGCCCTGGATGGCGCGCACATAGGCATCGACTACCTGGTCGACCAGGCTGGGCGCCTGGCGGCGCGCGCGGACGGGCTGGAAATCGAGCATGGGCGGGCGGATCAAAACTCAACTATACAGTGACCAGGAATATATCTGTACAGTTAGCAAGCTTTGCACCAATTGTATATTTGCATTGCCGGCCGGGGCGCTCAGAATGCCTGTAATCCTGCCGCTTGCGCCGCCATGCCGCCGTACAGGCCACCGGCGCGCCACGCAGGTCTTTTCCCTGGAGTCCGACCATGAACGCCCCCACCGGCCTGCCCGACCTGTCCCACCTGTGGATGCCGTTTACCGCCAACCGGCAATTCAAATCGCAGCCCCGCATGCTGGCCGGCGCCAAAGGCATGTACTACACCTCGGTCGACGGCCGCCAGATCCTCGACGGCACCTCGGGCCTGTGGTGCGTCAATGCCGGCCATTGCCGCGAAGAAATCACCGAAGCCATCGCGCGCCAGGCCGGCTCGCTGGACTATGCGCCGGGCTTCCAGCTGGGCCACCCGCTGGCCTTCGAGGCCGCCTCGGCCGTGGCCGGGCTGATGCCGCAGGGCATGGACCGCATCTTCTTCACCAACTCGGGATCGGAATCGGTCGACACCGCGCTGAAGATCGCGCTGGCCTACCATCGCGCCCGCGGCGACGGGCAACGCACCCGCCTGATCGGCCGCGAGCGCGGCTACCACGGCGTGGGCTTCGGCGGCATCTCGGTGGGCGGCATCTCGCCCAACCGCAAGACCTTCTCGGGCGCGCTGCTGCCGGCCGTCGACCACCTGCCGCACACGCACGACCTGGAACACAACGCCTTCTCGAAGGGCCAGCCGGCCTGGGGCGCGCACCTGGCCGACGACCTGGAGCGCATCGTGGCGCTGCACGACCCGTCCACCATCGCGGCCGTGATCGTCGAGCCCATGGCGGGCTCGACCGGCGTGCTAGTGCCGCCCAAGGGCTATCTCGAGCGGCTGCGCGAAATCACCGCCAAGTACGGCATCCTGCTGATCTTCGACGAAGTCATCACCGGCTACGGGCGCCTGGGCGCCGCCACGGCCAGCGAATACTTCGGCATCACGCCCGACCTGATCACCATGGCCAAGGGCATCAGCAACGCGGCCGTGCCGGCCGGCGCCGTGGCCGTCAAGCGCGAAGTGCACGACGCCATCGTCAACGGCGCGCAAGGCGGCATCGAGTTCTTCCACGGCTATACGTATTCGGCCCACCCGCTGGCCGCGGCCGCCATCCTGGCCACGCTGAACCTGTACCAGCGCGACCAGCTGTTCACCCGCGCGCGCCAGCTGTCGCCCGCCTTCGAGGCCGCCGCCCACACGCTGAAGGGCGCCCCGAACGTGATCGACGTGCGCAATATCGGCCTGGTGGCCGGCGTCGAGCTGGCCCCGCGCGACGGCGCCCCGGGCGCGCGCGCCGCCGAGGCTTTCCAGAAATGCTTCGACGCGGGCCTGATGGTGCGCTACACCGGCGACACGCTGGCCGTCTCGCCGCCGCTCATCATCGAAGAATCGCAGATCGCCGACCTGTTCCAATTGATCGGCAAGGTACTGAAGGAAATCGCCTGACCCCATGAAAAAGCTCTCTCACTTCATCGACGGCCGCGCCTACGAAGGCCGCAGCGGCCGCTACACCGAGGGGTTCAACCCCGCGACGGGCGAGGTTTCCAGCGCGATCCCGCTGGCCTCGGCCGACGACGTGGGCGCCGCGGTCGCGGCCGCCAAGGCCGCGTTCCCCGCCTGGTCGGAAACGCCCGCACTCAAGCGCGCCCGCATCCTGTTCAACTTCAAGGCCCTGCTCGACCGCCACCAGGACGAACTGGCCGAGCTCATCACCCGCGAGCACGGCAAGGTGTTCTCCGACGCCAAGGGCGAAGTGGTGCGCGGCATCGAAGTGGTCGAATTCGCCTGCGGCGCGCCCCACCTGCTGAAGGGCCAGTACACCGAGCAGATCGGCGGCGGCATCGACAACTGGAACATGCGCCAGCCCTTGGGCGTGGTGGCCGGCATCACGCCGTTCAACTTCCCCATGATGGTGCCGTGCTGGATGTTCCCGGTGGCGCTGGCCTGCGGCAATACCTTCGTGCTCAAGCCGTCCGAACGCGATCCGTCGGCGGCGCTGCGCCTGGCCGAGCTGCTTACGGAAGCCGGGCTGCCCGACGGCGTGTTCAACGTGGTGCACGGCGACAAGCAGGCGGTGGACGCCCTGATCGACCACCCCGACGTCGAGGCGCTGTCGTTCGTGGGCTCGACGCCCATCGCCGAATACATCTACGCCGAAGGCACGCGCCGCGGCAAGCGGGTGCAGGCGCTGGGCGGCGCCAAGAACCACATGGTGGTCATGCCCGACGCCAACCTGGACCAGGTCACCGACGCGCTCATGGGCGCCGCCTACGGCTCGGCCGGCGAGCGCTGCATGGCGATCTCGGTGGCGGTGGCGGTGGGCGACGTGGCCGACCAGCTGGTCGAGCGCCTGGCCCCGCGCGTGCAGGCGCTGGTCATCAAGAACGGCATGGAATCCGACGCCGAGATGGGGCCGCTGGTCACCGCCCAGCATCGCGCCAAGGTCGTCGGCTACATCGAGGACGGCGTGGCGGCCGGCGCCAAGCTGGTGGTCGATGGCCGCGCGCAGGCCATCCCCGGCGCCGACAAGGGCTACTTCCTGGGCGGCACGCTGTTCGACCACGTGACGCCGCAGATGAACATCTACCGCGAAGAGATCTTCGGCCCCGTGCTGTGCATCGTGCGCGTGCCCGATTTCGCCGCGGCGGTGGAACTGATCAACGCCCACGAGTTCGGCAACGGCGTGGCCTGCTTCACGTCCGACGGCGGCATCGCGCGCGCCTTCTCGCGGCAGATCAAGGTCGGGATGGTGGGCATCAACGTGCCGATCCCGGTGCCCATGGCCTGGCACTCGTTCGGCGGCTGGAAGCGTTCGCTGTTCGGCGACCACCACGCCTACGGCGAGGAAGGCGTGCGGTTCTACACGCGCTACAAGAGCGTGATGCAGCGCTGGCCCGACAGCATCGCCAAGGGCGCCGAGTTCACCATGCCGGTAGCCAAGTAGCCCCCTGGCGGGCCGGGCCTCGCGCCAGCGGGACCCGGCATCGCCGGCCCGCCCGGCCGCCATCGCCGCGGCGCGGGACCCTGTAAGCCGCTGTAAGGCCGCCCGCCCCTGCGGGCTTCGCCTTATTGCCCATCGCGCATTTCTTCAGCAGAATCCCCCCATCAGGTTTCTTCCGGCAAACGCACGGCCCTAGGGAGGATCGCTCCGATGCGCATCGGGATAGGCGGGTTCCAGCACGAAACCAACACGTTCGCGCCCTCGCGCGCCACCTGGGAAGAATTCGCCGACAAGGGCGGCGGCTGGCCCAAGCTGGTGTCCGGCCCCGCCCTGTTCGAGGCCGTGGCGGGCGCCAACATCCCGGTCGCCGGCTTCATCGACGCCATGCACGAGCACACGCTGCTGCCCACCACCTGGGCGGCCGCCAGCCCCTCGGGCCACGTCACCCGCGACGCCTACCAACGCATCAGCGGCATGATCCTCGACGGCCTGCGCGAGGCCATGCCGCTGGACGCGGTCTACCTCGACCTGCATGGCGCGATGGTCGCCGAGCATCTCGACGACGGCGAAGGCGAACTGCTGCGCCGCGTCCGCGCCCTGGTCAGCCCGGACATCCCCATCGTGGCCAGCCTGGACCTGCATGCCAACGTCACCCGCGCCATGGTGGCGCATGCCGACAGCCTGGTCTGCTACCGCACCTATCCGCACATCGACATGGCCGACACCGGCCGGCGCGCCGCGCAATTGCTCGATCGGCGCCTGCAAGGCATGCCTCGTCCGTACGTCGCGCTGCACAGCATCCCCTACCTGATCTCGCTGTGCTGGCAATCCACCGACATCGAGCCTTCCCGCAGCCTGTACAAGCTGCTCGAAGACATCGAATCGCGCGAAACCACCGTCAGCCTGTCGTTCGCCACCGGATTCCCGGCCGCCGACTTTCCCGAATGCGCGCCCACGGTATGGGCCTACGGCGACACCCAGGCGGACGCCGACGCGGCCGCCGGCGCCATGGCGCGCGCCGTGCTCAACGCCGAGGCCGATTTCGGCGGCAAGATCCTGCTGCCCGACGAGGCCGTGCAAACGGCGATGGCCATGACCCGCGACAGCGCCCGGCCGGTCGTCATCGCCGACGTCCAGGACAACCCCGGCGCGGGCGGCAGTTCCGACACCACCGGCATCCTGCGCGCGCTGCTGCGCCACGGCGCCGCCGACACGGCCATCGGCCTGATCGTCGACCCCGCCGCCGCGCTGGCGGCGCACCAGGCCGGTGCAGGCAAGACCATCCGCATCGCCCTGGGCGGGCATTCGGGTATTCCCGATGATGCGCCCCTGGAAGCCGACTACCTGGTCGAGAAAATCTCCGACGGGCGCTTCGACACGCACGGCGCCTTCTACCGGGGCTTTCACATGGACCTCGGCCCCAGCGCCTGCCTGCGCCTGGACGGCGTGCGCATCGTGGTGGCGTCGAACAAGGTCCAGATGGCCGACCAGGAAATGTTCCGTTTCGCCGGCATCGAACCCACCCGCCAGGCCATCCTGGTGCTCAAGAGCTCGGCGCACTTCCGCGCCGACTTCACCGACATCGCGCAGGCCATCCTGGTCTGCGCGGCCCCGGGGTCCATGCTGATGGACGCCGCGCGGCAGCCATGGACACGGCTGCGCCACGGCATCAGAATGGCGCCGTGCGGCCCGGCTTTTTCCGCCCGCCCGGCCACCGCCTGACCGGGCCCGCCCGCAACCCGGCGGCGCCTGCCGCCACCGACCGAAAGGGGAATTTCCATGCTGAAGCTTGTTCGTGCGGCCGCGCTGGCCGGTGCAGCGCTCCTGGCAGCGGGCGCCGTCCACGCGGAAACCGTCATCCGGGCCGTCATGCATTCGCCGCTGCGGCTGACCGACCCCCACGCCACCACCGCGTACATCACCACGTGGCACGGCTACATGATCTACGACACGCTGCTGGCCACCGACGCCAACAACAAGGTCCAGCCGCAGATGCTCGACAAGTGGGACGTCTCGGCCGACGGCAAGACCTACACCATGACGCTGCGGGCCAGCCTGAAATGGCACGACGGCAAGCCCGTCAAGGCCGAAGACTGTGTCGCCTCGATCAAGCGGTGGGCGGCGGGCGACGGCATGGGCCGCACGCTGCTGAAATTCGTGTCCAGCATCGACGTGGTCGACGACCAGACCTTCCGCATCGTCATGACCGAGCCCACCGACCTGGCGCTGCGCGCGCTGTCCAAGCCGACGGGCACGGCCGCCTTCATGATGCCCAAGCGCATCGCCGAAATCCCCGTGGGCAAGCCCATCACCGACATGACCGGCTCCGGCCCGTTCAAGGTCGCCGAGTTCAAGCCCGGCGTGCGCACGGTGTACGTCAAGAACGCCGACTACGTGCCGCGCAAGGAAGCCCCCAGCGCCCTGGCCGGCGGCAAGGTGGTCAACGTCGACAAGGTCGTCTGGGACGTCATGCCCGACGCCCTGACCACCGCCAATGCGCTGCTGGGCGGCGAGATCGACTACGTCGAACAGTTCCCGTACGACCTGCTGCCCATGCTGGATGGCAATGCCGACTTCAAGGTGGAATCGCTCAGCCCGGTCGGCTACTTCACGATGTACCGCTTCAACTTCAAGTACCCGCCCTTCAATAACAAGAAGATCCGCCAGGCCGCCATGTACGCCATCGGCCAGGAAGACGTGATGAAGGCGCTGGTCGGCAACCCGAAGTACTACCAGATGTGCGCCTCGCTGTGGGGCTGCGGCACGCCCTTCGAAAGCGACATCGGCAAGGACGTGGTGGTGCCGTCCAACATCGAGAAAGCCCGCGCGCTGCTGAAAGAAGCCGGCTACGACAACACGCCCATCCTGGTCATGCATGCCACCGACGTCGGCACCCTGAGCCCGCAGCCGGTGGTCATGGCGCAGGCCCTGCGCAAGGCCGGCTTCAACGTCAACCTGGCCGCGATGGACTGGCAGACGGTGGTGGCGCGCCGCGCGTCCAAGGCCGCGCCCGATGCCGGCGGCTGGAACATCCACAACACCAACTGGTACGCCACCGACATCATGGACCCGGTGCGCTCGGCGCCCGCGTCGGCCAACGGCGACAACGCCTGGTTCGGCTGGCCCGATTTCCCGCAGGTCGAGGCCCTGCGCACCAAGTTCGCCCTGACCTCCGATCCGGCCGAGCAGAAGAAGATCGCCGACGAAGTGCAGCGCATCGGCATCGACGAAGGCCTGTACGTGCCGCTGGGCCAGATGTCGGTGCCCACGGCGTACTCGGTCAAGCTCAGCGGGCTGGTGCACGCGCCCATCATGGCATTCTGGAACGTCAAGAAAGCGCCCTGAACGCGCCCGCCCCGCCATGCTGGCCTTCATCCTGCGCCGACTGCTCGCCACCATTCCCGTGCTGGTACTGGTGGCGGTGGTGGTCTTCGCCATCCTGCGCCTGAGCCCGGGCGATCCGGCCGTCATCATGGCGGGCGACGGCGCCACGCCCGAACGCATCGCCCAGATCCGCCAGGTCATGGGGCTGGACCAGCCCCTGGCCAAGCAGTTCTTCCTGTGGATGGGCCGGCTGGCGCAGGGCGACATCGGCACCTCGCTGATGTCCGGCGTGCCGGTGCGGCAGCTGATCGCGCAGCGGCTCGAGCCCTCGCTCAGCCTGGCCGTGCTGACGCTGGCGTTCACCCTGCTGGTGGCCATCCCGCTGGGCATCCTGGCGGCGTGGCGGCAGGGCCGCCTGCTCGACCGCATCGTCATGGGGTTTTCGGTGCTGGGGTTCTCGGTGCCGGTGTTCGTCACCGGCTACCTGCTGATCTGGGCTTTCGCCATCGAACTCGACTGGTTCAAGGTGCAGGGCTACGCGCCCCTGTCCGGCGGCTTCTGGCCCTTCCTGCACCGGCTGGTGCTGCCGTCGCTGGCGCTGTCCACCATCTACGTGGCGCTGATCGCGCGCATCACGCGCACCAGCGTCATCGAAGTCATGGGCGAAGACTTCATCCGCACCGCGCGCGCCAAGGGCCTGGGCGAAACCGGCGTGCTGCTGGGACACGCGCTGCGCAATGCGGCCGTGCCCATCGCCACGGTGGTGGGCGTGGGCATTGCCCTGCTGATCAGCGGCGTGGTGGTCACCGAATCGGTCTTCAACATCCCCGGCCTGGGCCGGCTGGTGGTCGAGGCCGTGCTGGCGCGCGACTACCCCGTCATCCAGGGCCTGACGCTGTTCTTCGCCTTCGTCTACGTCTTCATCAATCTGGTCGTCGATTGCGCCTACACGCTGTTCGACCCGCGCATCAGGTACTGACCATGGCCGCGCCTTCCGACGCCCTGACCCACCCCGACGCACCCGCCGACGCGCCGCGCACCACCGCCTGGCGGCGCGTGCGCCAGGCCCTGAAAAGCTGGCCGGTGCTGCTGGCCCTGGCCGTGCTGCTGCTGATCGTCGCCGCCGCCCTGCTGGCCCCCTGGCTGGGCACGGTCAGTCCCACCGCGCTGGACCCGGGCAACCGGCTCAAGCCACCCTTCGGCGGCTACCTGCTGGGCACCGACGCCTTCGGGCGCGACGTCTGGTCGCGCGTGGTGTACGGCGCCCGCGTCTCGCTGATCGCCGGCCTGGGCGCCGCGGTCATCAGCGTGGCCGCCGGCCTGGTCATCGGCGTGGCGGCCGGCTGGTTCCGCCGGCTCGACGGCCTCATCATGCGCATCATGGACGCCATCATGGCGATCCCCGGCATCCTGCTGGCCATCGCCCTGGTGTCGGTCACCGGCGCCAGCCTGGCCACGGTGCTGGTGGCCATCACCATCCCCGAGATCCCGCGCGTGGTGCGCCTGGTGCGCGGCCAGATCCTCAGCGTGCGCGGCGAGCCCTACGTGGAAGCCGCGCTGGCGCTGGGCACGCCCCTGCCGCTGCTGCTGTGGCGCCACCTGGTGCCCAGCACGGTGGCGCCCCTGACCGTACAGGGCACCTATGTGTTCGCGTCCGCCATGCTCACCGAGGCCATCCTCAGCTTCCTGGGCGCGGGCATCCCGCCCGAGATCCCGTCCTGGGGCAACATCATGTCCGAAGGCCGCATGTATTTCCGCATGCTGCCGGGGCTGATCTTGTTCCCCGGCCTGTTCCTGTCGCTGACCGTGCTCAGCGTCAACATCCTGGGCGATGCACTGCGCGACGCGCTCGACCCGAAAATGGTACGCAGGATCTGACGCCATGGCCTATTCCCCCCACCCTCCGGCGGGCGACACCACCGACGCCGTGCTGGCCATCCGCAACCTGTCGGTCGAAGTGGCCGGCGCGGGCAACCGGGTCGTGCGCAACCTCAGCCTGGACGTGCACGCCGGCGAAACGGTCTGCGTGGTGGGGGAATCGGGCTCGGGCAAATCGGTAAGCGCGCTGTCGGTCATGGGCCTGCTGCCGCCCGGCGTGCTGCGGCCCACCGGCGCGGTGCGCGTCGAGGGCGAAGACATCATCAGCGCCACGCCGCGGCGCTTGCGCGAATTGCGCGCCACCCGCATGGCCATGGTGTTCCAGGAACCGATGACGGCGCTCAACCCGGTGCACACGGTGGGGCGGCAGGTCGACGAGGTACTGCGCCTGCACCGCCGCATGCCCAGGGCGCAGCGGCGCGCCAGGGTGCTGGACATGTTCCGGTCGGTTCACTTGCCCGACGTCGAGCGCCTGTACGATTCGTACCCGCACGAATTGTCCGGCGGGCAGCGCCAGCGCATCGTCATCGCCATGGCGCTCATCCTGGAGCCGCGCCTGCTGATCGCCGACGAGCCCACCACGGCGCTGGACGTCACCACGCAGAAACAGATCCTGGCGCTCATCAAGGAACTGCAGGTCAAGCACCGCACCGCCGTCCTGTTCATTACGCACGATTTCGGCGTCATGGCCGAGATCGCCGACCGCATCGTCGTCATGAACCGCGGCGACCTGGTCGAAAGCGGCGCGCGCGACGACATCCTGGCGCGTCCGCAGCAAAGCTATACCCGGCGGCTGGTCTCGTCGGTACCCAGCCTGGTGCCCGTGCGCCGCGACGCGCCCGACGGCGAACCGGTGCTGCACGTGCGCGGGCTGGGCCGCGCCTATATCGACAAGCCGCCGTTCTGGGGCGCCCCGCGGCGCTCGGTGCAGGCCGCCGACGACATCAACCTGGTCCTGCGCAAGGGCGAGATCCTGGGCATCGTGGGCGAATCCGGCTCGGGCAAGTCCACCGTGGCGCGCTGCATCCTGCGCCTGATCGAGCCCTCGTCCGGGGCGGTGCTGATCGGCGGCGACGATATCTCCACCTTGTCGGGCGCGGCCCTGCGGCCGGTGCGCCGCCGCATCCAGATCGTCTTCCAGGACCCCTACCGTTCGCTGAACCCGCGACGCAAGGTCGGCGAGTCCATCATCGAGGGGCTGCTGAATTTCGGCGAGCCGCGCGAACGGGCCCTGGCGCGGGCCGTCGACACCCTGCGCGTCGTCGGCCTGGGCGCCGACATCCTGGAACGCTACCCGCACCAGTTCTCGGGCGGACAGCGGCAGCGCATCTGCGTGGCCCGCGCCCTGGTCATGGAACCCGAAGTGCTGGTGGCCGACGAGGCCGTGTCGGCGCTGGACGTATCGGTGCAGGCGCAGGTACTGGAACTGCTGGAACAGATCCGCCGGCGCACCGGCGTGGGCGTGCTGTTCATCACCCACGACCTGCGCGTGGCGGCGCAGATCTGCGACACCATCATGGTGATGCAGCGCGGCCGGGTCGTGGAAACCGGCGCCGCCGAAATCGTGCTGACCCGGCCGGAACACGACTACACCCGTGCCCTGATCGACGCCGCCCCCGGGCGCAGATGGGATTTCCGCAACTTCCGCCCGTTGGCGCTATGACTCATTCCCGGCCCCGGCACCGCGCGCGCGCCCGCTCGGGCCACACCTGTTAAATCTACCTGGAGCACGGCATCATGCGTTGGCTGCTGGCGATGATCAAGCACGAGACCAATACGTTTTCACCCGTGGCCACGCCGCTGGAGCGCTTTTTCCGCGGCAACCCCGAGATCCTGGCGGGCGAGCGCGCCATCCGCGCCTACGAAGACACCGACAGCGGCCTGGGCGGCTACATCGAGATCGCGCGCCGCGAAGGCGCCGAGATCGTGGTGCCGGTAGCGGCCGAATCCTGGCCCAGCGCGCCCACCGATGCCGGCACCTACGCACGCCTGTGCGAGCTGGTGCTCGACGAAGTGCGGCGCGGCGGCTACGACGCGATCCTGCTCGACCTGCACGGGGCCATGGTGGCCGAGGGCGTCGAAGACGCCGAAGGCAACCTGCTGCGCCGCCTGCGCGAGATCGACCCCAACACGCCGGTGGGCGTCACGCTGGACATGCACGCCAACATCTACGACGACATCGTGCGCCACGCCACGGTGGTCACGGGTTTCCATACCTATCCGCACGTCGACATCCGCGCCGCCGGGGTACGCGCCGCCGATGCCATCGCGCGCACGCTGAAGGGCCAGGTGCGCCCCGTGATGACGTGGGCCAACAAGCCTATGCTGCCGCACATCATGTGCCAGGGCACCCACGCCGACCCCAACAAGTCGCTGCAGGATCGCTGCCGCGCGCTCGAATCGCAGGGCGTGCTGGCGGCGTCGGTATTCGTCGGTTTTCCGCACGCCGACATCCGCCAGGCCGGCCTGAGCGCGGTCATCTGCACCGACGGCGACCTGCCGGCCGCCGAGCGCTATCGCGACGAGCTGCTCGAGGCCGCCTGGCGCGGCCGCGACCAATGGGTATTCCACTGCGAACCGCTGGCGCCGGCCATTGCCCGGGCCAAGGCCATCGAGCGCGGGCCCGTGATCCTGCTGGACCACTTCGACAACACCGGGTCCGGCGGCACCATGGACACCACCGCGGTGCTGGCCGAGATCCTGCGCCAGGGCCTGGACAACGTCGCGTTCTACGCATTGTGCGACCCCGAGGCCGCGCGACAGGCCGCCGCCGCGGGCGTGGGCGCCGAAATCACCCTGCCGGTGGGCGGCAAGGTGCCCATGCCGGCCCTGAAGCTGCCAGGCCAGCCGCTGTCGGTCACCGGCCGCGTCAAGCTGGCCTTCGATGGCGTCTACCTGAACCGTGGCCCCATGTATCGCGGCGTGCGCAACGACACCGGCCTGACCGTAGTGCTGGACACCGGCAAGGTGCAGATCGTGATCGTGTCGCGCCACCAGGAACCCTTCGACATCAACTGCCTGCTGTCGGCCGGCATCGACCCCCTGCAGAAGCGCTACGTGGCCCTGAAAAGCCGGGTGCACTGGCGCGCCGGCTTTGCCGACATGGCCACCGAGATCATCGCTTGTACCGGCGTCGGCGTCACCACGTCCGACTACAGCCAGGTCGAATTCAAGCACGTGCGGCGCCCGATTTACCCGCTGGATCCGCTCTAGGCTGGCATCCTGTCGCGGGTCGAAACGTCTGGTAACCCGAACGCAGCGCCCGTGCCTGCCCGCGTCGTTATACTCGCCGCGGGCGGGCCACCGCCCCGGTCCACCGGCCTCGCGGCCGTTGCCCGGACCGCCCCCATCACTCAAGTTGGACGATACGAATGAAAAAGGCAGCGGGGATCACAGCGGGCGTGATCATTGTGTTGGCAGCAGGCTGGCTGGGCGCCACCTGGTACACGGGCAAGCGCATCGAAGCCGAAGCGCCGGCCCGCCTCGAGGAAGTGAACCAGAAGCTGGCCGACGCGCTGTCGGGCCTCGGCTTCGGCGTCGCGATCAAGCAGATCAGCTACGAGCGCCATTTCTTCACCAGCCAGGCACGCTATGGCGTCTCGCTGACCAAAGGCCCCGGCAGCCCGGACGACCTGCCCCAGGGCACCGCCGAATTCGTGTCGCGGATCCAGCACGGGCCGTTTCCCCAGGGCGCCATCGCGCGCGGCCACCTGATGCCCGCGCTGGCCTTCGTGCATGCCGAACTGGCCGCCAATGACGACCTCAAGCCCCTGTTCGAGCTGACCCAGGGCGCCGTTCCCCTGTGGAGCGACACCATCGTCTCGTATAACGGCGACACCAACGGCACGGCCGGCCTGTCCCCGATCGAATTCAGCCAGGACGGCAAGACGCTGAAATTCAGCGGCGCGCACGCCGAAGGCCGCTATGTCCGTTCCACCCAGAGCACCACGGGCCGCGTGACCATCGACCAGCTCGCCCTGGACGCCCCCGACGGCGAACAACCGGTCAAGCTGGCCATGACGGGCCTGGCGGTCGACATGGACACGCGCGTGGGGCAGTTCGGCCTGGGCATCGGCAGTTCCAGCGCGCAGATCGCGCGCATCGACATCCAGGACCTGGACACCGAAACCCAGGTGGCCCTGCACGGGCTGGGCTACACCGCCGCGCTGGCGGAAAGCGGCAGCAACCTGAATCTGGACCTGGGCTATCGCATCGACCAGATCAAGGTCAACGGCAACGACTTCGGCAAGGGCCAGGCCAGCCTGAAACTCGAGCGGCTCGACGGCAAGGCCGTCAACGAACTGTCCAAGCTCTATAACCAGATCGTCCGGGAAATCGGCCAGGGCGACCAGGCCGGTGCCGCGCTGACCGACGAGCGCCGCGACACGCTGCTGCGGCTGGGCCGCGAACTGCTGGCCGGCAACCCGTCGATGCGCCTGGACCCGATCTCGTGGCAGACCGCCAAGGGCGAAAGCCGCGTGACGCTGGCCATCGACCTGGCCAAGCCCGCCGCGCTCGACGCCGCGCCGCCGGCCGCCCAGGACCTGCAAGCCCTGGTGCGGGAAGCCATCAAGGGCATCGACGTGAAAGTCACGCTGTCCAAGCCCATGCTGCAGGACCTGGTCGCCCAGTACATGCAGAGCCAGGGGCTGGAAGCGCAGGCGGCCACCGCCGAGGCCGACGACCAGATCCGCTCGCTGGCCGGCATGGCCGAGATGCTGAACATCGGCAAGAACGACGGCGACAATCTCGTGGGCACGTTCCAGTACGCCGACGGCAAGGCCAGCCTGAACGGCAACGAGATCCCCGCCGATGAGCTGTTCGGCAACTTGCTGGGCGGCCTGGGCGATGACGACGCGGACGGGATGTCCGCCGACGGCGACCTGCTGGGCTCGCTGGACCCCGACCTGGTGGGCGGCATCCTGGACGAGGCCGGCTTCGTGTACGAAGTCGGCTCGACCGAGCAAGGGTACCCCGTCATCGAGATCCAGCCGGGCGACAGCGGCGCCCAGACGCTGCGCGTCGAATTCAACGACTGCGACATCGATTCCGCCTGCGGCGACCTGCTGCTGCGCGCCAGCTTTCCGGCCAGCCAGTCCGCGTCGCTGCGCCAGCTGAACAACTGGAACGTGCAGAACCGCTGGACGCGCGCCTACCTGGATACCAACAACCAGCCCGTGCTCGAGATGGATGTGAACGCCTACGGCGGCATCGGCAACGACGGCGCCGACTACCTGGTCAAGACCTTCCTGGCCACGGTGCCGCAGTTCGCCGAAGCCCTGGCCGGCGGGCAGCGCTAACCGCTTGCGCCTGTATTTGCAGAGCCGGCGGGCCTGGGTTCCCTGCCGAATCACATCGGCTTGATCCATATCAAGGCATCCGCCTGCCGGCGGGTGCCAGGCCCCGCAACAGGGCCTACACTGCTGGGCATCGCGCATCGTCGCCGGCCACCCCGGCGGATGCACCCGGGCCGGCCGGGTGCAACCCGGCGCGATGCCCAGCGCCCATCATGGATTTCCTCCCCCTGTTCCACTCCCTGCACGGCCGCACCGTCCTGGTTGTCGGCGGCGGCGACGTCGCCCTGCGCAAGGCGCGCCTGCTCGACAGCGCCGGGGCTCGCCTGCGCGTGGTGGCCCCGCGCGTGCACGACGCAGTTTCCCGGCTGGCCGCCGAACTGCACCTGCGCTCCTACGCCCCGCACGACCTCGACGGCATCGCCCTGGCGGTGGCCGCCACCGACGACGCACCGCTCAATGCGGCGATATCGGCCCAGGCCCAGGCGCGTGGCCTGCCGGTCAACGTGGTCGACACGCCAGCCCTGTGCAGCGTGGTGTTCCCCGCCATCGTCGACCGCTCGCCGCTGATGGTTGCCGTGGGCAGCGGCGGGCATGCTCCCGTCCTGGCCCGCCTGGTGCGCGCCAAGATCGAAACCTGGCTGCCCGCCCGCTATGGCCAGCTGGCCGAACTGGGCCGGCAGTTCCGCGGCCGCCTGAAGGCCCGGCTGCCCGGCGTGCAGCAACGCCGCATCTTCTGGGAAGACACCTTCCAGGGCCCGGTGGCCGAGGCCGTGTTCGCCGGCCGCCCCGACCAGGCGCGCCGCCTGCTCGAAGCGCGGCTGGCCGACGCCGCCCCCCAGGCGCCGGGCGAGGTCTATTGGGTCGGGGTCGGCCCCGGCGACCCCGACCTGCTTACCTTCCGGGCCCTGCGCCTGATGCAGCAGGCCGACGTCGTGCTGCACGAACCCGCCGTACCGTCCGTCATCGTCGACCTGTGCCGCCGCGACGCCGACCGCATCGCCCTGCCGGGCCCTTGCGGCGGCGATACGCTGGCCGGCCTGGCCCGCCAGGGCAAGCGCGTGCTGTGGCTGGCCCCGGGCGGTTGCCCCTGGCAGCCCCACGGCGCCGTGCTCGACAGCCTGGCCGCCCAAGCCATCTCTTGCCAAACGGTGCCCGGGGTCGTCGCCAGTCCGGCCATCGCGCCTGCCCTCACCTGACCCCAGGACGTGCCCGCCATGCAGCTACCCCGTGTCCACCACCAGATCCTGCGCAGCCATCACCTGTTCGAGCCGCTCAGCGAGACGCAACTCGACGCCTTGCTGCAAACGGCCCGGCTGCTCAACGTCGACAAGGGCGCCAAGCTGTTCCACCAGGGCGAGCCGGCCCACGCCTTCTACTTCGTGATTTCCGGCACGGTGAAGATCTACCGCCTGACGCCCGACGGCCAGGAAAAAGTCTTCGAAGTCATCGGCAACCGCCAGACTTTCGCCGAAGCCATGATGCTGATGGACACGCCCGACTACGTCGCGTCGGCCCAGGCCATCGCGCCGTCGCAGCTGTACCGGTTCTCGAACAGCACCTACATGGAACTGCTGCAAAGCAACAGCAAGCTGACCTTCGCCCTGCTGGGCAAGCTGTGCATCCGGCTACACCAGCGCATCAACGAAATCGAAACCCTGTCGCTCAAGAACGCCACCCACCGCGTGGTGCGCTACTTGCTGACCCAGCTGGCGCGCCGCCCCGACAGCAACAGTTTCGAACTGCCCATGGCCAAGCGGCTGGTGGCCGGCCACCTGTCCATCCAACCCGAAACCTTCTCGCGCATCATCCGCCGCCTGATCGACGAAGGCATCATCACCCAGCAAGGCAACCACATCAGCGTGCTGGACGCCCAGCGCCTGGAACAGTTCGAATAGCCCGCCCTCGCGCCATGCCCGACTGCCTGTACTGCCAGCGCTCGATGCCCGCCGGCTCGCCCCAATGCCATCACTGCGGCATGCCGCTGCCCGCGGCCGCCGAACGCGCCCGCAAGCAACGCCTGCGCCGCTTCCAGTGGTTCTGCGCCGGGCTGGCGCTGTTTTGCGCGGCGATGATAATCTGGCTGCCGCGCAGCCTGGGCTAGCCGACGGGCCCGCCACCACCGCGCCGGCGCGCGGCTCAGGGCTGCGTCAGCTGGCGATACAGCTGCGGCAGCCGCAACGGCAGCTGCTGCGGTTGCCGTATCAGCGTATAGCCGTGGGCGCCGAACATGTACGGCAGGTAGCTGCCCGCCTCGCGATCGATCGTGATGCAGAACGGCAGCAGCCCCTGCCGGCGCGCCTCGATCACGGCCTGGCGCGTGTCTTCCACGCCGTAGCGTCCTTCGTAGCGGTCCAGGTCGTTGGGCTTGCCGTCGGTCACCAGCAACAGCAGCTTGCGCCGGCCCGGGCGCGCGGCCAGCAGGCGCGTGGCCTGCCGTAGCGCGGCCCCCATGCGGGTGTAGTACCCCGGGCGCAACGCCTGGATGCGCCCGCGCGTATCGTCGCCATAGCGCTGGCCGAACGTCTTCAGTTCCAGCATGCGCACCTGCTGGCGACGCAGCGAAGAAAATCCGTACAGGGCGAACGGGTCGCCCACCGCCGACAACGCCTCGCCGAACAGCAGCAGGCTGTCGCCGATGACGTCGATGACGCGGTGCTGGTCATCCAGGTGGGCATCGGTCGACATCGACAGGTCCGCCAGCAGCAGGCAAGCCAAGTCGCGCCGGGTTTGCCGCCGGTCCATGAACCAGCCGCGCTCGGCGCAATGCCCATGCCGGCGCTCCACCTGGAAGTCGATCCAGGCCTGCATGTCCAGCTCGCTGCCTTGCGGCTGCTGGCGCAGCCACTGGCGATCGCTGCGCAGGTGTTCGAACTGCCGCCGCAGGCGCCTGGCCAAGGGCGCCAACCGCGGCGGCAAGCCGGAGGGCGCCGACTGCCGCGGCGACATCATCTGGATCTGCACGAAATCGTCCTGAAGGCGTTGGCGGCGGTAGTCCCATTCCGGCAGCGTCATGACGCCGCCCAGGGGCACGTCGTCGGCCTCGGCGGGCGGCAGGTCCAAGTCCAGCTTCAGCCCGCCGCCCTGCCGCATGCGCTTGCGCGACAAGGCCAGTTCGTCCAGGTCTTCGGCGGCGCGGGCCGCGTCCAGGTTGTCGGAATCGTCGCCCCAGCGATCCAGGTCGACATGCTCGGACCAGCTGAACAGGTTTTCCAGCCGAATCAGCAACAGGCCGCTCTTGCTGGACGGGTCGTTCACCCGCGCGGCGCGCTTGCGCGACACTTTGCCGGCGCCGGGAGCCGACTGCCCCGCCCCCGGTTCGTCGCCCAGTTCGGCCGCCTGCGTCGAGCCGGCATGCTGCGAGGGATACAGCCACAGCGGCACCGGCCAGGGCGCGCGCTCGCTGCGGGGGAAATCGTCGACACTGCCCGGCTCGTGCAAGGCCTGGCGCACGGCGCGCTCCAGTGCGGCCTCGCCGGCCGGCAACCGGGCGGGATCGGGCCGCAGGCGCAGGTGCGCATCCACCAGCCGCCGGTATCTGGGCCGCAGCGCGGGATAGCGCTGCAGCAGCGAATGTGTCCAGTACTGATTGTCGCGCCCCCAGTGCCGCATGCGGCGCGACTGCCCGGCCAGCAGCGCCAGCCAGCGGTACAGCTCGGCGTTCAGCGCGGGTTCGGGGTACACGGCCAGCCGGGCGGGCAGGCGCAGCGAATCGGCGTCGCGCCAGGCGACCGTACCGTGCTTCCCGCCGCCCGAGACCTGCTGCAACAGGCTGCGCCGCAGCACCAGCCCGCGCTGCCCCGCGGCCTCGACGGCGATTCCACCGGCGCCGCCCATGGCGCGGAACAACAGGGCCAGGGCTCGCTGCATACCGTCCAGCGCGACCTGCGCATCGGGAAACTCGTGGCTGGCCTGGCGGGTGATGAACCGATGCCAGAGGCCGCCTACCCATTCTTCCAGTTCGAAGCCCAAGCGTGTGTATCCTGCGTGTCGGAAAGAAAAAACGGCCCCGCGCACCGTGCGCCGGGCCGTTCCGAAGCGATGGCGGCCCGCTTCAGGCCGTGCCGGCCAGCACCGCCTGGTGCGCCGCGGCGGCACCGCGCTGGCGGAAGCTCAGCAAGTAGCACACCAGGCCCATCAGGAAGATCACGCCCGCGCCCAGCCGCAGCCAGAAGAACAGCGACAGTTGTTCCGCGGTGTTCATGAACGACATGGCGGCGGCATCGGCGGGCAGGCGCTGCAGCCACACCTGCACCACGCCGGCCGCCGTCAGCAGCAGCGTGATGGCCAGCATGGAAGTGGTCATCAGCCAGAAGCCCCAGAGTTCCATGCGCTGGGCCGCCGCGCCGGGCGCTTCGCCCAGGCCGCGCAGGCGCGGCATGGCGTACGAGATCATGGTCAGCACGATCATCACATAGGCGCCGTAGAACGCCAGGTGACCGTGCGCGGCCGTGATCTGCGTGCCGTGGGTGTAGTAGTTCACCGGCGCCAGGGTATGGATGAAGCCCCACACGCCCGCCCCCAGGAAGGCCGTCACGGTGGTGCCGATGGCCCAATAGGAAGCGGCCTGGTTGGGGTGCTGGCGGCGACGGCGCTTGACCATGTTCCAGGCGAACAGCACCATGGCGAAGAACGGCAGCGGTTCCAGCGCCGAGAAGATCGAGCCCAGCCACAGCCAGACGCCGGGCGCGCCGATCCAGAAGTAGTGGTGGCCGGTGCCGATGATGCCGGTGATCAGGGCCATGCCGATGATGACGTACAGCCATTTCTCGATCACTTCGCGGTCGACGCCGGTGATCTTGATCAGCACGAAGGCCAGCATGGAACCCATGATCAGTTCCCACACGCCTTCGACCCACAGGTGCACCACCCACCACCAGTAGAACTTGTCGCGCGACAGGTTCTCGGGGTTATAAAACGAGAACAGGAACAGCACCGCCAGGCCGATCAGGCCGGTCATCATGACCATGCTGATGGCGGTCTTGCGGCCCTTGAGCAGGGTCATGCCGATGTTGTACAGGAAGCCCAGGGCCACCACCACGATGCCCGCCTTGGT
>Ga0182741_1001598_pt1 | contig 28937 bp, 23 predicted proteins | sample eDN5th37CBELigOP_FD_128874 | JGI IMG/M metagenome (GOLD analysis project Ga0182741, IMG submission 128874) | Enriched Organic Plus compost microbial communities from Emeryville, California, USA - eDNA 5th pass 37_C BE-Lig OP (version 2) (version 2) ... | reverse complement strand
GTCACCGTATCGAGCGTGGCCGGATCGGCCTGCGGCGGCGCCGCCTGCGCATCGCCGGTGTTCTGCGTGGCCTCCTGCGACCAGGCCTGCCCCGCGAGCGCCAGCATCAATGCCGACGTCAGGAGCTTCTTCTTCGGAACGGACTGCACCTGCTTCATGGATCTTCCTCCCCCGGAAATTCACGAGCCGCACGACGCGCGTTTGCTCAAACGATGGCGTCACCTTTGCATGGCGCCGAATTGGACGCCCGATTGACAGCGTTGTCAACTTTTCTGTCAATCGACTCGCCTTCGCAAGAAAACGCCTTGTTTTCCAGCGTTTCCGCTCATTGTGCGATGCAACTGAAACCGTTTTCTCCGCGATGGCGGTTCGAATTTTTTTGTGTGCGACTTCGTGATCGCATGTTGATGCACAGCTGTGCATCAATCCCTCCTCCGCGACCATCGCACGCACTCACGAGGCCGCGGCGCGGCCCCAAGTCCACGGATGTCCACTCCATGTCCTGCTGTTGTCCTGGGCCCGCTGCCCTGCGCCTGGACGCGCATGGCGCGCATCTCCACTTCATTTGGCGGAGTGATCCGCGACCGTGGAGCCGCGCTTGCTCGGCCGGGTACGGCATGCGAGCCGGAAACGCGAGGCAGCGGAGCGAGCTCCGCTCCGCATCATCTGCGGGACCGAGTTTGCCGGGATGCATTTCTCCGCATGGCGATCGCTTGAACCAGGGGATGGCGGGCCGGTCGACGCCTGGCTTCGCGGTTACTCAGGCCGCGGGATGTATCCGGCGTACATCAGTGCGCGTCTTCCGTTCCGGCCGCCTCGACTCTGAAGGGAAAGTTCGCATACGCGGCATGTCCGTTGCCGTCGTCGACCTCCACGAACAGACGGTAATTGCCGGCGCGGGCGGGGGCGCGGAAGCGCAGCTTCCCCGGCCCCGGTTCGCTGGCCTCCATCCGGACCTGCGGAGGCACCTGTTCCGCGTCGCCGCCCACGGTCGTGGCGGTGCTTTCCTCCAGCAGTTTCCAGCGGAACGAAAGCGGATCGTCCTCCGCGTCCGCGCTCTCCACCTGCGCCACCGCGACATCTCCCGGCCGCAGGAGCAGGCTCTCTTCCGCCCGTTTTCCCTCCACCCGGATCGGCGTGATCGAAGGCGCGCGGTTCGCGGGCCAGCGGCCGGTCCAGAGGTACTGCATCGCATCCACGCCCGGCGTGCTCTTTCCATCGGACAGGAACAGGCCATACCAGGTTGGCGTGCGCTCCTGCTTGTCGCCCCAGAGGAAGACATAGGATCCGAGGCCCTGGCGCGTATCGGGAGCGATATGGCGCTGGTATCGCTCCTGCAACCAGGCCGCCTTCGTCGAGGCATCGCCTTCGATGGGAGCACCCCAGGTCGTCTTCGGGCTCTCCCAGTGTCCGGTCGGTCCCCACTCGGTGACGACGTAGGGGCCGGTCCACCGGCTTTGCGCGAGTTTGTCCTGCAACTCCACGATGTCGCCGTACAACTGGATGCCGATGAGATCGAGCGCCGGTGCGCGTGTCCTGATCTGCATGGCCAATGCCGGATCGAATCCCGCCAGCGTGGTCATGACCGGGTGGTGCGGATCCTCCCGGTGAATCATCACCGCGATATCGTTCACCGCGTTCCATACGCGGGGATTGCGGGATTCCAGATTCAACTCGTTGCCCACCACCCACATCAGCACCGCCGGATGGTGGCGGTACAGCCGCACTTCCTCCCGGATACGCTCCCGTTGCCGGCGGACCGAGGCCGCATCGTCATAGTCGAAGCCATGACGTTCCCGCGCGACTTCGATACCCATCGCCACCATCAATCCGTTGCGGCTCGCACGGTCGAGCATGGCAAGCACGCGGTTCCGGTCCGTACCGGTACTCCAGGTACGGAACGAATTTCCACCCCGCGCGGCAAGTTCTTCCTGGCTTCCTTCCACGAGGCCGGCACCGCGAACGATGAAGGGCTGGCCGTTCACCAGCAGCCGATAACCCTCCGCCCCTTCCTGGATGCGGACCCGCGCGGGTCCTTCGGCGGCCTCCGGCGACGCCATCGCCACGAGGGGCACCAGCCAACACCACAGCAGGATGCTTCTCATCGGATTCACCTGGTCGATCGCGCGGCGATGCCGGCGCGGGCGCCCGATGATAGCCCGCTCGTGTCCGGCCGGCGGCTCCCGCCAGTGCTCAGGCGAAGGGTTGGTCAATCGCCGGCGATGGCGGCGTGAACCATTGCGCGCCCGCATCGGTGACGTGGAAGTGGTCCTCCAGCCGGATACCGAACCGGCCGGGCATCACGATCATCGGTTCGTTGCTGCAACACATGCCCGGACGCAGCGCGGTCGCATTGCCCCGGACCAGGTAGGGCGCTTCGTGGACCGCCAGGCCGCAACCGTGGCCGGTGCGGTGCGGGAGTCCCGGCAAGCGGTAGTCCGGACCCAACCCCGCGCGCTCCAGCACCCGGCGCGCGGCCAGATCCACCGCCTCGCAGGCGACGCCAGGCCGCACCGCCGCGAAGGCAGCCGCCTGCGCGGCCTGCTCCAGTTCCCAGATCCGGCGTTGTTCGTCGTCGGCGCGACCGTGGATCCAGGTCCGGGTGATGTCGGAGTTGTAGCCCTGCACGCTGCACCCCGTATCAATCAGCACCAGATCGCCTTCCCGCAGTGACTGGACACCGGGAACACCGTGCGGAAATGCGGTGGCATGGCCGAACTGGACGATGCAGAAGGTCGAGCCGTTGTCCGCGCCGAGCGCGCGATGCGCATCATCGATGAAGCGGATCAGCTCCGCGCTGGTGATGCCTTCGCGCGCGATGCCGGCGGCGAGCCGGTGGACCTGCAGGGTCATGTCGCAGGCCTGCTGCATCAGGGCGAGCTCGGCGGGCGATTTGCACATCCGGCAGCCGTCGATCAGCGGCGTCGCGTCCGTGATCATCCGGGCTTCGAGGTGATCGCACAGACCGCGGTGAATGGCGAACGCCGCCAGCGGGTCCAGCGCCAGCGTACGGGCGCCGCGGTGCTTCATGGCCTGCACCACCCGCGCGAAAGGATCCTCGTCCTCTTCCCACAGGCGTGCTTCCGCCGGAACCTGGAGCACCGCTTCCAGCGATCCGGCCTCGAACGCGGGACAGATGATCACCGGCAGCCCCTGCGCGGTGATCAGCAGGGCGACCAGGCGTTCGCTGGCCGCCCACGGCACTCCGCAGAAATAGCGCAGCGAGGCGCCGGCATCGACCAGCAACGCATCCACGCCGCTGGCCCGCATCAATGCCCGCGCGCGCTCGATGCGCTGCTGGTATTCATCCGCCCGGATGGCCGGCGCCTGCGTCGGCCACGGGCGCAGCGATGCTTCGGCGTCCGCCCGGTCGAGATGGCCGATCTGCGCGCTCACGCGCCGGCGCCCACGTCGGCGTCGGTCCAGCGGCCGTCGATCAGGCGTTGAATTCCGCCTGGATTGCGGTTGCGCAACGGCGCCGGCAGGCGCGCGTCCGGCACGTGGTCATAGCTGTGCAGGGCGGCGAAGCGGCGGACCGCGCCCGGCATCCCGACCGCGGTGAAGCCCGGATGGCTGGCGCTGGGCCAGGGCCCGCCGTGGTTCATTGCCGCGCTCACCGCCACACCGGTCGGCATGCGATTGGCGATCAGGCGGCCCACGCGGGTGCGCAACAGCGGTGCCAACTGCCGGTAGAGGGCATTGTCGCGGTCATCCTCGGCCGCGTAGAGGGTGCCGGTGAGCTGCCCTTCCAGCACGCGCACGATCGCTTCCATCTGCGCCGGGTCGCGCGTCCGCACCAGCAGGGTGACCGGTCCGAACGCTTCCCGCTGCAATGCCTCCGCGTTGGCGAGGAACCGTTCGCCGTCCACCGTCAGCAGGGTCGGCCGGCAGCGGAAGCCGCTTCCGGCGGGTTCGCCGCCGCCCGCCAGCACCGTGGCGCCCGCCGCGACCAGTTCCCCGACCGCCGCACGCAGGTGTTCCTGCCCGCCACGCGACAGCAGCACGCCTTCGGCCGCGCCGGTGAAGCCGCGGCACGCGGCATCGGCGAACGCATCACCGGGCGCCCCCTCCGGCAGCAGCACCAGGCCGGGGTTCGTGCAGAACTGTCCTGCCCCGAGCAGGCACGACGCCAGTAGTTCCTGCGCCAACGCTTCGGCACGTTCGGCCAACGCGCCCGGCAGCAGCAGCACCGGATTGATGCTGGAAAGTTCTCCGTAGAACAGCACGCCGGCCGCGTCCGCCGCGGTCTTCAACGCCTGGCCGGCGGCGCGGCTGCCGGTGAAGGCAACCGCGCCGATGCGCGGATCCCCCGCGGCGCGCAGACCGAGCGACGCGGGCAGCCGATAGACCATCTGCACGCTGGCGTCCGGAAGCCCGGCCTCCCGCAGCGCGGCATGCGCCAGCCGCGCGAGTTCGCGGCTGGTGCCGGGGTGGCCCGGATGCGCCTTGGCGATCACCGGTGCGCGGGCAACCATCGCCGATGCGAAATCGCTGCCGGCGATGCCGTTGAAGGCGAACGGAAAGTTGGCCGGCCCCAGCACGAACACCGGTTTGCCCAGCGGCGCCAGCCACGAGCGCAGGCCGTTGGCGGTATCGATCGTCGGCGACGTCCATGACTGGCTGCGCGCGGCCTCGGCGGCCAACCGCAATTGGCCGCAGGTCCGCGGGATCTCGGCGCCGAGGAAGCGCGGCGACGCCGGCAGGCCGGTTTCGCGTTGCGCCAGTCCGGCCAGCGCCTCGCGATTCGCCTCGATCGCGTCGGCGTAACGTTCGAGGAAATCCGCGATGCGTGCCGGCTCCACTTCGGACAGTGCTTCCGCCACGCTACGCGCCGCCACGATGGCGGTTTCCAGATCCCGCTCGCCGCTGACCGGGAATTCATCGCCGAAGGCTTCGCCGCGCTCGGGGTCGTCGGCACGGAACGTACCGGCTGCGTCCAGGCTCGGGCGCCATTCTCCGGCCAGCAGGACCGGTGCCACCGCGCCGCTCATGACAACCGCGGCGGGTTGGCGGCGGCGTGGCGGATCACCCGCAGCGCCGCGTCGCGCTCGGCGCCCTCGACCACGAGACGGGGTGCCCGCACATGCTCGCTGCCCATGCCGACATGCGCCTGCACCAACTTGATGAGCTGCACGAACTTCGGAACCGTGTCCAGCCGCAGCAGCGGCAGGAACCATTCGTAAAGCTCCCGGGCCGCCGCGTAGCCGCCGTCGCGGGCGAGCTCGAACAAGCGCACGGACTCGCTCGGATAGGCGTTGACCAGGCCGGCGATCCACCCTTCCGCGCCCATCGCCAGGCCCTCGACGATCAGATCGTCCATGCCTACCAGCAACACGAGCCGATCACCCGTCAGTTCCTTGATGGCGGCGAAGCGGCGTACTTCTCCGGAGGATTCCTTGACCGCGTGCACGTGCGGGTAGTCGCGCGCCAGTTCCGCGATCTGGGCGGGCGTGATGTCGGTGCGATAGGCGATCGGGTTGTTGTAGATGATGGCGGGAAGATCGACCGCCTCCAGCACGGCCCGTGCATGCGCCGCGGCTTCGTGCCAGTCGCTGGTATAGACGTACACCGGCAGCACCATCATGCCGCCGGCACCGGCGTCCCTGGCCGCACGCGCCAGGCGCACGGCCTCGTCGGTGGAGAGCGCGGCGATGCCGGGGACGATCGGCGCACGATCGCCCACCGCGGCGACCAGGGTGCGGATGATCGCGATCTTCTCGTCGAAGGACAGGGTGGCGGCCTCACCCAGCGAGCCCAGCGGTACCAGCGCCGTGCAGCCGGCATCGACCAGTTTCCGGGCATGCTCGGCGAGGAAGGCGTGATCGACGCTTCCGTCTTCCTTGAAGGGCGTGGTGATGGCGGGCAGGACGCCGCGCAGGAACTGGCTTGGATTCATGGTGATGCACCTGGTTGGGTTGGAGCGAAGGAATCGGCCAGCGTGTCGATGCGAGCCGGGAACAACGGGGGGCGGCGACCCGATGTCGCCGCGGGGCCGGCGAAAACGCCGAGTTCGGTGAGGGCGCTGCCGCAGATGCGGCCCTGGCAGGCGCCCATGCCGCAGCGTGTCGCCAGCTTGGCGTCGCGCAGGTCGGTGAAACCGTCCAGTTCGGACAGGGCGACGTCCTCGCAGCGGCATACCAGGGTGTCGCCGGGAATCGGCGGCCAGGCATCCACGCCCGGTTCGAAGTGGCGTCGCAGCCATGCCGCGAACAAGCGCGCGTGCCGCTGTCGACCGCGCAAGCGCGCCGGGATCGCGGCCTCGCCCGCGGCCGCGGCATGACCGGCGATGGCGCCTTCCAGCAGGGCGGTGTCTCGACCGCCGATGCCACAGGCTTCGCCGGCGGCAAAGATGCCGGCAACGCTGGTGCGCTGGTTCGCATCCACGCTCACGTGCGGATGCCGCGAACGCATGTCCAGCAGGCATCCCAGCGACTGCGCCAGTTCCACGTTGGGAACCAGGCCATATCCGACGGCGACGCCATCGCATGCCAGGCGCATGCGCTCGCGCCCGCGGCGGATATCCACTGCTTCAACGCGATCGGCACCCTGCACGGCGAGAACTTCGCTGTCACTCCAATACGGCACCCGCGCCAGCCGCAGGCGCAGCGCCGTGCCCTGCGCCAGCTTGCCCGGCCAGCGCGGCAGTCCGGCCGCGAAGCGCCACAGGCGCTCCATCGGCGTGCGTTCGCAGATGCCGATCACCTGCGCGCCATGCCGGCGCAACGTGTCGGCGGCGGCGAGCAGCAGCGGCCCCCGCCCGGCCACGAGAAGGCGGCGACCGCCTTGGGGAACACCCTGCTTGGCCAGCGCCTGCGCGCCGCCTGCGCCGGTCACGCCCGGCAGGGTCCAGCCCGGGAACGGCAACATCAGTTCACGCGCACCGGTGGCGAGGACCAACGTGCGATATCCAAGGCGCAACGCACCGGCCGGATCTTCCGCCAGCAGACACCCGGATGCCGCATCGACCACCTGGGTCTGCGCGTGCCAATCCACGCCGGAAGAAATCAGCGCGGCCAGGCGTCCCGCGGCCGGCGTCGGCGGGTGGCCGACATCACGCCGCCAGACCTGTCCCCCCGCCGTTGCCTGCGCGTCCAGCAATCCCACCCGCGCCCCGTGGCTGCGGGCGGCGCGTGCCGCCGCCAGCCCGGCGGGACCGGCACCGACCACCAGCACGTCGTAATCGCGCGTCCGCTCAGCCATCGGTGTCCACCGACATGCCGTCGCGCACGGGCGTCATGCACGCGCGTTGCTGGCCGACGCCATCGATGCGGACGCGGCATTCGAAGCACACGCCCATGCCGCACAGCGGCGCACGCGACTGGCCGCCGACCGAGCGGCGCGACCCCACCACGCCCGCCGCCGCGATCGCGGCGGCCACGCTGCTTCCGGCCACCACGGTGACAGGACGCCCGTTCACGCGCACCCGGACATGGATGTTCATGACGCCACCCGCGCGGGCGAATACGGTGCGGGATCGATCAGCGGCGCGCGGCCGAGGAACAGATCCATCAGCAGGCGCGCGCTGCCCAAGGCCGTCGTGATGCCCAGTCCTTCGTGGCCGGCCGCGACCCACAGGTTGCGCGTTCCCGGTACCGCGCCAAGGTATGGGCGGCCGTCCGGCGTGGCGGGACGGAAACCGGTCCAGATGCGGATCGCGCGCACGGCGCGCAATCCCGGCAGATAGTCCAGCGTGCGCGCCAGCATGCGCTGCACGATCGGCAGGGACACCGCCGCGTCGGTAACTCCCTCTTCGCGCGAGGAACCGATCAGGAGTTGTCCGGTGGGACGCGGCTGCACATTGAAGGCCACGCTGCTGGAGGCATTGCCGTGCGCGGAATCGGCATAACCCAGTTCCAGCAACTGATGGCGCGTCCATCCGGGATGGCGATCGGTGATCACGAGATGGCCCTTGCGCGGGCGCACCGGCAAGCCGGGCAACAGCGCCGGCAGGGCGCATCCGGTCGCCAGCAGCACCGGCCCCTGCAGGCGGGTGCCATCATCCAGCACCACGCCGCCATCGGAACACGTTTGCACGCGGCGGCCCGCGAACCAGTGCAGCCCGCGCGTCCGTGCGCGCTCGACCAGCCAGCGTGCCGCGCGCGGCGGATACACGACCGCCTCGCAGGCAACCCGCATGCCGCCGGCCAGGCCGGGCGCCAACCGCGGCTCCAGTTCACGCAACTGCTTTGCGTCCAGCGCCTCCGCGCGGATGCCCGCCGCGGCCAGGCGCGCGATCTTGGGCGCCACCCGCGCCAGTTCGGCATCGTCGCGCGCTACCCAGATCGTGCCGCAACGGTTGAACTCCGCCGCCCCCGGCGCCGGGAACTCGTCCCACAGCGCAAGCGAACAGGCCGCCAGCGCCAGTTCCGCCGGATCCTCATCCATCGCCACCAGGTGCCCCATCGCCGCGGCGGTGGCGCCGCCACCGATCGGGCCGGGTTCGATCAAGGCCACGGTCAGCCCTTCGGCGCAGGCCGCGTCCGCGCAGGCGACGCCCACCATGCCCGCACCAACGACGATGAGGTCGAACGTGTTCACTGCCGTTCGCCATCCGGTGCGCCGATGCCCCAGGCGAACGGATCCGCCCCATCGATGCACAGTTGCGCACGGGCCGTGATGTGGGCTTCGCCGGTGATGCGCGGCAGGATGCCGCGCGTTCCGTGCGTATAGCGACCCTCGAAGCGCGTGCCGAGGATGCCCTGCTGGATCCAGATCTCGCCTTCGGCAAGCTTGCCGTCCGCGGCCAGGCACGCCATCTTGGCGCTGGTGCCGGTGCCGCAGGGCGAACGATCGTAGGCAAGGCCGGGGCACAGCACGAAATTCGCCGGTTCGCCGCTACCGTCCGCGGCGGGGGCGTTCACTTCGATGTGGTCGATGTCGGCGCCGTCCGCGCCGGTGATACCGGCGGCGCGCAGCGCATCGCCGATGGCGGCGGTGTAGGCGGTCAGCTCGCGCTGGTATTGCAGCCGCAGTGGCACGGGTGCCTGCGCGGTGATGAAGAACCAGTTGCCGCCCCAGGCGATGTCTCCGATCACGCGCCCATGAGCGGGAACCTCCACCGCCACGTCGGCCTTGAACCGATAGCTCTCCACGTTGTCCACCGACACCCGGCCATCGGCGTGCAGTTCCGCTCCCACCGTTCCCACCGGTGTCTGCAGGCGATGCCGGCCGGGCCCCAGCCGGCCCATCGCCTGCAGCGTGCGCACGACGCCGATGGTGCCGTGACCGCACATGCCCAGATAGCCGACGTTGTTGAAGAAGATGACCCCGGCGACCGCATCCGGCGCGGTGGGCGGCAACAGCAGTGCGCCGACGACCGTATCCGAACCGCGCGGCTCGCAGACCGTCGCGCTGCGCCAGCGATCGAAGTCCCGGCGGAATCGCCGCAGTTGGGTAGCCGGATCGCCACCGCCAAGATCGGGAAACCCGGCCACCACTACCCTCGTGGGCTCGCCTGCGGTGTGGGAATCGATGACGTCGAGTGTCTGCATGCCGCCATGCTTTCATCCATGCGCTGGAAGCGGATAGCCGGCAATGTCCGGGGCCGATGCGGAATTCGGCATGATGTGGAATCCGTGATCGATGCAGCGCAGCATCCGCTCCCGCATGCCGGATGGCATTGGCATCCGGCGACGAATCACTGCTATGGTGCTTCGCGGAGAGTGCGCGCAGTGACGGATGCAACGCGGTGGGTGTTCACCCGCCGCGCGATGGCAATGCAGGGGATGCCGAATGCCGCCGGTTCGCGGATGCACGATGCGACACGACGCGCACGGTTTTCGCATGCGCCCTCCCGGATCGCCGCAGGGCGTCGGTCCCGCATTTTCTTCACCCGGAGTCCATGCGCATGCCGTTCGACATCGATATCCCGTCGCAGGAACTGCAGGCGTTGTATGACGCGCTGCCGGACGTGGTGTTCTTCATCAAGGACGCGCAGGGACGCTACACTCACTGCAATCTGACGCTGATGCGGCGGCTCGGCCGCAAGCAGCGTTCCGAGGTGCTCGGCAGGACCACCGTGGAGGTGTTTCCGCAACGCTTCGGCGACAGCTACCAGCAGCAGGATCTGCGCGTGCTGGGCGGGGAAATCATCGAGAACCAGTTGGAGGTCCATCTGTTTCCCAACCGCATGCCGGGCTGGGCGCTCACGTTCAAGCGGCCGGTGATGCAGGGTGGCGCGGTCGTCGGGCTGATCGGCATCTCGCGCGACCTGGGCCAGCCGGACAATCGCCATTCCACCTTTCCGCGGCTGATGAAAGTGGTGGATCACATGCAGGCGCATCACGGCGAAAACGTCCGCGTCACCGCGCTCGCGGATCTCGCGGGTCTTTCCGTCGCGCAGCTCGAGCGGCACTTCCGCCGGGTGTTCCAGCTCACGCCCCAGCAGTTGCTGACCAAGCTGCGCATCGAAACGGCGATGCGCCTGCTGCATGACGACGACAGCATCGCCAGCATCGGCCAGGCTTGCGGATTCGCCGACCAGAGCGCGTTCACCCGCCAGTTCAAGGCCACGGTCGGCATGACCCCGCGCGACTATCGGGCGATCAGCCGCAGCAGCCGGACGCCGCTGGCGGCGTCACGCCAGTCCGGTCATTTCCCGCGGAACGCTTACTGATCGTCGACGGTACCGAGATCCAGCCGCTCCGGCGGCACGCCCGTGGCCGCACCCCAGTAATAGACCAGCAGCGCGATCAGCACGACCCCGACGGTGTCCCAGGGATGGGCGAGCACGCCGCGTCCCCCGAACGAACCCAGGTACGAAGCCGCCACCATCAGGACGTAGAAGCCCAGCAGCCAGAGCGAGCTGCGGACCTGCGCCTTCAGCGGAAGCTGCCCGGTCGGAACGAAGCGGGCGCACGCCAGGTAGATCAGATACAGCAGCACCTGCAGGCCGAACAGCCACGAGACCGTGGTCCAGCCGGACCAGTAGACGATCAGGGACGCCACCACGAAGGCAAGCGGCCCGATCACGGCCAGCCCGCCGACCCGGAACGGCCGGCACAGCCCGGGCGCGTTGCGCCGCAGCGCGGCCGCGGTCACCGGCGCGACCGCATAGCTCATCATCAAGGCCGCCGAAACGACATTGATCATCGCTTCCCATGAAGGGAAGGGCAGCGTCCAGAACACCGACAGCGCGAAGGTCAGCCACAGCGCGGGGCGCGGGATGCCCGACGACACGCCGATCCGGGTGAACAGGCGGAAGAAGGTTCCCGTGCGCGCCCAGCCATAGATCACGCGCGGCGTGGCGTTCATGTAGATGTTGCCGGTACCGCTGGGCGACACGATGGCGTCCGAGACCACGAGTACCGCCAGCCAACCTGCCCCCAGCGCCAGCGCGATGTCGCGGAACGGCAGTGAATACTCCGCTCCGATCGGCGCCCAGCCATTCGCCAGCGCCGACGTGGGCACGCTGCCGAGGAAGACCACCTGCAGCAGGATGTAGATGACTGTCGACAGCGCCACCGACAGCAGCAGCGCGACGGGGATGGTGCGTTGTGGATTGCGCACTTCGCTGGCGACGGAAATGATCGGCGTCAGCCCGAGATAGGCGAAGATGATGCCGCCCGCCGAAACCGCCGCGCCCACGCCATCCAGGCCGAACGGCGCAAATCCGTGGTCGCTCAGGTTGCCGGCATTGAAGTGCAGCGCCAGCACGGCGATGACCAGCAGCGGCACGATGAACTTGAATGCGCTGATGATGTTGTTCGCCCGCGCGAAGCTCCGGATGCTGAAGTAGTTCAGCAGGAAGAACACGCACAGCAGCAGGAGCTGGACCAGCCAGCCCACCAGACTGGCGTCGCTGGAACCGGGCTTGTTCAGCCACGGGAACCACGCCGCGGCGTACTGCCGCGATGCCACCACCTCGATCGCGATCAGGCTGGAGAACGCGATCAGGGTGATCAGTCCCATCAGATAGCCCAGCAGCGGTCCGTGGGAGAACGTCGGGTAGCGGATGATGCCGCCGGCGCGCGGCAGCGCCGCGCCCAGTTCGCAGTAGATCAGGCCCAGCAACAGCACCGCGGTGCCGCCGAACAGCCAGGAGAAAATGCCTGCCGGTCCTGCCATCGCCGCGACATGGCTGGCGGCGAACAGCCAGCCGGACCCGAATATCGCGCCGAGTCCGATCATGGTGAGGTCCGTGATGGACAGATTTCGTTTGAATTTCCCCTGCTGATCCATGCCAGTCTCCCCTTTCCCGGCCCGTTCAAGATGGTGCGCGGCGGCATCGATGGACGATCGGGTGGCGATGCGGCCACCGTGGTGCGACGTCGAATCCCCTGCGTTTCCCGATTCTAGGAACGGGTTTCGGCGGGGGTCTTGCCGGATTCCATCGCCGGGGATGGCGATATGGGCACAAATGGCGACTACCGTGAGCAGCGTGACGCGCATGGGCGCACTCGCGTGCGGCGACTCATCTTCCAACGCGTTTTCCTGCCGGGATGCCAACGGCGACGGGCCGGTTCCGCACGACGCGATCACGCGAGGGAATCGCGGTCGGCGCGCCATCCCGATAGCGTTCCTTGAAAGCACGGGACGGCCTGCACCGCGAGCTTTCCATCGCTGTCATCGCCGCCATCACCCGCGTGAAGTTATGCAAATTTCCGCATCGGTTCGGGCCAGCGATGCCTAGAAGGCCGCCCGGTCGGCCTCCTAATGTGAGAAACGGCACACATGCCTTTGGCGCGAACGACATCCGTCGTCGTCATGCCGACACATCACCGGGGAAATCACATGAACATGCGTTCCAAGCGGCCGAAGCCGAATGCCCTGCGTCACGCGCTGGTCCTCGCACTGGCAGCGTGCGCGCCCGGCACGCTGCTCGCCCAGCAGGCTGGCACCGCCGTGCAGGATGCGTCCACCGACGCGGCCGAGAACAACGACACGGCATCGGAGGACGATGGCAAGCGCGAGGCCAGGACGCTGGAGCAGGTCACCGTCACCGGTTCGCGCATCAAGCGCGCGGAAGTCGAGGGGCCGGCGCCGGTCACCGTCATCACCGCCGACGACATCGAGAAGCAGGGCTTCAAGACGGTGTTCGACGCCCTGAACACGCTCACCCAGGCCAACGGATCGGTGGTCAACGAATCGACCCTGGCCAGCCAATCGATCTTCGCCCCCAACGCCAACATCATCAATCTGCGCGGCCTGGGTCCGGGTCGTTCGCTGGTGCTGATCAATGGACGCCGGGTGGCCGAATACCCGCTGCCCTACGGCGGCCAGAGCAACTTCATCAACCTGGGCGCGATTCCCAGCAGCGCGGTCGAGCGCATCGAGGTGCTGTCCGGCGGCGCCTCGGCGATTTACGGCTCCGATGCGGTCGCAGGCGTGATGAACATCGTCACCAAGAAGAACTACGAAGGACTGGAAGCCAAGCTGTACGGCAGCACCACCACGCGGGGCGGCGGCGACACCGGCAACCTGCAGATCGTCGGCGGCAAGTCCGGCGACCGCTGGACCCTGACCTACGCGATGGAATACATGAACCGCGAGGCGATCTTCACCCGCCAGCGCGACTTCATGGACTCGATGCTCGACAGCCCGATCGCCAGCGGCCGCACGCCCTGGGCCAACCTGTATCTCTACGATTTCGACGCGCCCGGCTACGTCGGCGAAATCGCCGACGCCTGCGATCGCTTCTTCGGCCACAGCGTGGTCTACACCACCGCCTCCGGCAGTCGCTGCGCGCAGTACGACCGGCTCGCCGATTCCACCATCCGCAGTTCCGACGACAACCTGTCGCTGTACGGCTCGGGCGCGCTCGACATCGGCGAGACCACGCAGGTGTTCATGGACGCGATGTGGTGGCGATCCAAGGCGCGCTATTCCACCGGTACCCAATGGTGGTCGCCCTACAACGAGGACACCGGCTATTACTACTACGACGTCGGGCGCGGAGCGCTGATGGATGCGCTGCGGGTATTCCAGCCGGAGGAAACCGGGCGCGATGGCCTGATGACCGACAACGACGAGGAATCGTGGAGCATCACCACCGGCATCCGCGGCAGCCTGTTCGACAACCGTTTCGACTACGAGCTGTCCTACAGCCACGCCGAATACGAGACCGATACCCGCACGCCGCGCCTGATTGCCAGCAAGGTCGCCGATTATTTCCTCGGCCCGCGCCTGGGCAACGATCCGGTCTATGACTACTACCCGGCCTACCGCCTGGACTACGAACGCTTCACCACGCCGCTGACGCCGGCGCAGTTCGCCGCGATGTCGGCGACGATCCGTCCGCGCGGCCATTCCGAGGCCAGCCAGTTCCAGGCCACCCTGAGCGGGGATCTGTTCGAGTTGCCGGCCGGTCCGGTCGGCATGGCGTCGGTGCTGGAGTGGGGATCGCAGAAGTACAGGCTGGTGGCGGACCCGCGTACCCTGCCCGACGCCGATCCGGCCGAGGAAGCTTACAACTGGAACGACACCGGCGGCCGGGGCGCACGCGACCGCTACGCCTTCGGCGTCGAGTTCAGCGTGCCGATCTTCCGCACGTTGAAAGCGCAGCTCGCGGCGCGCTACGACAAGTACGACGACATCACCGAAGTGGACGGTGCGGTGACCTGGAACGCCGGCCTGGAATGGCGGCCCGTCGAAAGCCTGCTGCTGCGCGGCAGCTACGCCACCAGCTTCCGCGCGCCGGACATGCACTACGTGTTCGCCGAGCCCTCCGGCTACTACATCCAGATCTTCGACGAATACCGCTGCCGCGCCGAGAACGACAACGACGTGCTGGCCGCGGCCTGCCGCGACAACAGCAACACCGACTACTACTACTACACCGAAGGCGGCCGGCGCGGTAACCGCCTGCTGGAAGAGGAGACCTCCAAGTCCTGGACCGCGGGGTTCGTCTGGGACATCCTCGACGGCCTGTCGGTGCAGGCCGACTACTACAGCATCCAGCTCGACCAGGGCGTCAACGATCTGTCCAACGGCTACGTGCTCAAGCGCGAGGCCGACTGCCGGCTCGGCGTGGACCGCAGCGGCAACCCGGTCGACACCAACTCGCTGCTGTGCCAGACCGCGCTGGATTTCGTCCAGCGCCGGCCGTCGCCGACCGATCCGGACGGCACCGCGGTCACCCTGCTGACGGTCGGCCCGATCAACACCGCCACCGAGAAAACCACCGGCATCGACGCGAGCGTCCGCTATCGCTGGGATACCGACCGCGTCGGCCGCTTCAACTTCCTGCTCGGCTGGTCGCACACCCTCAGCTACGAATTCACCCAGTACGCCGAGGACGGCGTGCTGTACGACCGCGACAATCGCTCGTACAACTGGAACGCGCGCAGTCGCGCCAACCTGTCGGTGAACTGGGATCGCGGCGACTGGGGTGCGAACGTGTATGGCTCGCGCATCGGCTCGATTCCGAGCTATGACCTCGAGCGCCGCATCGCGCCCTACCTGCTGTGGAATGCGAACGTGTCGAAGCGGATCACCGACAGGATGACCGTGACCCTGTTCGCCAACAATCTGTTCGACAAGATCCACCCGCGCGACGACAGCTACGCCGACTACCCGTATTTCTACTGGACCTACAGTCCGATCGGGCGGGAGATCGGCGCGCAACTGGCCTACCGGTTCCAGTGATCGGTGTTCCCCGGGGCCGGCGGATGGCCGGCCCCTTTTTTTCCGGAAGCCTTCAATGAATCCTGCCCGCCGTACCGGCGCCGCCGGACGACGCCTTCGCGCGTTGCTCGCCGCGCTCGCCCTGATCACGCCCGGCCTGCCCGCATCGGCGGACGCGCCTGGCCCTGCCGAGGCGGCGTACCAGCGCTCACTGCATCTGGGACAGGAATGGATGTACCTGACCCGTGACCTGCCGTTCGCCGCCAAGGCCACGCACGATGGCCGCTTCCACTACCGCAAGACGGTGCCCGGCGGCTTCAGCTACGTGATCCTGGATCCGAAGGATCAGCGCAGGCGCCCGGCTTTCGATCACGCACGCCTCGCGGCGGCGCTGGGCAGGGCCACCGGCGAGCGCTACGAACCGCTGCGGCTGCCGTTCCGCGACTTCGAATTCGCCGACGAAGGCCGCGCCATCAAGATGCGGATCGGCCTGTCCGAGCCGCGTCCGTGGCGCTGCGAGCTGAAGGACTACACCTGCGCGCGCGACGACGGTACGCCCAGTCGCCCGCGTGGCTGGGGCGTGGTGCGCGACCTGACCCGGCCGGCGGACAACATGCCGCGCCGCTCGCCGGACGGCCAATGGGAGGTCTTCGCCGAGGGCCACGATCTGGTCATCCGCGCGGCCGGTGCGAAGCAGGCAGAACCACTGACCCACGACGGTCGCGCGGACGCCTTCTACGATCCCGAATCGATCGCGTGGTCGCCCGACTCCCGGCGCATCGCGGTCTACCGGGTCAAGCCGGGCACGGATCGCCGCATCACCCGGGTCGAGTCCACCCCGCGCAGCCAGATCCAGCCGCTTGTCCACACCCAGCTGTACCCCAAGCCCGGCGACGCGGTCGACATCGAACGGCCGGTGCTGATCGACATCGCGTCGCGCACGGTGAAGGTCATCGACGACGCGCTGTTCCCCAACCCGTTGCAACTGTGGGAGATCCAGTGGCGCAAGGATGGCGCGAGCTTCGCGTTCGAATACATCCAGCGCGGATTCAAGCAGGTCCGCGTGATTGCCGTCGACGCGGCGAGCGGCCAGGCGCGCGTGGCCGTCGGCGAGGACAGCCCGACCTTCGTCAACGCCTGGAACCTCTATCGCCACGATGTCGGCAAGGACGGCCGCGAGGTGCTGTGGATCTCCGAGCGCGACGGTTGGCGACATCTGTACCTGTTCGACGGCGACAGCGGCCGGGTCAAGCGGCAGATCACGCGCGGCGAATGGGTGGTGCGCGACGTGGTGAAGGTCGATGACGACAAGCGCCGGATCTGGTTCACCGCCGCCGGCATGGACGCGGGCAGCGACCCTTATCTGCAGCACTACTTCAGCATCGATTTCGACGGCGGCAACCTGACCCGGCTGACGCACGCGGACGCCTGGCACGATGTCGCCTTCTCCAGCGACATGGCTTATTACCTCGATACCTATTCGCGGGTGGATCTGCCGCCGGTCTCCGAGCTCCGGCGCGCCGATGGCAGCCTGGTCTCGGTGATCGAGCGCGCCGACATCCGCGCACTGGCGGCGGCCGGCTGGAAGGCGCCGGAGGTCTTCGCGGCCAAGGGGCGCGATGGCGTTACCGATATCTGGGGCATCGCGGTGCGCCCGCGCGACCACGACCCTTCGAAGCACTATCCGGTCATCGAATCGATCTACGCCGGCCCGCACGGCGCGTTCGTGCCCAAGCGCTTCTGGCCATTCGACATGGACTCGGGCAGCGACAGCCTGGTGCGGATGCAGGCGCTGGCGGATCTGGGCTTCATCGTGGTCCGCATCGACGGCATGGGCACCACCGGCCGCTCCAAGGCCTTCCACGACGTGGCCTGGCAGAACCTGCAGGACGCGGGCTTTCCGGACCGCATCGCCTGGCATCGCGCGATGGAGGCGCGGGATCCGTCCTACGACATCTCGCGCGTCGGCATCCACGGCATGTCCGCCGGCGGCCAGAACACGCTGCACGCGCTGCTATTCCATCCGGATTTCTACAAGGCCGGCGTGGCCAGCAACGGTTGCTACGACAACCGCATGGACAAGCTGTGGTGGAACGAACAGTGGCTGGGCTGGCCGGTCAACGCCAGCTATTCGGCCGCGTCGGGCGTGGAGCATGCCGGCAGGCTGCGCGGCGATCTGCTGCTGATCGTGGGCGAGCAGGACGCCAACGTGGATCCCGCCTCCACCCTGCAGGTGGCCGACGCGCTGATACGCGCCGACAAGGATTTCGAACTGCTGATGATGCCCGGTGCCGGGCACGCGGTCGGCCGCTGGTCGGAACCGTTCGACTACGTGCAGCGCCGGCATTACGACTTCTTCATCCGGCACCTGCAGGGCCGCGCCACCCCGCGCTGGAACGCCATGCCGGCGTCGCCCTGAAGGTGCGCAGCCGTTTGTCCGCGCGCATGCTTGCGGACGGACGGCCGCAGTGCCGCGCCGGTGCGGCCGGAAGGAACATGGCGCCCCCGGCGAAGAGGGACTAGCCGCGCTCCAACGAACGGACCCGTCCCATGCAGTACCACGCCCGCGACCGGTTCACGATGGCGACCACGGACAGCATGACCGGCACTTCGATCAGGACACCGACCACCGTGGCGAGCGCCGCGCCCGATTGCACGCCGAACAGGCTGATGGCGGTAGCCACCGCCAGCTCGAAGAAATTGCTGGCGCCGATCAGCGCCGAAGGACCCGCCACGGCGTGGGCCACGCCGAGACGGCGGTTGAGCAGATAAGCCAGGCCGGAATTGAAGTAGACCTGGATGAGGATCGGCACCGCCAGGATGGCGATGATCAGCGGTTGCCCGAGGATCTGCCGGCCCTGGAACCCGAACAGCAGCACCAGCGTCAGCAACAACGCGCCCAGCGAATACGGGCCGAGTCCGCGCAGCACTTTTTCCAGCGCCCGCGTGCCGCCGCGCGCCAGCAGCGCGCGGCGCACGATCACGGCGATCGCGACGGGCACGACGATGTAGAGTCCCACCGAGATCGCCAGCGTGTCCCACGGGACGGCGATGGCGGAAAGACCCAGCAGCAACGCCACCAGCGGCGCGAACGCCACGATCATGATGGCGTCGTTCAGCGCCACCTGGCTCAGGGTGAAGTTGGCGTCGCCCCGGCAGAGGTTGCTCCAGACGAACACCATCGCGGTACAGGGCGCCGCCGCCAGCAGGATGAGGCCGGCCATGCAGGATTCCACCTGTTCCGCCGACAGGAATCCGGCGAAGACGTGGCGCAGGAAGAACGCGCCCAGCAGCGCCATCGAAAAGGGTTTCACCGCCCAGTTGATGAACAGGGTGACGCCGATGCCGCGCCAATGCCGGCCGACCTCCTTCATCGCGCCGAAGTCCACCTTCAGCAGCATGGGAATGATCATCAGCCAGACCAGGACGGCGATGGGCAGGTTGACCCGCGCGACTTCCATCGCGCCCAGGCGCGCGAATGCGTCCGGAAAGAAATGCCCGAGCGCCGTGCCGGTCACGATGCACACGGCCACCCAGATCGTCAGCCAGCGCTCGAAAAAACCGATGCGCGGCGCGGCCCCGGTCATGCGCCATCCTCCGGGTCGCCGGGCTCCACGAAGCCGATGCGGTCCAGTTGCGCCTTCAGCGCGCGGCGGTCGTTCCATGCTTCCGCCGGCAGCGCCAGGAAGGCCAGCAGCCGTGCCTGGATGACGCGATGCGCCTGGCGGAAGGCGTCGCGCTTCTGTTCCTCGCTGCCCTGCACCGCGGCCGGATCAGGAAGTCCCCAGTGGACGCGCAGGAAATCGCCGAACACCACCGGGCAGGTTTCCGCGGCCGCCGCATCGCAGACCGTGACGACCACATCCATCGGCGGGATGCCCTCCACCGCGAATTCGTCCCAGGACTTGCTCCGCAGGCCCGCGGTGGAGATGCCTTCGGCCGCGAGTCGGGACAGCGCGTAGGGATTCACTTCGCCCGCCGGCCTGCTGCCGGCGCTGAACACGTCGTACCGGTTGCCCGCCCAGGCCCGCAGCGTGGCCTCGGCCAGGATGCTGCGTGCGGAATTGCCGGTGCACAGGAACAGGATGCGGGGCTTCATGGGTCGTTCCGGGGATCAGCAGTCACAGGAGGAGGCGGGCGCGCAGGCTTCGCTGGCGGACGCGGCGCAACAGTTGTGGGTGAGGTAGGCCACCAATCCGTTCATGGCCTTGAAGTTGGCCCGGTAGCAGACATTCCGCCCCCGGCTCTCGCTCTCGGCCAGGCCGGCCTGGACCAGTTCCTTCAGGTGGAAGGACAGCGTGGCGTTGGGAATGGCCAGCGCTTCGGCGATTTCGCCGGCCATGCGTCCGGCCGGACCGGCTTCGACCAGCAGGCGATACGCCGCCAGCCGGGAGGCATGGCCGAGCGCGGTGAGGGCGGCGATTGCGTCTTTCGTTTCCATATTTCTAGAATAATCGAAATTGAAGAACGCGCAACCAGCCATGTCTTCCGAAATCCCCCACGTCGCCTCCGGCCTGCTGCCCCTCCCCCGCCACGCCGCGCTGGGCGCCACCGACGCGTACCCGCCGCGCATCCTGCTGCTTTACGGTTCGCTGCGCCCGCAATCCTTCAGCCGCAAGCTGGCCCTGGAGGCCGAACGGATCCTCCGCCACCTCGGCGCCGAGACCCGCGTGTTCGATCCGCACGATCTGCCGCTGCTCGACAGCGTGGCTAAGGATCATCCCAAGGTCAGGCAGTTGCGCGAGTGGTCGCAATGGTCGGAGGGCCAGGTCTGGGTGTCCCCCGAACGCCACGGCACCCTCACCGGTGTGTTCAAGAACCAGATCGACTGGCTGCCGCTGGAAGACGGCAGCGTGCGTCCCACCCAGGGCCGGACGCTGGCGGTCATGCAGGTCTGCGGAGGTTCGCAGTCCTTCAATGTCGTCAACGCGCTGCGGGTGCTCGGGCGCTGGATGCGCATGGTGACCATCCCGAACCAGTCTTCGGTCGCCAAAGCCTGGCAGGAATTCGACGACGACGGCCGCATGAAACCTTCGCCGTTCTACGACCGCGTGGTGGATGTCATGGAGGAACTGATGAAGTTCACCCTGATGGTCAGGGATCGACGCGATTACCTGGTCGACCGCTACAGCGAGCGCAAGGGAGCGGTGCCCACGGTGCAGGAGATCAATCGCGGCATGTAGGACGTCGCCGGGCTGCTGTCGAGTCCGCCTGCCGGCTCGCGATGCGCGGCTTCTATCAGGCGCGTGCTTTTCACGGGACGACCACGGACCCGGCCGCAGGCTGCGCTGGCGCTGCGCCATGCTTCGGAGGTCGCCATGATGCGCCATTCGTTTCCGGGACTCTTCCTGATCGCAGTGTCATTCTGGCTGGCGACGGCGGCCGCCCCGGGCGAAGCGCGCGCGGCCACGATCACGGTGGCGAACTGCAACGACACCGGCGCCGGCAGCCTGCGCGCGGCGGTGGCGACCGCCTCGAGCGGCGACGTCATCGACCTGCGCGCGCTCGCCTGTGATCGCATCGTGCTCGCCAGCGGCACGCTTTACTTCGGCCAGGACGATCTGACCTTCCGCGGACCGGGCCGCACGCGGCTGGCCATCGACGGCAACTGGTACGGCAACCGGGCCATCGAGCACTGGGGTCGCGGCACGCTCCGCATCGAAGGCCTGTCCGTCGAGAATTCGCGCGACGAACTCGGCGTTTCGCATGCCGTCGGCGGCTGCATCAGCTCGCTCGGCAACATCGCGATCATGCGCTCGCGCGTGCATCACTGCCTGCTCGTCGTCCGCGACATGTACTGGACCGAGGAAGGCCGCGGCGGTGCGATCTATGCGGCCGGCGATCTCCTGATCGATCGCAGCATCGTTTCCGACGCCCACATCATCACGTTCGGCTATGGCGGCGCTGTCAATGCCGGTGGCACGGTGACGATCGTGGACAGCGAAATCCGCGACAGCTCCGCGTACTTCGGCGGCGGCGTGGCGGCGAACGGGCTGACGCTCCGGCGTTCGATGGTGACCGGGAACCGCGCGCGCGTGGGCGGCGGGCTGGATGTCTACGGCGCCGTGTTGATCGAGGATTCGACCATTTCCGGCAACGTGGCGTCCGAACCGCAGCATCCGGCGCGCGATGAAGTCCTGGCGGCGGGCGGACTGAGTGCCTACCCCGGCCCCATCATCGTCAACAGCACGATCAGCGGAAACGTCGCCGAGTACTGGGGTGCGATGCTGATCCAGGGCGAGGGCGCGAAAATCCTGAACAGCACCATCGCATTCAACGACAACACGCTGGATTGCCGGGGGGCGCTGCGATCGGTCCTGGCACTCGATCTCGAAAGCACGATCGCGGCCGGCAATACCTGCGCCGGCGCACCGTCCATCGATATCTCGGTGTACGCCGGCGGCGTGACCGGCAGCCACAACCTGGTGCGCGCGGCGGACGTCGCGTTGCCGGCCGACACCGTCAACGCCGACCCGCTGCTGGCCCCGCTCGCGGCCAACGGCGGTCCGTGGCCGACCCACCTGCTCCAGCGGGGAAGTCCCGCCATCGACCGCGGAAGCAATCTGCTGGATCTGCGATACGACCAGCGCGGTCGCCCGTTCCGTCGCGAGCGCGGTGCCGCGGCCGACATCGGCGCGACCGAAAGCCGCTTCCGCGCGGATTGACGCTCCGCCGTATTGTCCCTGGGCGGCGCCGTCAGTCGACGGAGCGGGCCCACGGCGCGAAAAGGCGCAGCGCGCGTGGACGCCACGCCAGGGCCATCGCGATGACCAGCGCCGACAGCGTCATCGTCATCACCCAGACCAGCACCGCCATCGAAGCATGATCGGCACGCAGGCACAGCAGCAGTGCCACGCCCAGCGCCGCCGCGCCCAGTCCGCGCAGGACGCGTGCGCGCGCGCCGGGCATGTCGTGGTCCCAGACCTGCTGCGCATGCACCGGCATCGACAGCGCCAGCCAGCCCATCCCGGCCAGGCTGATCAACTGCGCCATCGCCAGCAGTTCGTTCGCGTGTGCGGCATCAGGCACGGGCCGCCTCCCCGCCTGCCAGCCGCGCATCCGGGGCGATCGCGCGCCGCTTCAGCCGGCGCGCGGCCAGCGCCGCCACACCGGCGCTGGCCAGCAAGGCCAGGTCGATGCCCGCCACCGGCCAGTAACCGGCCCGCAGCGTGCGCAGCAAATGATCGCCGGTGGTCAGCCAGTTCAGGCCCACGGCGGCCAGTGCGAGCGCCGCGATGGCCCAGCACTGTTCGCGCCACGCCGGATTGGGCCGCCCCTTCGCCACGGGTGCGCTGCGCAGGGCGGCATGCACCAACGCCAGGCACCACGTTCCCCAGAACACATACCGTTCCCAATCGCCACGTGCCGGCAGCGACTCCGGCAACAGCCGGTTGGCGACCAGGATGCCGAGCGTGGCGAGCACCATGCCGGTCACGGCGGTGACCGCCAGCGCATCGACGACGCGCGCGCCCTGGCTGCCCTGCTGCGCATGCTGCCGCTTGCGCTTTTCCACGAAGAAGATGAAGCCGGTGGCGATGCAGACCGCACCCGCCAATCCGCCCAGCACGTACAGCCAGCGCAGCAGCCAATGGCGGAAGTGCTGCAGGTGCAGGCCGGTCAGGAACTCGCTGACCCGGCCCACCGCGGTGGGGGCCGGATCCTCGCGGATCAGTTCGCCCGTGGCCGCCTTGAAGTGGATGCCGTCGCCGACCAAGGCGATGCGATCGGTTCCGGCGCGGTAGACGCTCACGTAGCCGTTGGCGTCGCCCACGTGCTGCAGCACCAGGAAACCCACTTCGCCAGCCTTGCCCCTGGCCGCCCAGCGACGCTGCGCTTCGGCCACCATCGCATCCACCGGGGCCAGGCCCGCGCTTACGCCGGCGCGGTCGTGCGGCAATCCGGTCTCCTGCGCTTCGACCCGCGCATGCCGGTCATGCAGGTCGTGCAGTTGCGTGTGCCCGACCGGGAAATAGTAGGTGGCGGCGAAAATCAGCAGGCCGGTGAAGGCGAAGAAGAAATGGAACGGCAGCGCCACGACCCCGGTCAGATTGTGCAGATCCAGCGTACTGCGCAGGCGCGCCTTGCCGGGACGGAAGGTGAAGAATTCGCGGAACAGCTTGCGGTGCATCACCACGCCGCTGGCCAGCGCGGCCAGCATCACCAGCGCCGAAAGCCCGACGATCCAGAAGCCCAGGTTCTTCCAGTCCCAGGTCAGGCTGTAGTGCATGGGATAGAAGAAGCCGCTGCCGATCTTCAGTTGGTCGTCGCGCAGCGGCGTGCCGTTGCGCGGATCGATGGTGCCGTAGGCCCAGATGGCTTCCTCCGGATCCCTGGCGTTGGGCACTTCATAGCCCGCGTACAGGGCCAGCACCGGATCGCGGTGCGTGGTGTAGGCGCTCCAACTGACCACGGTGTCGAAACGCGCCGGCATGTCGCCGTTCACCCGCGCGCGCATCTGATCCACGGCCTGCGCGGTGGGTTGCATGCGTTCGAACGCGGGGCGCAGGATCCTTTCGAACGATGGCATCGGCTGGGGCTCAAAGCGCGTGGCCGGCAGCGCCCAGCGGTCGAATTCGCGGTCGAACACCGACAGCGCACCGAAGAAGAACGCGGCCATCAGCACGAAGCCCAGTACCAGGCCGAACCAGGTATGCAGCCAGGCCATCGCTTGCCGGAAGCTGTTGTGCATGGCGTCCTCCGTCAGATCAACATCGATTGCAGCAGCGATGCCGCGCCGGCCATCACGCCGCCGCCCACCAGCAGGACCGTCCACACCCGGCCGATCCGCGCCGCCGCGATCGCCCACAGGAACACGGCCAGGTAGGCCAGCAGCCCCGCCAGCGCGCCCATGAATTCGGCATCGTGGAAATCCAGCGCCGCGGCGGACAGCAACGCGGTCGCCAGCGCGACCACGCCCCAGGCGAAGACATAACCGCCCAGCACCGCCGCGGCCACGCGCGAGGCGATGTGCAGGCGGGAGGCCCTGGCGGGAAGGGAAAGCGTCGTCGTGCGCGGCATGGCGGGCGGCTCCGGGCGCTGGCGATCAGAAGCGCCAGTTCAGGCTCAGCGTGTAGTTCGCGGGTGCGCCGTAGTAACCGCTGTAGCGCAACGTGTTGATGTATTTCTCGTCGGTCAGGTTGTTCGCGTTCAGGCGCAGCGTCGCGTTGGGCAGGAAATCCCAGGCGAGGTAGCCGTTGAGCACCGCATAGCTGCCCTGGCGCACGGTGAAGCCGTTGCTTTCCACATTGGAGATGGCGCTCTGCCAGCGACCGCCGATGCCGTAGGAGAATGCTTCGTGGTCCGGCACGCGCGCGCTGAGCATCAGGTTGGCGGTGCGGCGCGGCACCCAGCGATAGGTGTCGTCGCCGTCCTGTCCGGTCAGCTTCAACGCGGTGGCGCCGAACACCAGGTCCACGTGATCGCCGAGCCGGCCGGTGGCTTCGAACTCGATGCCCTTGGATTCCACGTCCACGCCGGTGTAGTAGAACTGGCCGTTGTCGTTGTAGCCGGCGCCGGTGGCCAGGTTGTCCTGCCGCGCGCGGAACACCGCCAGCGTGGTCAGCAGGCGCCGGTCGAGCCAGTCGGCCTTCACGCCCACTTCGTAGTTGGTGCCCTTGGTCGGATCCAGGTAGCGTTCGTTCTCGTCGGACTGGCTCTGCGGCTGGTAGATGTCCGAATAGCTGACATAGCCCAGCACGTGTTCGCTGAAGTCGAAGGTCAGGCCGGCGTAGGGACTGGTATGGCCTTCGGTCTGATCGAACACCACGCCGTAGTTCACGCCGTCGCGGTGGTATTGCGCGTAGTTGAAGCCCACGACCGCCTTCAGTCGATCGGTGAGTGACAGGCGGGTGGCACCGAAGGCGCGCTTCAGCCGCTGGTTCAAGGTGCTGTAGAGCGACGGGCTGCCCCACGCCGGTTCCGGAACGATGTTGCCGGCCCAGGGGAAACCGGGCATCCGGATGTAGCCGGACAGATCGCTGTCGTAGATCGCGTCCGCATATTCGTGGCTCCGGGTTTCGCTCTTCGACCAGCTGATGCCGAACATCACTTCCTGATCGCGCCCGCCCATCCGGAAGTGTCCGTTGGCGGTGAGCGTGCCCAGGTGCGCGGTCATCCCGTCCTCGCCGCGCCACGGATAACCGTACAGGCCCAGGGCCGTGCCCGGTTCCAGGCCGGTGGCGGCGAAGTCGGTGGCGTAGAACAGCTTGTCGTCGTTCTCCACCTTGCGGTAGTGGTAGGTCAGCTTGAGCTGCCAGTCCGCGGCCAACCGGTGCGTGTATTCGGCGAACGCGCTCTGCTGGGTGGTGTCCCAGTACGTCCAGTCCTGCGTGGTGGACGCACTGCGCGACCATTCGGCCTGCGTGCCGTCGCTGTACATGAAGGCCAGCGCGCCCCACATGTTGCCGTCGGTCCGGCCTTCCTGCCACGCATATCCGAACGCGAGCGTGCCGTTGTCGCCGATCTGTCCGTCGACGACGCCGTACAGGAAATCGCGTTGGTCCTGCTTGCCGCGCAGCCAGGAGTCGCCGCGCTCATGCGCGGCGACGACCCGGCCCGCCCAGCGTCCATCGGCGCTGAAGGGCGTCGAGTAATCGGCTTCCGCGCGCAAGGTGGACCACGACCCGTAACTCAGGCCGAATTCGCCCTGGCGTTCGTTGGTCGGACGCTTGCGGACATAGTTGATGGTGCCGGCGGCATTGCCCACCCCCGTGAGCAGGCCGTTGGCGCCGCGGATGACTTCAAGTTTCTCGTAACCGTACGTGTCCATCGCGCCGGTGACGATGCCCCAGTCGTTGGGCAGGCCGACCCCGTCGATCTGCGTGTTGGCGATGTCGAAGCCGCGCGAAGTGAAGGTGGTCCGGTTGGTCTCCCACTCGTCCACCTGGATGCCGGTCGCCAGCCGCAGCGCCTCGTTGAGGCTGTCGGCGCCGAACTCGCGCATCTGGGTGGCATCCACGACGCTGATGGATTGCGGCGTGTCCTTGATGTCCAGGTCCAGGTTGGTGGCACCGTTGCTGACGCGGTTCGCGCGCTGCGCGACCACCATCACGGTGTCCAGGTCGGTCGCGGCGTCAGGGGCGGCTGCAGGGCCCGCGGCACTTTCCTGCGCCGACACCAGGGCAGGCGCCGACAGCGCGGCCAACGCCAGGGTCACCGCCCCGCACAGGCGATGGAGGGCGGGCAGCGGCGCACGGGAAGAAGTCGGGAAGGAAGAGCGAGTGGGGCGCATGGGGGAATGGTCTGCAGTCGGAAAGGCCGGTCGGCAGGGCATCCCCGGTCACCCCGTCCGCTGGCGTGCGGGTCGGGCGACGCAGCGGCGTGCGAACGCCGCTGGGCCTGCCGCCCGCCATTAAATGCGAACGAATCTCATTTTGCAAATAATTCTTATTTGATGTGCTCGGCTGGCTGGCTCGGGCCGGCGGGCCGTTCCGGGAACGGCGGCCTGTGCGCGCCCGATGACTTCGCCAGCGGCAGGGATTCCGGCCGGAGCCGGCACGCATGCTCCGCAACGCGGCATGTCCTGCCCGGCCGAGGGGGCGAAGCGCGACCAACCGACACGCCCATACCCTCGACCCGGACGGGCCGCCGCCCTCCGACGCGTTCTACGGCTGCGCCGCCGACGCCGCCGGCGCGGCGGTCGAACCGCGCAGCATCAAACCGAAATCCAGCGTCTGCTGATGCGGCACGTCCACGCCCTCGATGATGGCGAGCAGGAGATTGACCGCGCGCACGCCGATCTCGCGCATGGGCTGGCTGATCGTGGTCAGCGGCGGGCTGAGGTAGCGCGAGGATGCGAGGTCGTCGAAACCGACGATGGAGAATTGTTCCGGCACCCGGATGCCGAGATCCCGGCACGCGGCGAGCACGCCCAGCGCCATCTGATCGCTGAAGCAGAACGCGGCGGTCGGCGCGGACGCCGTGCTTAACAGCTCCATGGCGGCGGCGTAGCCCGACTCCACCGAAAAATCGCCCGGCACGATCGTCAGCAGGCGAAGCCGGCCCCGCGCGCGGGCCGCGGCCCGCGCGCCTTCCAGCCGTTGCCGATGCAGCGGATTGTCGGGTGGACCGCCGATCACGGCGATGCGCTCGTGTCCCAGCCCGTAGAGATGCTCCATCGCCGTGCGCGAGGCGACCGCGTTGTCGATGTGGACGCTGGGAATGCCGAGCGCCGAATCGAACTCGCAGCCGTTGACCACCGGCGCGGTCGCGCCGAGCTGCCGGACGATGTCCTGCGCGGTGGGCGGAAGCCGGTGTCCGAGCACGATCAGGCCGTCCGCCTCGTTGCGCGGCAGCATCTGCGCGTAGCGTTCCTCCCGATCCGGCTGGTGCTGGGTATCGCCGAGCAGGACCGCGTAACCGGCGGCCTGCGCGGCTTCCTCCGCGCCCTGGAGGATCTGCGCGAAGAACGGATTGGCGATGTCCGGCACCGTGACCAGGATCTTGCCGCTGCGCTGGGTCTTGAGCGTCCTGGCGATCGTGTTGGGGACGTAGCCCAGCGCCGCCGCCGCCTGCTCGATGCGCTTGCGGGTGGCCGGCAGGACTTTTTCCGGCCGCGAGAGCGCGCGCGACACGGTGCCTGCCGAGACGCCGACGTGCTTCGCGATGTCGTAGATGGTCGCCATGTCAGCCCCGTGTTCCCCGATGCGGTGCACAACGCGTGCCGCGGTGAGCCCATGCTAGGATAATGCAATCGATTGCATCGAGGCGGATTGCCGTGAAAACACTCAAGGGTCCCGCGCTGTTCCTGGCGCAGTTCATCGGTGACAAGCCTCCTTTCAATCGGTTGGACACGTTGGCCGAATGGGCCGCCGGGCTCGGATATTCTGGCGTACAGGTGCCGACCAGCGCGCCCCACATCTTCGATCTCGCCCAGGCCGCGCAGAGCCAGGCCTACTGCGACGACATCGCCGGCATGCTGGCCGGGCACGGCATCCGCATCACCGAATTGTCCACCCACCTGCAGGGACAACTGGTCGCGGTCCATCCCGCCTACGACAGCCTGTTCGACGGTTTCGCGCCGCCGGAAAAGCGTGGCAATCCCGCGGCCCGGCAGGCCTGGGCCGTGGAGCAGCTGACGATGGCGGCACAGGCCAGCCAGCGCCTGGGACTCACCGCGCACGCCACGTTCTCCGGCGCGCTGGCCTGGCCGTATTTCTATCCCTGGCCGCAACGGCCGGCCGGGCTGGTGGAAGAAGCCTTCGCCGAACTCGGCCGGCGCTGGCGGCCGATCCTGGATGCCTTCGACGCCGGCGGCGTGGACCTGTGCTACGAGATCCACCCGGGCGAGGATCTGCACGATGGCGCGACCTTCGAACGTTTCCTCGAGGCGGTCGATCACCATCCGCGCGCCAAGATCCTCTACGACCCCAGCC
>Ga0182741_1001597_pt1 | contig 28954 bp, 30 predicted proteins | sample eDN5th37CBELigOP_FD_128874 | JGI IMG/M metagenome (GOLD analysis project Ga0182741, IMG submission 128874) | Enriched Organic Plus compost microbial communities from Emeryville, California, USA - eDNA 5th pass 37_C BE-Lig OP (version 2) (version 2) ... | reverse complement strand
GTCGAAACCCTGCAGAAGCGGCTTTTCGAACCACCGTACGAAGACTGCTGGGGCGCCACGTTCCTTCCACCGGAACAAATTACCGTTCACGAACTGTATGTGCGTGCAGTCGGAACCGATCGCTTGCGAACGGCGCTCGGCCGAATCGCGGCGAGTTACGCATGGTGAGAAAGTCCTTGTGCGCCGTCACATGCCTCGCCGCTTGCCGTGACCCGACCCCTTGTTTATACGGCGCCGATGGGTGCAGCCGAGGCCTTTGGGCTCGCAGCCATCTGGCCCGGGCGCGCCGCCTGGACCGGGCGGCCGGCCGTCGATTCGGCCTGCCTGTGTTTCTCCAACCGGGGATTGCCTGAACCGCACCGGATGTGGCCCCATCCGGGCAGGGCCGTTGAAGGGACCTCAAGCGATGCGTAGCGCGCTTGGCGGTCCGCGCGTTCTGCTGCGCCGTCTCCGCGAGGTGATGGCGGAGCCGGTCAGCGCGCAGGAGCGCCTGGACAAGATTGTCGTCCTGATCGCCGCCAACATGGTGGCGGAGGTGTGCTCCGTCTACGTCCTGCGCGTTGATGGCACGCTCGAGCTCTACGCCACCGAAGGCCTCAACCGTCAGGCCGTCCACCTCACGGTGATGAACGCCAACGAAGGTCTCGTCGGCCTCGTGGCGCGGGAAGCGACGTCCATCAATCTCTCGGATGCCCAATCGCATCCGCACTTCTCGTATCGACCGGAAACGGGCGAAGAAATCTATCACTCCTTCCTCGGCGTGCCGATCCTGCGTGCTGGCAACACGCTCGGCGTGCTGGTGGTGCAGAACCGCGCCCGCCGCACCTACACCGAGGAAGAGGAGGAAGCGCTCCAGACCACGGCGATGGTGCTCGCCGAAATGATCGCCTCGGGCGAGCTCTCGGCCCTGGCCAAGCCGGGCGCGGAGCCCGCCGCCCGCCGCGCCGTCGCCGCCACGGGCGTCGCGCTGTCGGATGGCATCGCTCTCGGCCACGTGGTCTTGCATGAGCCGCGCGTGGTCATCACCAATTTCATTGCCGACGACGTCCAGCGCGAACTCAAGCGCCTCGACGCCGCCGTCGACACGTTGCGCGCCGACCTCGACGTGATGCTCGAGCGCGGCGAGGTCGCCGACGGCGGCGAGCACCGCGAGGTCCTCGAGGCCTACCGCATGTTCGCCTATGACCGCGGCTGGATGCACAAGCTGCGCGAAGCGGTCATGACGGGCCTGACCGCCGAGGCCGCGGTGGAGCGCGTCCAGTCGGATACGCGCGCGCGCATGATGCGCCAGGTCGATCCGTTCCTGCGCGAACGCTTCCACGACCTCGACGATCTCGCCAACCGGCTGATGCGGCAGCTGACCGGCCAGGATCACGCGCCGCGCAAGGAGCAGCTTCCCGACAATGCCGTGCTCGTGGCCCGCAGCATGGGCCCGGCGGCGCTGCTCGATTACGATCGCTCGCGCATCCGCGGTCTCGTTCTCGAGGAAGGCGGCCCGACGTCGCATGTCGCCATCGTCGCGCGCGCCCTCGGCATTGCCGCGGTGGGCCAGATCGCCAATGCGGCCGGCTACGTCGACCAGGGCGACGCGATCATCGTCGACGGCACCACCGGCCACGTCCATATCCGGCCGTCGGCCGACATCGAGGCGGCTTACGCCGAGAAGGTGCGTCTGCGCGCCCGCCGGCAGGAACAGTACCGGGCGCTCCGCGACAAGCCCTGCGTCACCAAGGACGGCCAGCCCGTCACCTTGATGATCAATGCCGGCCTTGTCGTCGACCTGCCGCACATCGCCGAGACGGGCGCGGCGGGCATCGGCCTGTTCCGCACCGAACTGCAGTTCATGATCGCGGCCTCGTTCCCGCGCACCGCCGAGCAGCTCGCGCTTTATCGCTCCGTGCTCGACGCGGCCGGCACCAAGCCGGTGACCTTCCGCACGCTCGACATCGGCGGCGACAAGGTGCTGCCCTACATGCGCGCGATCGAGGAAGAGAACCCGGCGCTCGGCTGGCGCGCGATCCGCCTCGGCCTCGACCGGCCGGGCCTCCTGCGCAGCCAGATGCGTGCGCTGCTCAAGGCCGCCGGCGGCCGCGAGCTGCGGGTGATGTTCCCGATGATTGCCACGGTCGACGAGTTCGACCGCGCCAAGCAGCTCGTCGAGCGCGAGCTCACCCATCTGCGGCGCCATGGCCACGCCCTGCCCGACCGCGTCCAGATCGGCGCCATGCTGGAAGTGCCGTCGCTGCTCTACCAACTCGACGAACTGCTCACCCGGGTCGACTTTCTGTCAGTCGGATCCAACGACCTGTTCCAGTTCATGTTTGCCGTCGATCGCGGCAACACACTGGTGACCGATCGCTTCGACCCGCTGTCGGCGCCGATCCTGCGCGCCCTGCGTGACATTCACGACCGGGCCCGCGCGCATGGCAAACCCGTGACGCTGTGCGGCGAACTCGCCTCCAAGCCGATCGGCGCGCTGGCCCTGGTCGCGCTCGGTTATCGTGGCCTTTCCCTGTCGCCCTCGGCCGTCGGCCCGGTCAAGGCGATGCTGCTCGATCTGGACGCCGCCCGCGCCGAGGCGATGCTGCGGCCGCTGCTCGACCGGCCGGCCAGCAGCATCTCGATCCGCGAGGCGATCGAGCGCTTCGCCCGCGACGAAGGTTTGCAACTGTGATGCGCCACGCGCTCCTGTCCCGTCCCGGCGCTACCTGAGGTCCATGCTGCCGCTCGCCAAGCTCGACACCCTGCTGGCTCGCCATGCCGCGATCGAGGCCGAGCTCGCCGCCGGCCCCGACCGCGAGGCGTACATCCGTCTCTCGCGCGAATTCGCGGAGCTGGAACCGCTCGTGGCCGCGATCCGACGGTATCGCGGTCTCGAGCGCGAGATCGCCGGCCTCGACGCGCTTGTCGCCGATCCTGCCACCGATGCCGAGATGCGCGCGCTGGCCGCGAGCGAGAAGCCGGCGATCGAGGAGCAGTTGCGCGAGCTTGAGCAGGAGATCCGACTCGCGCTGCTGCCCAAGGACGCCATGGACGCGCGCAACGTGATCCTCGAGATCCGCGCCGGAGCCGGCGGCGACGAGGCCTCGCTCTTCGCCGGCGATCTGTTCCGCATGTACGAGCGCTTCGCCGCGCGCCAGGGCTGGCAGGTCGAGGTGATCGCCGCCAGCGAAGGCACCATGGGCGGCTTCAAGGAAATCGTCGCCGAGATCCGCGGCACCGGCGCCTTTGCCAAACTCAAGTTCGAATCGGGTGTGCACCGGGTCCAGCGCGTCCCGGCGACCGAGGCGTCGGGGCGCATCCACACTTCCGCCGCGACCGTCGCCGTCCTGCCCGAGGCAGAGGAGGTCGACGTCGCCATCGATGAATCGGACTTGCGCATCGACACGATGCGGGCCGGCGGCGCTGGCGGCCAGCACGTCAACAAGACCGAATCCGCCGTCCGGGTCACCCACATTCCCTCGGGGATCGTCGTCGTCGTACAGGAGGAGCGCTCGCAGCACCGCAACCGCGCCAAGGCGATGACCCTGCTCCGCGCGAAGCTTTACGACGCCGAGCGCGCCCGCAAGGACGCCGAACGCGCTGCCGAACGGCGTGGCCAGGTCGGCTCCGGTGACCGTTCGGAGCGCATCCGCACCTACAATTTCCCGCAGGGCCGGGTCACCGATCATCGCGTCAATCTCACCCTCTACAAGCTGCCTCAGGTGATGGAAGGCGAGGCGCTGGGCGAGATCATCGACGCCCTCGTCACCGAGCACCAGGCGGCGCTGCTGGCGGCGCAGGAGGGCGCCGCCGGATGAGCGGCGCCAGCGGCCCAGTCCTCGCCGCCGGGCTCACCATCACCGGCGCGCGCCGCACGCTCGCCGCAGCCTTTCGTGCCGCCGATCTCGACAGCCCGGAACTGGACGCCGCCCTGCTCGTCGGCCACGCCCTCGGCCTCGATCGCACCCGTCTTCTCACCGCCGGCGAACAGCCGCTGGATTCGGCCGCGCGCGAGCGCATCGCCGCCCTGGCCGCCCGCCGCCTCGCTCGCGAACCGGTGGCGCGCATCCTCGGCTTGAAGGAATTCTGGGGCCTGTCGTTTCGCGTCACGCCCGACGTGCTGGTGCCCCGGCCGGACACCGAAACCGTGGTGGAAGCCGCCCTCGGCCATCTCGATGCCGCCGGCGGCCGCGACCGACCTTTGCACATTCTCGATCTCGGCACCGGATCGGGGGCCCTGCTCGCGGCATTGCTGCACGAATGTCCGCAAGCCTACGGCACCGCCACCGATCGCAGCATCGCGGCGCTGCAGGTGGCGCGCACCAATCTCGCGCAACTCGGCCTTGTCGATCGCGCCCACTTCGTCTGTTGCGACTTCGGTGCGGCGCTGCACGGACCGTTCGATCTCATCGTATCCAACCCGCCTTACATCGCCCATGGCGAGATTCCCCGGCTTGATCCGGAGGTGCGCTGCTTCGACCCGTCTCTTGCCCTGGATGGCGGAGCAGACGGGCTCGCCGCCTACCGGAGCATCGCCGCCGACGCCGGCCGCCTGCTCGCCCCCGGAGGGATCCTGGTGGTCGAGCTCGGCCAAGGCCAAGCCGCGCCGGTGGCGGCTCTGTTCCGCGCCGCCGGCCTCCGTGCCGCCGCTCCGCGTCGTGACCTGGGCGGCATCGAACGCGCCCTGACGGCGGGGCCGGGCGCGGTTTGAGGGGGGCTGTACCGCAAAAAAAGCGCTTGGATTATCGCTGCGGAGCGATTAGCTTGCAGACACGAAATCGGCCCGAGGCGGCCTTTTCAGACCGCCATCACAGGCCCGGGGGACACCCCCGAGTGGCCGGACGGGCGAGCGACGATCGTCGGATGGCTGCTCTTGAATCGGTTGAGGGCAAGGGCCCCGATTGGGTGATCGGCTGGATTGATCGGCAGCATAAGGGTTCGCCGGTTCGAGACTGGATGCTTCACCGATTGGAGGTGTGTCGCCGCGCGCGGCACGCATGATGAGAGGTGAGCGCGGTGCTGCGGCAGCCGCCGCGGCCACGAATGCGACGTGATCGCAACCGGGATCAAAGCGTATCCGCGCGAATGAGCGGCGGCGACTTCGCCCAAGGGTTGACCCAAGGGAGAAGCCGACGTGGTGAACGTGCCCCTGCCGCAGGGGAAGCGTGACGGAGTCCGGCGCCGAGCGCCGTCATCGGGGAGTCGACGAAACGAACAAGCCATGAGAAACGGTCAGCATCAGAACAAGCGCATGCGGGGACGTAACCGCAAGGGCCAGAACCCGCTGACGCGGGTCTACGAATCCAACGGCCCGGACGTGAAGATCCGCGGGACGGCGAACCATATCGCGGACAAGTACGTGCAGTTGGCACGCGATGCCCAGGCTTCGGGGGATCCGGTTTCGGCGGAAAACTATTTGCAGCACGCCGAGCACTATTTCCGCCTGATCGCGGCGGTCCAGGAACAGTTCCGACAGAACAATCCGTATTACCGGCCCGAAAGCGAGAACCGCGACGAGGCCGACGAGATCGACGACGAGAGCTTCGAGGCGCCCTACGGCACGCGCGAGCCGCAACCGTTCCCGCCGCGGGAAGCCCGCCCGCAGGCGCAAGGTCCGCGCGAGCCGCATGCGGGCCGCGACCAGCAGGGCGGACGCAACAATCGCAGCGCGCCTGCCGAGGAGGCGACCGACGGCGCCGACCGCCTGCCGGCCTTCATCACCGGCGGCAGCCAGCCGCAAGGGGAAGCGACCGCCGCCAACGGCAACGGGGCCAACGGCCATGAGGGGCAGGCGGACCGGTTTCCGCTGCACCGCCGCCGCCGCCGTCGTCACGGCGCCCGCGGCGAAGGTGCTCCGGTCGGCGAATCGGCCGACGAGGCAGCCTCCGCAGACTGATCCTGTCGGCCCGGACCGGCGCGAGTGCGCCGGTCATGGCGTGATGACAGCAGGCTCCAACTCCGGGACCAGCCGCCGGCGGGCACGGCGTGCCGGCACGGCGCGGTAGACCTGCTTGGTCGCTTCGACGATGTGAACCCCGGCGAACGGCGTCGCCAGCGCGGCGCCGGTCCGCTCCCAAGCCCCGGCCGAGCGCAGCAGCCAGCGCCCCGTGACCGGCGGCACGTAGAGGGCTTCATCCCAGCCCGTCGGGGTGAACCACGTTTCCCGCAAAAGACTCGTGATTTGCGAGCGCGAATAGGGCCGCCCGTGCCCGAACGGCGTCGTATCGAGCCGGGCCCAGACGCCGCGGCGGTTCGGCACCACCGTCAGTAGCCGCCCCCCGGCCGCCAGCACCCGCCAGCACTCCCGCAACAGGCCGACCGCGTCCTGCGACATTTCCAAGGCGTGGACCAGGAGCAGGCGATCGACCGCCGCATCGGGCAGCGGCAGGTCGCGCTCGTCGACCAGCGCAACCAAGCTGGGGCGGTCCGAGGGCCATTTCACCACCCCCTGAGCCCCTGGCATGAAGGCCAGACAGCGCTCCGCCTCCTCTCGGAACAGGCCGAGATAGGGGGACGGATAGCCCACCCCGAGCACCCGCATGCCGTGCAGGTCGCTCCAGCGCCGGCGGATGCCACGGCCGATGAATCGCCGGGCAACCGTCCCCAGCGGTTGTGCATAGAAGTTCCGCAGGTCGACGACGTCGAGCGACATGTCCCGTCTCTACCGCCGGCCGGCAGCGGCGGCAATCGCCCGCAGCCGCGCAGGTGCAGGCCCGCCCAGCCCCGCAGCCGGACAAACGACGCGACAATGCGGTACGGCCTGATTAAGGTTGCCGCACCCCGCGATTTTGTCAGGAAGTGCCCAGGAAGTGTCCATGAGCGTCGAACTCGTGCTCGTCCCCTGCCTGCAGGACAACTATGCCGTGCTGGTTCACGATCCGGTCACCGGCGCCACCGCCGTGATCGACGCGCCGGAAGCGGCGCCGATTGAGGCGGCGCTGGACCGCGCCGGCTATCGGCTGACGGATATTCTCGTCACGCATCATCATGGCGACCACACGGGCGGCATCGCCGCGCTCAAGAAGCGCTTCGCCAGCCGCGTGGTGGCGCCAGCCGCGGAAGCCCCTCGCATTCCGGCCGTAGACGAGACCGTTCGCGAGGGCGACACCGTTCGCGTCGGCAATCTCGCCGCCGAGGTCATCGAGACGCCCGGCCACACGGCGGGCCACATCTCCTACTGGTTCGCCGGAGAGAAGCTGGCCTTTGTCGGCGACACGCTGTTCTCGCTCGGCTGCGGCAGGCTGCTCGAGGGCGACGCGCCGACGATGTGGCGCTCGCTGTCCAAGCTGAAGCGCCTGCCCGACGACACCCGCGTCTATTGCGGGCACGAATACACGATGTCCAACGCCCGCTTTGCCCTCGGCATCGACCCCGACAATACCGCTTTGCGCAAGCGCGCCGCAGTGGTCGATCTGCTGCGCAACCAGGGCCAGCCGACCTTGCCGACCGAACTCGGCGAGGAGAAGGCCGCCAACCCGTTCCTGCGCGCTGACGACCCGGCGCTCGCCGCCGCGCTCGGCCTCGCGGGCCGTCCGCCTGAAGAGGTGTTCGCGCTCATCCGCAAGCGCAAGGATCAGGCGTGACTGCGACCACGATGACTGCAGCGGAGGTGATTCGGCTGCTGCAATTGCAGCCGCACCCGGAGGGTGGCCATTTCCGCGAGACCATGCGCGACCCGCATCCGCACGGCGATCGCGACCATTCGACGGCGATCTACTACCTGCTCGTCCGTGGCGAGCGCTCGCATTGGCATCGCGTCGATGCGGTCGAGGTCTGGCACTACTATGCCGGGGCGCCGCTGCTGCTGGAGACCGCCACCGACAGCCGTGGCCCCATCCTGCGCAGCCGTCTCGGAGCCGATCTAGCGGCCGGCGAACGACCGCAGGCCATCGTTCCGGCCCGTGCCTGGCAGGCAGCTCACACCCTCGGCGACTGGACCTTGGTCGGCTGCACCGTTGCCCCCGGCTTTGCCTTCGAGGGATTTGAACTCGCCGCCCCCGGCTGGATGCCCGGCTGAGCGGCCCCGTTGTTCACCACCGCGTCGAGACGGGAACCCGCGCGCCATGTCGAACCGCGCTGACAGCCGCGCCGCTCTCGCTGCGATCGCGCCGGTGGCAGTGGCGGCGGTTCCGATCGGACTGCTGTTCGGCGCGCTCGCCGCGAGCAAGGGCTTGTCGGTTGCCGAAGCGGGGCTGATGTCGCTGCTGGTCTTTGCCGGCGGGGCCCAGTTCGCAGCATTGGAGCTGTGGACCTGGCCCGTTCCGGTGGCGGCGCTGATCTTCTCCACCCTGCTCATCAACGCGCGCCACGTGCTGATGGGCGCGTCGCTGGCGCCGAAAATGGTGGGCTTCTCGCTGCGCCAGCGCTTGATTGGCTTGTTCTTCCTGACGGACGAGGCGTGGGCACTGGCCGAGCGGCGGGCGCTGACGCACCGTCTGACGCCCGCCTATTGGTTCGGCTTGGCTTTCGTTCTGCCGGTCGCCTGGGTCGGGTCCACCGTGCTCGGCGCCTGGTTCGGCTCGCTGCTCGGCGATCCCGAACGGCTCGGCGCCGACTTCGCCTTCACGGCCTTGTTCATCGGCCTTGTCGCCGGCTTCTGGAACGGCCGCGTCACCGCTTTCACCGTTGCCGCCAGCGGCGCTGCGGCCGCGCTCACCTACACGCTGGCCGGGCCGCCCTGGCACGTGGCCGCCGGCGCCTTTGCGGGAATTGCTGCCGCCTATCTCGCTGCCCCGACGGAATCGTCATGACAATCGACGCCACGACCTTCGCCACCATCCTCGGCATGGCCGTGGTGACCTATCTCACCCGCATTGCCGGGCCGTTCTTGGGTGCGAGGCTCGAACTGACCGGGCGCGCCAAGGCCGCCTTTGACGCCATTCCGCCGGCCGTGCTTGTGGCAGTCATTGCGCCGAGCGCGTTGGCAACCGGGTGGCCGGAGACGATCGCGGCCGCCGTGACGATCCTTGCCGCCGCCCGTCTGCCGCTGCTCGCCACCATCGCCGTCGGCGTCGCCTGCGTCGTTGCCCTGCGCGCGCTTCTGTGATCAGCCCGCGGCCCGCGCGGGACGGCGCATGATCATGTCCTTCGCGGCAACGAGCCCGCCACCGGTGATCAGCGCCGCCGCGAGTACCAGCGACAGGCTTGCGTCGGCATAGCCGGCCGCCACCAGGATCAACGTCGAAAGAACCGGAGCGGCATAGGCCGCAGCGCCCAGCACGCGAATGTCTCCGTGTTTCACGCCATGATCCCAGGCATAGAACGAGGCGCCGACCGGCCCGATTCCAAGCCCGATCACGGCCGCCCATTGTCCCGCCGTGTCCGGCCACACGGTCTGTTCGAACAGCATATGCGCAATCGCTGCCAGCACCGACGTCGCCAGGCAGAAGCCGACCACCGCGTCGGTCGGAACCTGCGGAAAGCGGCGCGACAGCACCGAGTAACTGGCCCACACGAAGGCGGCCACGAAGGCCGCTGCATAGCCCGGCAGGTAGATGTCAGCCACCGCGAGCCCGCCGCGTCCGGCGAACAGCAGCACCGTGCCGGTGAGGCCAATCAAGGCGCCCGCGACGTGATGCAGCCGCAGATGTTCGTTTGGCAGCAACGCCGAGAACAGCACGATCAGGAGCGGCCAGAGATAGTTGATCAACCCCGCCTCCGCCGGCGGCGCCAGCCGCAGCGCGAGGAAATAGAGCGCGTGGTAGCCGAACAAGCCGCTAACGCCGAGCGCCCAAACCTCGGGCTTCTGCTTCAGCGCCGCTGCGGCGCGCGGGCGCACGATCCAGGTTGCCGCGCCGAGACCGCCGCCGATGGCGAAGGTGACGGCCGCAAGCTGGAAGGCAGGCATGCGTCCGGACGCGGCTGTGAACAGGGCGAGCAGCGACCACATCAGCACCGCGCTGAAGCCGATCAGCGTGGCCGTGGCGCGGCGGGAAGAGGGAGATGTCATTGGCGGCGTGTCACGCGACGGCGCGGCGAGGAAAGCGAGCCGCCCTCATGCCCTCATATCATGTACTGACCGCCATTGGCGGTCAGTGTCGAGCCGGTGATGAAGCCGGCCTCGTCCGCAGCGAGGAACACGACGCAGCGCGCGATTTCCTCCGGCTCGCCGAGGCGGCCGAGCGGGATATGCGGCAACACGTTCTTCTCGAGGACCTCTTTCGGCACCGCTCGCACCATCTCGGTGGCGATATAACCGGGGCAGATCGCGTTCACGGTGATACCCTTGCGGGCGTTCTCCTGCGCCAGCGCCTTGATGAAGCCGAGCTCGCCGGCCTTCGCCGCCGAGTAGTTCGTCTGCCCCATCTGCCCCTTCTGTCCGTTGATCGACGAAATGCAGATGATCCGCCCGAAATTGCGGGCGCGCATGCCGTCGATCACCGGCCGGCACATGTTGAACAGCGAATTGAGGTTTGTGTTGATGACCGCCAACCACTGCTCAGGCGTCATTTTGTGGAACATGGTGTCGCGGGTGATGCCGGCATTGTTGACCAGCACGTCGACCGGCCCGATCTCGCTTTCCACCTGCTTCAACCCGGCGGCGCAGGACTCGTAAGAGCCTACGTCCCACTTGTAGGTGGCGATCCCGGTCTCGTCCTTGAATGCGCGCGCCGCGTCGTCGTTGCCGGCATAGTTCGCGGCCACCGCGTAGCCCGCGGCTTTCAGCGCCTTCGCGATCGCGGCGCCGATCCCGCGCGTACCGCCCGTGACCACAGCAACCCGAGCCATCGCCCGCCCCCTCCCCGAACTTCAGTTGGCCGCATGACCGGGTCGGCCCTGCCACGCCATCACAGACGGCGCCGCCGTGCGGCGCCTCAGCGCTCGACGCACATAGCAATGCCCATGCCACCGCCGATGCACAACGTCGCGAGCCCCTTCTTGGCATCGCGCTTCTGCATCTCGTGCAGCAGCGTCACCAGCACCCGGGCGCCGGACGCGCCGATCGGATGACCGATCGCAATCGCGCCGCCATTGACGTTGACCTTGGCCGGATCCCAGCCGAGATCCTTGTTGACGGCACAGGCCTGCGCCGCGAAGGCCTCGTTAGCCTCGATCAGATCGAGGTCGTCGACCTTCCAGCCGGCCTTCGCCAGGGCCGCGCGCGAAGCGGGAATCGGCCCCGAGCCCATGATCGCCGGATCGACGCCCGCCTGCGCCCACGACACGATTCGCGCGAGTACCGGCCGCCCAGAGCGGGCCGCCTCGCTCGCTTTCATCAGCACCACAGCCGCGGCACCGTCGTTGATTCCCGACGCATTGCCGGCGGTGACCGTGCCGTCCTTCTCGAAGGCCGGCTTGAGTTTGCTGACCGCGTCGAGCGTGGTGCCGTGGCGGGGATACTCGTCGGCATCCACGACAATGTCGCCCTTGCGGGTCTTCACCGTCACGGGGACGATTTCGTCCTTGAACCGGCCGGCCTTCTGCGCTGCCTCGGCCTTGTTCTGAGAGGCGACGGCGAATTCATCCTGCTGGGCGCGGGTGATCTGCCACTGTCTGGCGACGTTCTCGGCCGTATTGCCCATATGATAGCCGTTGAACGCATCCCACAGGCCATCCTTGATCATGGTGTCGACCATCTGCAGGTCGCCCATCTTCACGCCGTTGCGCAGATGCGCGACGTGGGGCGCCTGGCTCATCGATTCCTGCCCGCCGGTGACCACGATCTCGGAATCCCCGTTCATGATCGCCTGATAGCCGAGCGCCACGGCGCGCAACCCCGAGCCGCACAGCTGGTTGACGCCCCAGGCCGGCGTTTCAACCGGGATGCCGGCGCCGATCGACGCCTGCCGGGCCGGGTTTTGGCCCTGCCCGGCGGTGAGGATCTGCCCCATGATCACTTCGGAGACTGTGCCCGCCTCGATCCCCGCGCGGTCCAGGGCCGCCTGAATCGCGATCTTCCCGAGGTCATGGGCGGGCAGCGACGCCAGCGCACCGTTGAACGCGCCGACGGGCGTCCGCGCCGCGCCGACAATGACGATATCGTCCTTCATGGGGAACTCCTTGCTTCGCGGCGGGAACGCCGCCACGCCCGGTCGCACCGCGCCGGGGCGCCGGGTCCGTGCCGCGACGGGCCTGTCTTGCGGTCATCCTTGATATGGGATCGGGCCGTGTCAACACGAGGGCGCAGCCGGCGGGCCGTCCCACCCGCGCTTCACAATTCGGTGGCCGATCTCGGGAGAAAGTGCTTACCTGAAAGGGGAAAGACCAAGGAAAGCCGCAGGAAACGACGCAAGCATGGCCAAGACGCAGGAACCGGTTACGATCAAGAAATACGCCAACCGGCGGCTCTACAACACCGGCACCAGCACTTACGTCACCCTCGAGGATCTCGCTTCGATGGTGAAGAACGGCGAGGATTTCGTCGTTTACGACGCCAAGACGGGAGAGGACATCACCCGCCCGGTGCTGACGCAGATCATTTTCGAGCAGGAGAACAAGGAAGGACAGAACCTGCTGCCGATCACCTTTCTGCGCCAGCTGATCCGTTTCTATGGCGACAGCATGCAGATGCTGGTGCCGCGCTATCTCGAGGTTTCGATCGATTCGCTGACGCGCGAACAGGAGAAGTTCCGCGAGCACATGGCCCAGACCTTCGGCACCGGACCGTTCGGCGCGCTGGAGGATCAGGTCCGCCGCAACATGGAAATGTTCGAGCGCGCCTTCTCCATGTTCACGCCCTTCGGCCGCCGCGACACGATGCCGGATAAGGCCGGGCAGCCGGGCAAGCCGACTGGACCGGGCGAGATCGACGACCTCAAGCGGCAACTCGACGAGATGCAGAAGCGCCTCGACCGGTTGACCGACGCAGAGAAGGGCGAGGCCTCGTAGCGCTACGCCGAGGCTGGCACCGCCGAACAGCCGCCGGCCGTCCGCGGACGGTCTTCGGCGGGACCGACATATGCGCCCTGGAGATAGTTGCAGCCCCACTGCGCCAAGGCGCTGGCCGTAGCGGCATCGGGGACCCATTCCGCCACTGTCGCGATTCCCAGGCCACGCCCGAGATCGAGCAGGGTCCGCACGAACACCGCATCTTCCTCCGACCGCAGCATGTTCTGCACGAACGCCCCGTCGATCTTGATCACGTCGACGCCGAGCTTGCGTAGGTTGCGGAACGACGTGTAGCCGGCGCCGAAATCGTCGATCGCGATGCGGCAGCCCAGCGCCTTGACCCGGCTGCAGAAGCCGCGCGTTTCGTCGAGATCCTGGATCGCCGCGGATTCGGTGATCTCGATGATCAGCCGCGAGGCGATATCCGGCGCCGCCCGCATATGCCCGGCGAACCGGCTCCACCAATCCGCATCCGCAGTGGTGTTCGACGACACGTTCAGGCTGACGATCGCACACGGATCCTCGACGAGCGCGGCCGCTGCGAGATCAAGCATGCGATGATCGATCAGCCGCACGAGGCCGAGCCGCTCCGCCACCGGGATCACGTCGGCGGCCGGCATGATCGCGCCGTCGGCCCGGCGCACCCGCATCAGAGCCTCGTGAAAAGCCGGCTTGCCGGTGGCTGCATGCGCGATCGGCTCGTACACCGCGAAGATCCGCCGCTCGTTCAGCGCGGAGACGATCTCGTCCGCCGCCTGCACATTGGCGCGGCGCATCGCGTCCCGCTCCACGCTCGGCCGATAGGAGACGAACGAACCCGGCCGCCGCGCCCGCGCCGCGTCGAGGCTTTCCTGGGCGCGCGCCAGCATTTCCGTCGTGTTGCGCGCATGGCGCGGCGCGGTGACCCCGCCCATCGTCACGGTGACCGCGATCGGTCCGGCGCTGGTCGGCACCACCTCCTCGCGCACCGCCGCGAGCAGGCGGTCGGCGGCATTGCTGAGATCGTCCGGCGTGCAGTTCTTCAGCACCAGCGCGAACTTGTTGCCGGAATAGCGGCCCAGCAGGTCGCCCGCGCGCATCTTCGCGCGAATCCGCGCCGCCACCGCCGCGATCACCTCGTCGGCGACGTCGTAGCCATAGGCCTCGTTGATGCGGCCGACTCCGTCGATCGCCAGCAGCGCCAGCCCGCACGAATTCTGGAACCGGATCGAATCCTCCAGCGCCACCGAAAGGAGATCGGTCAGGTGCGAGCGGTTCAGTTCGCCCGTCAGCGCGTCGAAGCGCGACAGGAAGGCGAGCCGCTGTTCGTGCTCGCGCCGTTCGTTGATGACGCGGATGACGCCCTGGGCCAGAAACGGCCGGCGTCCGGCATCAGCGAACCAGCGCCCCGTATCCTCGAGCCACAGCCGGGTCTCCGAACCGGGGTCGGGCTGCAGGCAATACTGCACCTGGTAGGGCACGCCGCTGCCATCGTCGACACGGCCGGACCGCATCACCGCGTCGAACCGGGTTTCCGCGTTGTCCGGCGCCAGGAACTGCGCGAATCCGCGTCCGGTGGCGATAGCCGCGGGATCGGCGATGCCGAGCACGGCTGCCGCATTCGCGGTCCAGGTCAGCACGTCGGTGTCGATCCGCCATGCATAGGCGGCCTCGTGAACGGCGGCGAGGATCGCCGCGGTGTCGAGCGGTGCTGCCGGGGCGCCGGATGCAGCCGTCAGATCCGGGAAGCGAGTCACGGAACGTCCTTAAGGTGCTGCGGCACCCGCAGCGGTACCGCAAACCCTAGCGGCGAAGGTTAAACAATTGGAAAAACCACCCCTCCCCATCCCAACTTGGAACAGGCGGACCCGGCACGGCGCTTGCGGCTATCGGGACGGGACCGGCATTGGCCGTCCCCGAGCGAGACAGGAGCCACCATGTCCAGCCCAGCCAGCCACGCCGCGCCCGGTCCCGATTCGACGGTAGAGCCCAGCCGGGCGCTCGTGCCGCTGGCACCGCCGGTCGCTGCCGCGCGGCCGGCGGCCCGCGCCAGCCGGCCGCTGGCGCCGTTTCTCGCGCACCTGATCGCGACGAGCCGCCGGCTGCCGCAGACGACTCTGAAGCGCAGGACCGCTCCGGAGACCGCGATCTCCGCCTATGGCACCGCGGCCGCACGGCCGGCCTATGCGGGCGCAGCCGTCCGCCGTTCGATCTGAGCCGGCTCAATAGCCGATCGCGCAGCCGTCCTTGCGGCCGTCGGAGCCGCCGATCAGCACCCCGCGCTCCCAGTCGATCTGGATCGCCTGCCCGCCGCCGAACGGAAGCGGGCGGGGCGTCACCGTGTGTCCCCGCGCCGTGAGGCCCTCGACCGTGTCGGCGGGGATCCCGCGCTCGACCTGCGTCTCCTCGCCCTCGAAGAAGGCGCGCGGGAAGTCGATCGCCTCCTGCACATCCATGCCGTAATCGACGACGTTGCTGACGACCTGGGCATGGCCCATCGCCTGGTACGAGCCGCCCATCACCCCGAACGACAGGGTGCAGCGACCGTCGCGCATCGCCAAAGCGGGGATGATCGTGTGCATCGGCCGCTTGCGCGGCGCGATCGTGTTGGGATGGTCCGGATCAAGCACGAAGCAGGCGCCGCGGTTCTGCAGCAGCAGGCCGCTCTTCTCGGTGGCGATGCCGGCGCCGAACGCGTTGTAGAGCGAGTTGATGAACGACACCGCCATGCCGTCGCGATCCACCACCGTCAGATAGATCGTATCGCTGCCGGGGGTCGGAGTTTTCGGCAGCGCCACGCGCTGCGTGCGATCGATCCGCTGCGCCAGCGACCCGGCAAAGCCCTTGTCGATGAGCCCGGAGACCGGCACGCGCATGAAGGCGGGATCCGCGACATGGGTGTCGCGCACCGCATAGGCGAGGCGCGCCGCTTCCAGGGCGATATGGAAACGCTCGGCGCCGAGCGGCTCCAGCCGCCCGATGTCGAAGCGCTCGAGGATGTTGAGCAGGACCAGCGCCGTCATGCCCTGCCCGTTCGGCGGGATCTCGACCACGTCGAGACCGCGATAATTGGTGCTGATTGGTTCGACCGATTCGCCGCGATGCGTTGCCAGGTCCTCGGCGGTAAGCAGGCCGCCCTTGCTCGCCACAGCGGCGACGATGTCTTCGGCGATCGGGCCTTCGTAAAAAGCCTTCACCCCGTCCCGCGCGATCGCCTTCAGCGTTTCCGCCATTGCCGGCAGCCGGAACACGTCGCCCGCGGCCGGTGCCGCGCCATGCGCCAGATAATGGCGGGCTGCAGCCGCATCCTGGGCCAGCCGCGACGCCCCCTGGGCCCAGTCGAGCGCCACCCGCGGCGCGACCGGAAACCCGTTCTCCGCGTAGCCGATCGCCCGCTGCAGCACCCGGTCGAGGCCGAACCGTCCGTGCGTCTGCAGCAGCACCGCCCACGCATCGGGTGCGCCCGGCACCGTCACCGAATGGACCGAATCCGGACCGATCGCGCGCAGCCCCAGATCCATGAGCGCCTGGGTCGTGGCAGCGGCGGGTGCGCGGCCCGAACCATTGTACCCCCAGACTGGCTGGCCCGGCCGCGCCACAAGGCAGAACGCGTCGCCGCCGAGGCCCGTCATATGCGGCTCGACCACTGCCAGCACGGCCGCTGCGGCCACCGCCGCATCGGCGGCGCTGCCGCCCGCGCGCAGCATCTCGATCGCGGCGAGGCTCGCCAGCGGATGCGATGTCGCCGCCATGGCCTCACTGGCCATGACCGCGGAGCGGCCGGGAAAATGGAAGTCGCGCACCATCGGGAACCCTCGTATTGAGATCGGAGGATCAGCGGGCCGCGATCCGAGCGGCGGCGGCCGCCCGCGTTGAGGGCGGCCCGCGGCGGATCAGAGCACCTCGGCGCGCTCGACGCTGAAGTCGCGCTGCGCCGTGCGGATCGAGATCGAGTAGCCCCCGATCACGTCGACGAGGCAGATCAGGACCAGGATGGCGAAAGCGGAACTGGCGGCCTGCGGCACCAGGAGAAATTCCACGAGGGCGGCCACGAACACGATGGTCGACAGGATATGGTCGACGATCGACTTGTTACCGGTGCGGGTGGCCTTGAGGATTTCGACGAACAGCAGGAACAGCGCCATGGCGATCAGCACGTCGCCGAATGTCATCGTCCATTCGGCGCCGGACACCATCCGCACCGAGGACAGCCGGTCGTCCCATTTCACGCCCGGAGTCAGAAACGCGATCATGTTGTAGATCGCGAGCGGCACGATCAACAACGGAAACCCGATCAGGAACAACGGCAACGCCTCCTCACGTCGCCGGCAGCGCTGCGCCGCGGCCGATTCAGTCTAGCGACTGCCGGGTGCCCCCTCCAACTGGAAAAGGCGCGCCGCGCCCGGCCCCGAACAGCAGAACGGGCCCCGCAGGGCCCGTCCGACAGCATGGTCGTAGCAGCTCAGGAGCTGGATTTGGCCTTGAGCACCTGCCGGCCCTTGTACATGCCGGTCTTCAGATCGACATGGTGCGGGCGGCGCAGCTCGCCGGAATCCTTGTCCTCGACATAGGTCGGCTGCTTCAGCGCGTCGGCCGAGCGGCGCATGCCGCGCCGGGACGGCGACGTCTTTCTCTTCGGAACGGCCATGGCAATTCTCCTCGCAGTGACGCCCGGGGCGGCGAGGGCCTGACGGACATCCGGAATGGGATTTGGAAGCCGGGCTTATAGAGGATTGCCCCGGGCAAAGCTAGTGGCCGCCGCAGCTCCGGTTACCGAAGGCAGGCATCGATCGGCCCGGAGGTCCGCGCCCGGCGCTGGTAGATCCCGGCGAGCCGCCGCACCCCCGGACCCGGCTTGGCCGCATCGCGCCGGACTGGATTCGGCAGCACGGCGGCAAGGATCGCCGCTTGCCGTTCCGAGAGTCCGGCGGCGCCGCGGCCGAACGCCCGGCGGGCGCCCGCCTCGGCTCCGAAAACCCCGTCCGGGCCCCATTCTGCCACATTCAGGTACAGTTCCATGATCCGCCGTTTCGGCAGGATCAGGTCGGCCCAGACGGCCAGCGGCATTTCCAGGGCCTTCCGCACCCAGCTGCGCCCGTGCCAGAGAAACAAATTCTTCACCGTCTGCTGGGTGATGGTGGAGCCGCCGCGGAGCCGGCCGCCGTCCTCGGCATCCTCTAGCGCGTTCTGGATCTCCGTCCAGTCGATCCCAGTGTGGCCACAGAAGCGGGCGTCCTCCGCCGCCAGAACGCTGCGCGGCAGCGCCGGTGCCATGTCCGCCAGCGGCACCCATATCCGGGTCACCGGCTGTCCGGTGACCCACCGCCACATCATCAGCGTCGAAACGGGCGTCCCGACCGCGTAGAGGGGCACCAGCACGTAGGGGATCGCGAGGACAGCCGCCACGACCAGCAGGATGCGGCGAACCAGGCGCCTCTTGGGCGAGCGGGAGGCAGCGAGCACGGTCATCGACCGGCCTTAGCATTTCGCAACCGGCGTTTCGACCCGCATGCGGCTTGACGGCACCGCGGCCGCTCGGGCAATCCCCCGGCCATGACCACCGCGCCCTCCGCCGCCGATCTCGACCGCGACTTCGCCCGCCGGCTCGATGCCGTAGCGGCAGAGACGGCCGATCAGCTCGACCGTCTGCTGACCGCGGCGCCGCTTCCCGGCGAGATGGAACGGCCCCCCCGCCTGTTGGCCGCGATGCGCCACGGCGCGCTCGGCGGCGGCAAGCGGCTGCGGCCCTTTCTGGTGGTCGAGACCGCGGCGCTGTTCGACGTCCCGCGCCAGCGCGCGCTGATGGCGGGCGCGGCGCTGGAAGCCCTGCACTGCTATTCCCTCATCCATGACGACCTCCCGGCCATGGATGACGACGACCTGCGCCGCGGCCGCCCGACCGTGCATCGGGCCTTCGACGAGGCCACCGCCATTCTCGCCGGCGATGCACTGTTGACCGTCGCCTTCGACATCCTGGCGCGGGACGAAACCCACCCCGATGCGGCGGTCCGCATCGCCCTGGTACGGGAGCTCGCCCGTGCCGCCGGGCTTGGCGGCATGGCCGGCGGGCAGATGCTCGACCTCGCCGCCGAGGGGCGCTTCGCCGATGAACCGGCGCCGCGCGATGCCGCCGCGGTCGGTGCGATGCAGATGATGAAGACCGGCGCCCTGATCCGGTTCGGCTGCATGGCCGGTCCCCTCCTGGCCCAGGCGGACGCGGACGCGCGCGCCGCCCTCGACCGTTACGGTACCGCCCTCGGCCGCGCCTTTCAGATCGCCGACGACCTGCTCGACCTGCATGGTGACGCAGCGGTGGTGGGCAAGGCCACGGGCAAGGACGCCGCGGCCGGCAAGCAGACGCTGGTGGCCTTGCTCGGCCCGGCGGCAGCGCAGGAAATGCTGGCCGGCCTTGTCGCAGAGGCGGAAGCGGCGCTCGTGCCATTCGGTCCCGCCGCCGACATCCTGCGCTGCACGGCGCGTTTCGTCGCCGAGCGACGCGCCTGACGCACGGCGACGACCGCCGCTTCGGCAGCGCTTTGCGCCACATGGCCCGAGCGCACACATGTCCAAAGCTTAACGTGACCGGCCTTCGGATCGCTGCTACGCCGATACTGACAGAGGCTGCTGGGAACCCGCGCGATGCGCCGCTTGCTGACAGTGTTCGCGATCATCGCTGCCGCCACCGCGGCGGGCCTGTACCTGTTCCCGCAATGGAGCAGCGCGCCGGCGGAATCCTCCTATCGCCTCGCCGGCATCGACCGCGGCGAGATCGTCGCCACCGTCTCCGCCAGCGGCACCATCAACCCCACCACCACGGTGATCGTCGGCTCGCAGCTGTCGGGACAGGTCAAAGAAATCCTGGTCGACTTCAACTCGCAGGTCGAAGCCGGGCAGGTGGTCGCTCGCCTCAACCAGGATCAGATCCGCGCCAAGCTCGATGCCGCCCGCGCCGAGCTCGAGCAGATCCGCGCCACGCGGCTGGTGCAGCAGGCGCAGATCGAAAAGGCCAAGGCCGAAATCGAGCGCGCCAAGGCGAGCCAGGCCGATTCCGAAGCGCAGGTCGCCCGCAACGAGGCGCTGCTTGCCGATAACGAGCGGTCGCTGCAGCGTCAGAGCGATCTGCGCGCCCGCGGCTTCGCCGCCGAGGCCGCCTATGACACCGCGCGTGCCCAGCGCGACGCGCAGAAAGCCGCACTCGATTCCGCCCGTGCGCAGGTCGCCTCCGCCAAGGCGCAACTCGTCGGGCTGGACGCCGATCTGCGCGTCGCGGAAGCGCAGCTGGAAGCAGTGACCGCGCAGATCGCGCAGAAGCAGGCGGCCGTGCGGCAGATCGAGGTCGACCTCGGCAATACCGAGATCCGCTCGCCGGTGTCCGGCGTGGTCGTCCAGCGCAATGTCGAGCTGGGACAGACCGTGGCGGCGTCGCTGCAGGCGCCGGAACTGTTCCGCATCGCCGACGATCTCCGCAAGATGGAGATCGCGGCCAATATCGACGAGGCCGATATCGGCCGGATCAAGCCGGGCCAGAAGGTCACGTTCACGGTCAACGCCTTTCCGGGCCGCACCTTCGACGGCATCGTGAAGCAGGTGCGCCTCGGTTCGGAGACCGTCAACAACGTGGTCATCTACACCACGATCGTCGCGATCGAGAATCCGCGCCAGGAACTGCTGCCGGGCATGACGGCGAACCTGCGCATCGAGACCGAGCGTCGTACCGATGTGCTGCGGGTTCCCAACGCCGCGCTGCGCTGGCGTCCGCCGGCGGCCGAAGCGGCCGCGCCCGCTGCGCCTGTCGCCGCCGCGCCGCGGCGCGGCCGTCGCGGTGACGGCGCCCGCGAGGACCAGCCCGGTCAACCTGCGCAGATTTATCTGCTCGGCAGCGATGGCCGCCCCGAACCGGTCGCCGTGCGCATCGGGGTCAGCGACGGCAACTACACCGAGATCGTCGCTGGACCTGTGGAGGCGGGCCGTGAGGTCATCATCGGCGGCAGTGCCGGCGAACAGGGACAGAGCCGGCGCCGACCGCGCCTCGGCTTCTGACGCCGCCATGGCGCTGATCGAGACCCGTGATCTGACGCGCCTCTACACGTTGGGCGGCGAGACGGTGGCCGCGCTGGCCGGCGTTTCGCTGTCGATCGAGGCCGGCGACTTCGTCGCGGTCATGGGCCCGTCCGGGTCCGGCAAGTCGACCTTCATGAATGTCCTCGGCTGTCTCGACCGGCCGACCGCAGGCGAGTATCGCTTGGACGGCGAAGAGGTCTCCCGTCTCGATGCCGATGCACTCGCGGCGGTGCGTGGCCGCAAGATCGGCTTCGTGTTCCAGCAGTTCAATCTGCTCGACCGTCTCGACGCCCTCGGCAATGTCGAGATGCCGATGATCTATGCCGGCGTCGAGCGTGCCCAGCGGCGCCAGCGCGCCGAGGCGGCCTTGCGCCGGGTCGGCCTCGGCGAACGCCTGCATCATCGGCCGACCCAGCTCTCCGGCGGCCAGCAGCAGCGCGTCGCCGTGGCGCGTGCCCTGGTCAACACCCCGAAGATGCTGCTCGCGGACGAGCCGACCGGCGCGCTCGACAGCCGCACCTCGCTCGAGATCATGGCGCTGTTCCAGGCGCTCAACCGCGAAGGCGCGACCATCGTCGTCGTGACCCACGAGCCCGATGTCGCCACCTATGCGCGTCGTTTGATTCGCTTCCGCGATGGCCGGGTCATCGGCGACAGCCGCCAGACGCCGGCCGACGCTGCGGCGCAGCTCGCCGCCTACGACCGCGGCGAGGACCTCGCGGAGGCGGCCGAATGAGCTTCCTCGACGCACTCATCTCCGCCTTCGACGCGTTGCGTCTGAACAAGCTGCGCAGCGCCCTCACCATGCTCGGCATCGTCATCGGCGTCGCCGCCGTGATCGCCATGATTGCCGTCGGCGGCGGCGCACGGCAGCAAGTGGTCGAGCAGATCCGCAGCCTTGGCGCCAACCTGCTGGTGGTGATGCCCGGCAACATCACCCAGGGCGGCGTTCGCCTCGGCGCCGGCGCCGCTTCCACCCTCACCGACGACGACGCCGCGGCCATCGCCCGCGAGGTGCCGGGCGTGCAGGCGACCGCGCCTTTCGTGCGCGGCAGCGCCCAGCTGATCGCCGGTGGCGTCAACTGGGCCACCAGCGTTTACGGCGTCGACAACGGCTGGTTCGAGGCACGGGAATGGGGCATCGCCAGCGGCCGCGGCTTCGAGCCCGAGGAGATCGCCCGCGGCGCCCAGGTCGTACTGCTCGGCCAGAGCGTCGCCCACGCGCTGTACGGCACGATCGATCCCGTCGGCGAGACGGTCCGCGTGCGCAACGTGCCATTCACCGTCATCGGCGTGATGACATCGAAGGGCCAGACCGGTTGGGGCCAAGACCAGGACGACGTCATCTTCGTCCCGCTCAATGCCGGCCGCCAGCGGGTGATCGGCCGTAACCTGGCCAATTCCCACGCGGTCAATTCGATCTATGTGAAAGTGCGCGAGGGCGACAGCCTGGCCGGCGTCCGGAGCGAGATCACTGGCTTGTTGCGCCAGCGCCACCGTCTGCAGCCGGGCCAGGAGGACGATTTCTCCGTCCGCAATCTTGCCGACATAGCCGCGACCCGCGAGGCGAGCGCGAATACCTTGGCGCTGCTGCTCGCGGCGGTCGCCGGCGTCTCGCTCGCAGTGGGCGGCATCGGCATCATGAATATCATGCTTGTTTCGGTGACCGAGCGCACGCGGGAGATTGGTCTACGGCTCGCCATCGGTGCCCGCCCGCGCGACGTGCTGCGCCAGTTTCTGATCGAGGCGGCCGGGCTCTCGGTGATCGGCGGCGCGGTCGGCGTGGCCGCCGGCATGGCTGCCGCCTACGCGATCTCCAATGCCGCCGGCTGGCCGCTGCTGATCCAGCCGTCGGCCGTTGTCATTGCCGTCGTTTTCTCCGGCGTCGTGGGCGTGTTCTTCGGCTGGTATCCGGCCTTACGCGCGTCGCGGCTCGACCCGATCGCCGCGCTCCGCCACACCTGAGCAGCGACTAGCGGCTCAGCGGCCGTTCCGCTTCTTCGCACCGTTGCTCTTGCGGCCGGCCTTGCTCGTGCCGTTGCCACGCGTGCGGTTGCTTTTGGCCGCGCCGTTCGGCTTGGCCTTGATTCCGAGGCAAGCGATGCAGCGGCAGCCCATCGGTTTGATGAACGTGTTGAAATAGTCTTTGCCGTAATTGTACGTGATTTCGTCGCCCGGCTGGATCGTCTTGATCGCGCGGATCTTGACGCGCCCGCGCACGATATTGGCTTCGGCGTTGGGCTTGCAGCCATGATTGATATAACGGGCGATGTTCTCCCGCGGTGACCCGTCGATCGTCCAGCGGCTGTTCAGCTCGAACAGGTACTTGGTAGAGAGTTCTTCGGCTTCCTTGTTGGAGAGCTTCGGGCCGAAATACTCGATGATGAAGGACCCCTTCTTGATCGGCTCGGTGGCGAACAGGCCGAGACCCGCGCGCGAGCGGCCGACTCGGTAGGGCTTCGATGCAGTGGCGGACGACGATGCGGAGCGGGAGGGGGCAGGCATGGAATCGGCTATGCTCGCGTGAATGCTCCCTGCGCTATCGCCGTGTCCTCATCCCTTGTCAAGGCGAAGCGCCGCGCGACCCGCACGCCACGCAGCATCACGACCTGATGATGGGGAGTGCGGCCCTCTGCGCACGGCAGAGGGCCGTCACGAGTCATGGGCAAGGATGCCGGAGGCCGTCGTAGCCGAGATAAGTCCCGCTGCGCGGATCGTAAGACCGGTAGCGATTCATGCAGTACGCCACCGCGTCGTTTGCATAGGCGCGGTTCTGCGATGCGATTGCGCCGCCGATGATCGCGCCCGCGGCGAGCCCACCGAGCACGGCGCCGCCGCCCCATCCGCGACGATAACGATGGCCGTGGTAGCCATGGCGATGATATCGGGGACCCCAGTGACGGCGATACTGGACTTCGGTCACGCCGCTTGTCTGCTGCGCTGCCGCGGCGATCGCGGCCGCCCCTGCAGCGCCGGCGCCTTGTGCCGAAGCCGGCGCATAGCTGCCGACGGCCAAGACCGACGCGAACGCAAGGGTGGCGAGGGGGCCGGTTCTGCGTGGAATCATGAGACTTCCTTTCGTCCGGGAGCGGCACGCGCCGCTTCATGACGACGACAACGGGTCGCCTGCCGAAGGGTTCCGTACTGGAGGAAGTCATTCACGTTGGGGAAGGCCCCCGCGGACCGCCCTATTCTGCCGCGCTTCGCGGCGCGGTTCCAAACCGCTGCTCGATGTAATCCATGACCATCGTTTTGAAATCGGCCGCGAGGGTCGGTCCGCGCAACGTCGCGACCTTCTTGCCGTCGACGAACACGGGTGCCGCCGGCTGTTCGCCAGTTCCCGGCAGAGAGATGCCGATATCGGCATGTTTCGATTCGCCAGGCCCGTTGACGATGCAGCCCATCACCGCAACGTTCAGCTTCTCGACACCGGGATAGCGCGTCTTCCACTCCGGCATCGACTCGATAATGAAGCGCTGGATGTCCTGCGCCAGTTCCTGGAACGTGGTCGAGGTCGTGCGGCCGCAGCCCGGACACGCGGCCACGAGCGGCACGAAGGTCCGGAAGCCCATGGTCTGCAGCAGTTCCTGCGCGACCTTCACCTCGAGCGTCCGGTCACCATTCGGCTCCGGCGTCAGCGACACCCGGATCGTGTCGCCGATTCCCTGCTGCAGCAGGATTCCCATCGCGGCCGACGACGCGACGATTCCTTTCGAACCCATACCCGCTTCGGTGAGGCCGAGATGCAGCGCGTAGTCGGAGCGCCGGCCGAGTTCCTGGTAGACCCCGATCAGGTCCTGCACCGCGGAGACCTTGGCCGACAGGATGATCTTCGAGCGCGCCATGCCGAGTTCCTCGGCCCGCGCCGCCGACAGAAGTGCCGACTGCACCATCGCTTCGCGCGTCACCGCGCGCGCTCCGAGCGGTACCGGCGCTCGCGCATTCGCGTCCATCAGATGCGTCAGGAGCTCCTGGTCGAGCGAACCCCAGTTGGCGCCGATCCGCACCGGCTTGTCGTGGCGCAGGGCGGTTTCGATGATCGCACCGAATTGCCGGTCCTTCTTCTCCTTGAAGCCGACATTGCCGGGATTGATCCGGTACTTGTCGAGCGCCTCCGCGCAAGCCGGATGGTCCGCCAGCAACTTGTGGCCGATATAGTGGAAGTCGCCGACCAGCGGCACGGTGACGTTCATCGCCGCCAGCCGGTCCCGGATATGGGGCACGGCCGCCGCCGCCTCGTCGCGGTCCACCGTGATGCGGACGATCTCGGATCCGGCGCGGGCCAGGGCGGCAACCTGCCGCACCGTCGCCGCCACGTCGGCCGTGTCGGTATTCGTCATCGACTGCACGACGACCGGGGCCGCGCCGCCGACCGCGACACCACCGACCATCACTGCCACCGACTGCCGCCGCGGCGCGGGCTCGGCTGTTTCCTGCATTCCACACTCCTTCGCCCGGCAGCGGAGTGCCAGACCGGGCGTGATGCGTCAATGATGGCGTCCGTACGACCAGCATAAGCCTGTCCACCAGCGCTTCGGCGCAGCAGCGCGGCAAGTGGACGATGCTCGCCCCGGCGGTCCGGGCAGCGGAACGACCGCGCGGCAGTTCCGCCGACAGGGTCAACCGTCCGCGTCAGCGCGGGCGGTTGACCAGCACCAGTCCGGCCGCGACCAGCGCCGCCGCGAGCGCGAAGACGGGCGTCAGCGGCTCGCCCAGCACCAGATGGCCGGCAGCGACGCCGAACAGTGGCGTCAGGAACGTAAACGCCGCCACCCGGCTGGCCGAGAAGTGCTTGATCAGCATGAACCAGGCGAGGAACGTGATCCCCGCCACCCAGATCGTCTGATAGGCCAGCGACACCAGCGCGACAGCACCGGGCATGACTGACATGCCCTCGCCGAACAACAGCGCGCCGGCACCGAGGATGGGCGCAGAGACCACGAGCTGATAGGCGAGCGTCTTTTCCGCCGGCGCGCGCTGGAGAGCGCTGGCTTTCACCAGCAGCGTCGTTGCCGCCCATAGCGCGGCCGCCCCGACGACCATCACGTCGCCGAGCAGTGCGGAGGGATTGTCCGCCGGCGCGGGCGCGCCGAAGGCCAGTGTCAGGCCGGCGAACGACAGCAGCAGGCCGAGCCATTGCATCCGGCCGAGCCGCTCGCCCGGGATGAACCAGCTCGCCCCGAGCGCGACGAAGAACGGCGTCGTGTACAGGAACACCACGGCCCGGGTCGCCGTCGTGTACAAAAGGCCGCGATAGATCAGCAGGAACTCGAATGCGAACAGCACACCGCACCAGAAGCCCGGCGTCAGCGTGCCGTCGCGAAGGCCGAGCGGCACGTGCCGCAGCCGCGCCCACGCGAGCACGATGACGGCGGCGCCAGCCGAACGGATCGCCGCCTGCATCAGCGGCGGGATGTCGGGAAGGGCGAGCTTCACCGCCACCTGATTGAAGCCCCAGCTCAGACACAACACGACCACGGTGACGATCGCGACGGCGTCGAGCGGCTTGGCGCTGGATGTCATGAACGGCAATCGCCGACGAGAAGAAGGAACGAAGGGCGGGAGATATCAGGATGCGGGGCTGCGCACATCCCGGCAATGGGCGCAGGTTCCGGTGATCTCGATTACCGGCGTCTTGATTGCGAACCCGGCATTGCCCGCCGCCGTCTCCAAGGTTTCCGCCACGGCCGCGGAGCCCGCTTCTCCGACCGCGCCGCAATGCTCGCAGATCAGGAACACAACCATTTCCCGCGAGCCATGGTGATGGCCGCAGGCGATGAAGGCGTTGCGGCTCTCGATCCTGTGCGCGAAGCCTTGCTCGAGCAGGAAGTCGAGCGCGCGGTAGACCGTGATCGGCGCGGGCCGCGGCCCGCCGTCGCCGAGCCTTTCGATGATTTCGTAGGCGCCGAGCGGCTGGTGGCTGGCGGCGAGCACGCTCAGCACCTGCCGCCGGATCGGCGTGAGGCGCTGCGACCGCGCGGCGCAGACCGCTTCGGCATGGGCCAGCGCCTCGCTGGAACAGCGATCATGATCATGGTCCGGCGCGGGAAAGACCGGTGGGCTGGACACGAAGCGATCCCTTGTTTGCTCTCACATAGTAATCTTTGCCGCGCCTCGCAAAAGCATGACGTTGCGGCCGGCATGGATTATATTGCATCGCAGCATAATCGTCACCGCCAGCCATTCTGGCGCCGTTGAAGGGTAAGACATGCTGAACGGAAAGACCGCGATCGTGACCGGCTCGACCTCGGGAATCGGCCTCGCCATCGCTCGCGCGCTGGCGGCCCAGGGGGCTGCGGTGGTGATCAATGGTTTCGGCGAGCCCGCCGAGATCGAGCGCACCAGGGCCGAGCTCGCCGACACGACCGGCGCCACGGTCGCCTATATCGCCGCCGACATGACCAAGCCGGAGGAGATCGCCGCTCTGGTGGCGAATGCGGAGCGGCAGTTCGGCGCCGTCGACATCCTCGTCAACAATGCCGGCATCCAGCACGTGGCGCCGATCGAGGAATTTCCGCCCGAGCGCTGGGACGCGATCCTCGCGATCAATCTCTCCGCCGCGTTTCATACCATCCGCGCCGCCGTTCCCGGCATGAAGGCGCGCCGGTGGGGCCGCATCATCAACACCGCCTCGGCCCATTCGCTGGTCGCCTCGCCTTACAAGGCCGCCTATGTCGCGGCCAAGCACGGCATCGTCGGCCTGACCAAGACCGTGGCGCTCGAACTCGCCACGTTCGGGGTGACGGTGAATGCCATCAGCCCCGGCTATGTCTGGACCCCGCTGGTTGAGCGGCAGATCCCCGACACGATGAAGGCGCGCAACATGACCGAAGAGCAGGTCAAGCGTGACGTCCTGCTCGCCGCCCAGCCGACGAAGGAGTTCGTCACTGTCGACGAGGTCGCGGCGCTCGCCTGCTACCTCTGCTCCGACGCGGCCCGGTCGATCACCGGCGCCAATCTGTCGATGGACGGCGGCTGGACCGCAGCGTGATATTCGGGCGCTGGCGAGACGCGAGCATGCAGCAACCGGCGGCACCGGCGACCAAGCGCATCAACCTTGCGCTACAGGGCGGCGGCGCCCACGGCGCCTTCACCTGGGGCGTGCTCGACTATCTGCTCGAAGACGGCCGGCTCGAGATCGAGGGCATCTCGGGAACCTCGGCCGGCGCGGTCAACGCCGTGATGTTCGCCGACGGCATGGCGCGCGGCGGCAAAGCGGAGGCGCGCCAGCGCCTCGCCGACTTTTGGCGCGCGGCCAGTCTCGGCGGCAACCTGCCGCCGCTGCAGCGCGCCGTGATCGACCGGCTGTTCTCCTTCATGCCGGTCGAGGACTCGCCAGCGAAGCTCTGGCTTGGCGCCTTCTCGCGCTTCCTGTCGCCCTACGACATCAATCCGCTCAACATCAATCCGCTGCGCGACCTGATCGAGCGCTTCGTCGATTTCGAGGCCGTGCGTGCCTGCGATCGGCTTGAACTGTTCGTCTCCGCCACCAACGTGCAGACGGGCCGGGTCAAGGTATTCGCGCGCGATCAGATCTCTTCCGACGTCGTGATGGCCTCCGCCTGCCTGCCGTTCCTTTTTCAGGCGGTGGAGATCGATGGCGTGCCCTATTGGGATGGCGGCTATATGGGCAATCCGGTCATCTTTCCGCTGTTCCGCACCACCCGCACCGACGACGTCCTGGTGGTGCAGATCAATCCGATCGTGCGTTATGAAACGCCCACGACCGCGCAGCAAATCATGAACCGGGTGAACGAGATCACGTTCAATTCCTCGCTCCTCGCCGAGTTGCGCGCGATCGAGTTCGTCGGCCGCATGGTCGATCAGGGCCGCCTCCCGCGCGGCTCCGGCCCGGACGAATACCGGCGCATCCATGTCCACCGCGTCGCCCTCGACGGCGGCGGCAAGCTCGATGCGGCGAGCAAGCTGAACACCGACTTCGACTTCTTCGAGATGCTGCGCGACGACGGCCGCCGTGCCGCTGCCGCCTTCCTCGATGCCCATTTCGACGATATCGGTGCGCGCAGCACGATCGACCTCGACGCCGACACGCCGGTGCCGCAAGCCTGACCGGTTTCGCCATGACTAATTTGGATCCGCTCCT
>Ga0182741_1001596_pt1 | contig 28960 bp, 26 predicted proteins | sample eDN5th37CBELigOP_FD_128874 | JGI IMG/M metagenome (GOLD analysis project Ga0182741, IMG submission 128874) | Enriched Organic Plus compost microbial communities from Emeryville, California, USA - eDNA 5th pass 37_C BE-Lig OP (version 2) (version 2) ... | reverse complement strand
GCCGTATCCACCACTGCATGCGCTCCATCGGCGCCGCCGAGAAGGCGCTGGATCTGGCTGTGGGCCGCGGCCTGAGCCGCGTGGCCTTCGGCAAGAAGATCATCGACCTGGGCAAGAACATGGAGACGATCTCGCGCGCCCGCATCGAGATCGAGGCCATGCGTCTGATGGTGCTCAAGGCCGCCAAGGCGATGGACGTGCTCGGCAACAAGGAAGCCCGCATCTGGGTGTCGATGGCCAAGGCCATGGTGCCGGAGAAGTGCTGCCAGATCATCGACCAGGCCATGCAGATGCACGGCGCGACCGGCATCAGCCAGTGGTCGCCGCTGTCGGAAATGTACATGCAGCAGCGCACGCTGCGCTTCGCCGACGGTCCGGACGAGGTGCACCACAACGTGATCGCCCGTGCCGAGGTCAAGGCCTACCGCGCGCGTCACGGGGAGTGATCCGGGCATGGTGAACACCACTCTGTTCGACCTGACCGGCAAGGTGGCGCTGCTCACCGGCGCCTCCAAGGGCATGGGCAAGGCGATGGCGGAAGCCCTCGCCCTGCACGGCGCCACGGTGGTGATCTCCTCGCGCAAGCAGGATCAGCTCGATGCTGCCGCCGAGGAAATCAACAAGGCATGCGGCGCCAAGCGCGCCCATGCCGTGGCCGCCAACGCCGGCCGCAAGGCCGAGCTGCAGGCCCTGGTCGACAAGACCCACGAGATCGCGGGTCCGATCGACATCCTGGTGGGCAATGCCGGCGTCAACATCTTCTACGGCAGCATCTCGGACATTCCGGACGAGGCCTACGAGAAGACCATGACGACCAACGTCCAGGCCAACCTGTGGCTGGCGCGGATGGTGGTGCCCGACATGATCGCCAAGGGCTCGGGCTCGATGATGTTCACGGCCAGCGTGGGCGCGTTCAAGCCTTCGCAGACCCTGGGCCTCTACGGCACCTCCAAGCTGGCCCTGATCGGCCTGGTGCGCAACCTGGCGCTGGAGTACGGACCGCACGGCGTGCGCGCCAACGCGATCTGCCCCGGCGTGGTCCGCACCGACTTCGCCCGGGCGCTCTGGGACAACCCGGAAGCCGAGGCGCGCGCCACCTCGCAGATCCCGCTGCGGCGGTTCGGCGAGCCGGCGGACTTCGCCGGTCTGGCGGTGTACCTCGCCTCCGACGCCAGCCGCTACATGACCGGTCAGGCCCTGACCGTCTGCGGCGGCACCAACATGTGGACCTGATAAAGGTCCGCTGACGGCCTCCCTAGCCCCTCTCCCCGTTGCGGGAGAGGGGCATAGGGGCGAGGCATCGACGGCGCTGTTTCGGAACCGCGCGGCATCGCGGCGGCAGACCAACCACCGAACCGAGGAAGTACAAACACATGCAGGTGAAAGATCGCATCGTCGTCGTCACCGGCGCGGCGGGCGGCATCGGCCGCGCGCTGGCGCTGCGCTTCGCCGAAGCCGGCGCCAAGCGCGTGGTCTGCGTCGACATCAACGGCGAGGGCGCGCAGGAAACCGCGGCGCGGATCGGCGGCATCGGCCGCAAGGTCAACGTCGCCAACGAAGACGAGATCAAGTCGCTGATCGAGGACATCGAAGCGCAGGAAGGGCCGATCGATCTGTTCTGCTCCAACGCCGGCATCGGCGTTCGCGGCGGCCCGGAAGTGCCGAACGAAGCCTGGCAGCGCATCTGGGATATCAACGTGATGGCGCACGTATACGCGGCGCGTCACATCGTGCCGCGCATGATCGCGCGCGGCGGCGGCTATCTGCTCAACACCGCCTCGGCGGCGGGGCTGCTGTCGCAGATCGGCTCGGCGCCGTACGCCGTGACCAAGCACGCGGCGGTGGCGCTGGCGGAATGGCTGGCGCTGACCTATGGCGACCAGGGCATCAAGGTGTCGGTGCTGTGCCCGCAGGCGGTGCGCACCGCCATGACCAAGGGCGCCGAGGATCACGTCGCCAGCATCGACGGCATGCTCGAGCCCGAGCCGGTGGCCGACGCCTGCCTGAAGGCGATCGAGGAGGAGACCTTCCTCGTGCTGCCGCATCCGGAGGTGCTCGAGTACATGCGGCGCAAGGCCGAGAACTACGATCGCTGGATCGGCGGCATGCGCAAGCTCAACCGGCGCTACAGCGCGAGCTGAGCGAGCTTTCGCCGCCGAAGGCGCTATACCTCCACGTAGGGTACGCCGCGCGCAGCAGGCCTGCGCCGGCGGCGTACCTCGCGTGACCGGCGCCCCGTCTCGACATGAATACCCTCGATCAGGTGACCAACCATGAAGACGCGAATTACTGAACTGTTCGGCATCGAGCACCCCATCATCCAAGGCGGCATGCACTACGTCGGCTACGCCGAGCTGGCCGCGGCCGTGTCCAATGCCGGCGGCCTGGGCATCATCACCGCGCTGACCCAGCGCACCCCGGAGGCGCTCGCCAACGAGATCCGCCGTTGCCGCGAGATGACCGACAAACCGTTCGGCGTGAACCTGACCTTCCTGCCGTCGGTGACGCCGCCCGACTATCCGGGCTACGTCAAGGCGATCATCGAAGGCGGCGTGAAGATCGTCGAGACCGCCGGCAACAACCCGCAGAAGTGGATGCCGGCGCTGAAGGAAGCGGGCATCAAGGTCATCCACAAGTGCACCGCCGTGCGCCACGCGCTCAAGGCCGAAGCGATCGGCTGCGACGCGGTGAGCGTGGACGGCTTCGAGTGCGGCGGCCATCCCGGCGAGGACGACGTGCCCAACTTCATCCTGCTGCCGCGCGCGGCCGAGGAGCTGAAGATTCCGTTCGTGGCCTCCGGCGGCATGGCCGACGGCCGCTCGCTGGTGGCGGCGCTGTCGCTGGGCGCCGAGGGCATGAACATGGGCACCCGCTTCATCGCCACCAAGGAAGCGCCGGTGCACGAGAACGTCAAGCAGGCCATCGTCGCCGCCAGCGAGCTCGACACCCGCCTGGTGATGCGCCCGCTGCGCAACACCGAGCGCGTGCTCACCAACGCCGCCGTGGAGCGGCTGCTGGAGAAGGAGCGCGCCCTGGGCTCGGCGCTGAAGTTCGAGGACATCGCCGCCGAGGTGGCGGGCGTGTATCCGCGCATCATGAAGGAAGGCGACATGGAGGCCGGCGCCTGGTCGTGCGGCATGGTCGCCGGTCTGATCCGCGACGTGCCCACGGTCAAGGAGCTGATCGACCGCATCATGAATGAGGCCGAGCAGATCATCCGTCAGCGTCTGACCGGCATGGTCAACGGTTAAGGTCCGGCACCTCCGCGAGGCCCGGTGCGGGAGCGAACGGCTCGGCACCGGGCGCGGCTTCAACCTAAAGAGCACACCAGAATGAGTTTCGACACGCCTATCGCGCTTTGCGGCCCGCTGCGGCAGCCGCGGCAGATGCTGGCCGACCAGGAGTACGGCGGCCACACCTCCATTCACGACGACGCCATGGCCGAGAAGCTCGGCTTCCGTGCCGGCCCGATCGAGGGGCCGACCCACTTCAGCCAGTTCGTGCCGCTGCTGGCGCACATCTGGGGCAAGGAGTGGTTCGAGCGCGGCTGCTTCTCCTCCCACTTCCAGAACATGGTGGTGGAGGGCGAGTCGGTGCGCGCTTTCGTCGAGCTGCCGGCGCCGGGCGCGACCCGGGTGCGGGCCTGGGCCGAGAAGGCGGACGGCACGCCGGTGTTGGAAGCCAGCGCCACCCTCGGCCCCGACCACGGCACCACGCTGCTGGAGGAGCGCATGGCTAATCTGCGGCCGCCGGAGAAGCTGGTGATCCTGTCCGACCTCTACGTCGGCATGAAAGGCGCCGAGGACGAGCTGGTGCGCATGGACCCGGACCAGCACATGGGCAAGCTCTATCCGTTCTCGCTCAACCAGAAGCTCGAGCGCATCACCGAGAACTCGCCCTGGTACTCCGACGCGTCGTCCTCGCCCTGGGGCCGGGCGATCATCCCGCTGGAAATGGTCAGCGTGCTGGCCGAGTACACCAGCCCCAAGGCCAAGTTCCCGGTCAAGCAGCCGGTGGTCGGGCTGTTCGCCGATCAGGAAATCCGCATGATCGACGGTCCGCTGTTCGTCGGCGAGGAATATCTGCTTCGCCGCGAGGTCGTGGCGCTGGCCGAGAGCAAGCGTACCGAGTCGTACTGGGTGCGTACCCGCATCTACGACGCCACGGGCACTCACCTCAAGGCCGAGATGCTGCTCAATCACGCCACGCTGAAGCATTCCTTCGCCGGCTACGACGAGGCGCGCGCCCGCGCCTAAAGCGGGGGGCGGTAACGCCCGCCGTATTCCGCGAAGCCTAGGGCACGGACTTTCCGCCCCTCTCCTGGTTCTGGGAGAGGGGCATGTCGGGCCTATTCCGTGTCGAGGCTCGTAAGGCATTCGCGGCATAGCCGCTCCCACAGGGGAAGAACGCAGCTCCTTCTTTTGTGGGAGCGGCTATGCCGCGAATGCCTTTTGTTCCCATTTTCGTCAGGTCAAGGCGGCACGGATAGCCATCGCTCAGGCGACTTGCATAACATGCAAACAAAGAGCATGTTCATGGCAAGCCTCTCCGCCTGTGACGCCTTCATCGCCCATGATCACGCCCGCCGCCCAGCAGCAACCGCTCGCCGCCGCCCAGCCGCTGCCGGCGCATGCCTGGTTCTTCCCCGCCGCGGCGCTGTATGCCGCCTTGATCGTGCCACTGTCCCTGCTGGCGATGAGCGGCCGGGCCGATTGGGCATCCGGCTTGGCGCACGGTCTTGGTCACGCGCACGAGATGCTGTTCGGCTTCGCTCTGGCGGTGGTCGCCGGCTACTTGCTCGGGCCGCAGCCGGCGCACCGGCTGCTCGCCCTGTTCGTGCTCTGGCTGGCGGCGCGGCTGGCGTTCTTCATGCCGTTGCTGCCATGGCTGGCAGCGACGCTCAACACGATGTTCGCGGTCGCCTTGGCCGCTGTCGTCGCGCCGAAGTTCCTGTCGGCGGCGAAGAAACTGCGCAACCAGGCATTCGCGCCGGTGCTGATCGGTATCTGCGTGACGGTGGTGGCCTATCAACTGGCTGTGACCGCCGACATGTTCTGGCTGCGGCGAACGGCGCTGCTGGAGGCGGTGCTGCTGTTCGCGCTGCTGATGCTGTTCATGGGCGGGCGCATCATCGCGCCGGCGGTGGCAGGCGCGTTCTATCGCCAGGGCATGAATCTGGAGGCGCGGGTACAGCCGCGGATCGAGGGGGCGCTGATTCTGCTGCTGGCGGTGGCGGTGCTGTCGCTGGCCGTTCCGCCGGGCCGTTGGCTCGCGGCGCTCGCCTTGCTGGCGGCCGGCGTGTTGAGCCTGGTGCGTTTGCTGCGCTGGCGGCTATGGGCCTGCCGTGGCCGGCCGGATCTGATCTGCCTGGGCGTGGGCTACGGCTGGATCGGGCTCGGTCTGGTGCTGGTGGGCGCGGCCCTGGCCGCGGATGCGTACCTGACGGTTGCACTGCATGCCATCACCGTCGGCGCGTTGGGCACGCTCAGCAGCGGCGTGATGGCGCGGCTGCGGCTGCAGCGCGCCAAGCAGGATCCCGCCAAGGCGCGCTCGATCGTGGTCAGTGCGGCGCTGATGTCGCTGGCGGTGCTGTCGCGGGCCTTGGGCGGCTTGGGATTCGGCAGCACCTTCACTTGGTACTGGCTGGCGGCCGCGGCGTGGTCGCTGGGGTTCTTGTTGTTGCTGCATCTGCTGTGGCGTGTTCCGGCGCGGTGAGCCGGAGCGCGCGGCAGCCCGTGCCGATCGCCGTTCAGGAGGGAACGCCATGGCGCTACACCACTCGAGTCCGGGAGAAGTGATCGACGTGCGTCCGTTGGGCGCGAAGCTGCGCGACACGCCCAACACTACCTTGCTCAAGTCGCAGCACCTGCAAGTGTTTCGCCTGGTATTGCCGGCCGGCAAGGAGTACCGCGAGCACAAGGTGCCGGGGGAGATCACGGTGCAGTGCCTGGAAGGCGTGGTCGAGTTCAGCTCGCCCGGTCGCTGTCAGCGCCTGCATCCCGGCGATCTGCTGTATCTGGAGGGCGGCGACCCGCACGCCCTCAAGGGCATCGAGGACGGCTCGGTGCTGGTCACGGTGTTCCTCAAGCAACGGCTGCAGTAGCCGGCCACCAACGAGGCAATAACATGAGCTTTCCCGAGTTCTTCGACCGCGCCCCGCTGATCCGCTTGCGTGATCCGCTGGCGGAACTGCTCGGCGCCAGTGCCGACGGCATCATAGAGTACCGCTTCGCCGATGCCGTGCGCCTGGCCGGTCACGCCTGCCCGACGGTGGCGGGCGCGTTCCTGATGGCGCGGGCCGCGCTGGCGGCGCTCTATCCCGATGACCTGCCGGAGCGCGGCGCGATCGCGGTGCTAATGCCGGCCGCGGAGGAGGAGGGCACCACCGGCGTCGTGGCGCAGGTGCTGACCTTGATCACTGGCGCGGCAGGCGTGAATGGTTTCAAGGGACTGGGAGGGCGCTTCGCCCGGCACGGTCTGCTGCGGTTCGGCGGCGACGGCGACGGGGTGCTGTTCCAGCGCCGGGACAACGGCGCGGCGGTCACGGTGTCGCTGGACCTGTCGAGCGTACCGCCGCATCCGCGGCTGCGGCTGTTGCTGCCGGCGGTGCTGCAGGATGAGGCCGATGCCGATCTGCGCCGGGCTTTCGCCGCAGCCTGGCAGGACCGGGTCCGCCGCCTGCTGCTGGAGCACGCCGACGATCCGAACGTGGTGCGGGTGCGGGCGGCGGCCGCGGCGTAGTGACTCAATCTGGCCTTCTCTGCGCTGGCCGCGTGTCGACCGAGCTGATCGCCGCCCCGGGATCTGATTGTCCCCCCTCTCCTCTCGCGGGAGAGGGGCAGGGGAGAGGGGGATGCAAGTGCGAAGCAACGAGGTCGGTGGACGTAACGCCGCCGGAGAATTGCGCGCTTTGCTCTCTCTAGCCCTCTCCAGTACCGATCGGGGGACAAGAGGACGGCGCGCCTAGTGTGCTACCGCACGCCGCAGCGCGGCTGCCTGGTGCTTGCGCTGCGGGTGGGGCGGGCGCGATAGTGTTGCGCCGTCCGGCCGATACGCCGGCCGCATCCGCTACCGCATCGTCCGGGACCACCCTCCCGCGCCAGGAATAAGACAAGATCATGTGGTTGTTCCGCCGCCGCGCCGCCGCGCCGGCCGTTCCCACCCAGTCCGACGGGCTGCCGTTGCCGCAGCGCTACTGGGCCATTCTCACCATCGCGCTCGGCATCAGCTTGGCGGTGTTGGACGGCACGATGATCAACGTCGCGCTGCCGGTGGTGGCGCGCGATCTGGACATCACGCCGGCCGCCTCGATCTGGGTGGTCAACGCCTACCAGTTGGCGCTCACGCTGGCGTTGCTGCCGCTGGCTTCGCTCGGCGACATCATCGGCTACCGTACCGTCTACCGCGGCGGCCTGCTGCTGTTCTCGATCACCTCGCTGGCTTGCGCGCTGGCCGACTCGCTGACCACGCTGGCGGTGGCGCGACTGCTGCAGGGACTGGCGGCGGCCGGCATCATGAGCGTGAACACCGCGCTGCTGCGCTTCATCTATCCGTTCCGGTCGCTGGGGCGGGGGATAGGGCTCAACTCGTTGATCGTGGCGGTGTCGATGGCGCTGGGCCCGTCGGTGGCGGCGGGCATGCTCGCCATCGCCGACTGGCCGTGGCTGTTCGCCGTCAACGTGCCTATCGCGCTGGCGGCCTTGGCGATCAGCACCCGGGCGTTGCCGTACACGCAGCGGCCGCCGCACCGCTTCGACTGGCTCAGCGCGCTGCTCAACGCGCTGACCTTCGGCCTGCTGATCGGCAGCGTCAGCGGATTGGCCCATGGCGCTTCGGCCGGTGCCATCGTCGCGGCGCTCGCGGGCGCGATCGGCTTCGGCTACCTCCTGGTGCGCCGGCAACTGAACCGGCCGCTGCCGCTGCTGCCGGTCGATCTGTTCCGGGTGCCGATGTTCTCGGTATCCATCGCCGCCAGCGTCTGCGCCTTCGCCGCCCAGACCCTGGCGTTCGTGTCGCTGCCGTTCTTCCTGCACGACGCGCTAGGGCGCAGCGCGGTGGAAACCGGGCTGCTGATGACGCCGTGGCCGGTGGCGGTGGTGCTGATCGCGCCGGTGGCCGGTTTCCTGGCCGACCGCTATCCGGTGGGTGCGCTGAGCACGGCCGGGCTACTTATCTTCAGCCTCGGCTTCATCCTGCTGGCGCTGCTGCCGCCGCATCCGGACGATGCCGCCATCCTCTGGCGCATGGCGGTGTGCGGCCTCGGTTTCGGCTTGTTCCAGTCGCCGCACAACCGCGCCATCATCGGCTCCGCCCCGCGCGAGCGCAGCGGCGGCGCCAGCGGCACCATGGGCACGGCGCGCGTGCTCGGCCAGACCTTGGGCGCGGCGTTGGCCGCGCTGGTGTTCGCGCTGACCGAGCAGCGCGGCGGTGGCAGTTCGCTTGTGGTCGCCGCCATGTTCGCCGCGGTGGCCGCGGCGATCAGCGGCTGCCGATTGCTGCCGGCGGTGCGTGGAGCCGCCAAACTCACCGAGGCGCCGCAAAATCCCTCCGCTTAAGAGCCGCTAACGCCCCCTAGCGTGCCAGGGGGGGCGTTAGCGGCTCAAAGCCACGACTTGTCCTAGTTGTCTGCAACGGTCTCGCGGCCGCTGCCTAGCCGTGGCGCAGCCGGTGGGCATGCGCACCAGGATCGGGCACGGGCGGCGGTGAGGACATTTCCTGGGCGTGTCCAGGCCTGATGTAAATCTCTCGCATAAACAAATACATGCCAGTGAAGATCACGGCTGGCACGGGCGATGCAACTACTTCGGTACCCGCGGCGACTTGTCAGGACAAGTCGTGAAACAAGGAGGGACCGGGGATGTCCAGCAGGATCTTCATCGTTGTTCCGCTGTTGGCGGCGGCGATCGGTACGGCTTCGGCCGAGACCATCCGCATCGGTATCGGCCATCAGAGCATGTGCACCGATACCTACTCCGCCGGCATCATCGTCAAGGAACTGGGGCTGATCGAGAAGCATCTGCCCCGCGCCGGCAAGTATCAGAACGCGAAGTTCAGCTACGACTGGAAGGACTACACCTCCGGCCCGCCGATCACCAACATGATGCTGGCCAATAAGCTGGACTTCGGCGTGATGGGCGATTACCCGCTGATCGTCAACGGCGCCAAGTTCCAGGAGACCGAAAGCATGCGCTCGGTCTACGTCGCTGGCACCGGCTACAACCTGCGCGGCTCGGGCAATGCCATCGTGGTGCCGGTGCAGTCGCCGATCCACAGCTTCGCCGAGCTCAAGGGCAAGTCGCTGTCGGTGCCGGTCGGCTCGGCCGCCTGGGGCATGGTGCTCAAGGCCATGCAGGACAACCGGCTGCAGTCCTCCGACATCGACATCAAGAACCAGAGCCCGCCGGTGGGGGCGGCCAACATCGCCGCCGGCCGTATCGACGCCCATGCCGATTTCTGTCCCTGGTCCGAGATCATGGAGTTCCGCGGCACCGGCCGTAAGGTCTACGACGGTAGCGAAACCGGCGTGCCGTACCTGCACGGCGTGGTGGTGCGAAAGGACTATCTCGAAAAGTACCCCGAGGTGGTGGTTGCCTACCTCAAGGCCGTGATCGAGGCCGGGCAATGGGTGGAGGCCGACCCGCTGCGCGCCGCCGAGATGCTGGAGAAATGGACCGGCGTGGAGAAGGAGGTGCAGTACCTGTATTTCTCGCGCGGCGGCCACCTCACGCTCGACCCGACCATCAAGCCCGCCTGGCGCGACGCGTTGCAGCTCGCCCACAGCGTGCTGACCAAGGAAGGCAAGGTGCCGCCGCTCGACGTCGACGCCTGGATCGACGACCGCTACGTGCGCCAGGCCTACCGCGAGCTGGGCCTGGACTACGAGGCGCAGCTGGCCAAGCTCAACGACCCCAAGCAGACCAACCCGACTCTGCCGCCGGGCGAGATCTGGCACCCGCGCGACGGGCTCAAGACCTTCGCCTCGGTGGCGGACATGCTCAAGGCCGCCGCCGCGTTCACCAGCGCCGGGCAGAAGCTCAACGCCACCTACGTCTACGACCAGGTCACGGGGCTGAAGCTGTTCGGCAAGGTCGCGTTCTACGTCCGGGACGGCGAGCGCTTCGTTCCCTTCATGCGCAAGACCGACGCCGATGCCTACGCCGCCGAGCGCAAGGCCACGGTCCTCGGCTTCCACGACGCGCTGGCCGTGTTCACCGAGCAGGCCGCCACGACGAGTCCTAGTGACGGAAAGCAACTCGCGATGCGCTGACCGCTCAGCATCGCGTGGGAGGGAACCCATGAACGCCAACCCTACGCCTGTCGTCGTTACCCGGCCGCCGGCCGGACCCGCGCCGGCGCCGGCCGCCGCCAACGTCTCGCGCCGCCGGCCGTCGCCCATGCTCGGCCGCTATCTGGTGCGCCTGCTGGCGCTGGTGGTGGCGGTGCTGCTCTGGCAGTGGGCGTCGAGCACGCAGTTTCGCTTGTTCGTCAACTTCGAGAACGTGCCGGCGCCGACCGTGGTCGGCATGGAGCTGGCCGCGCAACTGGCCGATCCGGAGTTCTATCTGCACGTCCTGCACAGCCTGCAGCGCATCGCCGTGGGCTACGCGCTGGCGGCGGCGCTGGGCGTGACGCTGGGTGTGCTCATGGGCCGGTGGCGGCTGGCCGAGGACATCATCCTGCCGTACATCGAGATCCTGCGGCCCATTCCGGCGGTGGCCTGGATCCCGCTGGCGATCCTGATGATGCCGAGCGAGCAGAGCAGCATCATCTTCATCACCTTCCTGGGCGCGCTGTTTCCCATCGTGCTCAACACCGTGCACGGCGTCGAGCAGACGCCGCAACTGCTGGTGCGCGCCGCGCGCAGCCTGGGCGCCAGCAACGCCGCCATTCTCTGGCACGTGGTGTTGCCGGGGGCGCTGCCCAGCATCGTCGCCGGACTGGCGATCGGCATGGGCGTGTCCTGGTTCTCGTTGCTGGCCGGCGAGATCATCAGCGGCCAGTACGGCATCGGCTACTTCACCTGGTCGGCGTACACGCTGATCGAGTACCCGAAGATCATCATCGGCATGCTGGCCATCGGCGGGTTGGGCACGCTGTCCACGCTACTGGTGCGCAAGGCTTGCGCGCCGCTGCTGCGCTGGCAGGCGGAAGGAGTGCGCTGATGGGTACCGCCGCCGTCCTCGCCCGCGCCGTCACCGCGCAGCCGCTCCGCTGGCTGGGCTTGGCGGCGGGCTTCCTCGGGCTGTACCACCTGGCGCTGCTCGGCGCGATGCTGCTGCGCTTCGGCACGCTGCCGAACTACGTGGTCTGGCACGACGTGTGGGCCAACTACGGTCACATCCTGGCCGGCACGCCGTCCTGGACCGACCGGATCCCGCTGATGCTGGCCGAGCCCTGGTTCGAGACGGGATTCCGCAACCCGGCGTTCTACAACATCGCCGAATGGAGCTTCCTGGTGATGCCGGGTAAGTTCCTGCTGATGGCCGGGGTGAGCGCATTGCTGGCCACCTTCGTCCGCCTGCGCGCCGCCCGGCGGGCGTGCACGGCGCGTTTCGGCACGGCGATGGCCGGCGGCGGCGCGCTGGTGATCGGCATCGTCGGCGCCAGCCTGTCCTGGATTCTTTGCTGCGGCGCGCCTTCCTGGATCGTGATCCTCGCCGTGCTCGGCCTGAGCGTCCCGCTGGCGCTGGCGCTGGAGCCCCTGGGGGCGTTGCTGGCGACGGCCGGTTTCCTACTGCTGGCGCTCGCCCTGCTGCGGCAGGCGCGCGCCATGGCCCGAACGCAATCCCGCCATCAGAAGGAGCTGACGGTATGAGCAGCGTACCCTTGCCGCGAGCGACCGTGCTCGATCATAGCCACAGCTTCCGCCCGCGCCAGGGCGCCGGCAAAGGCCACATCGTCATCGACGGCGTCGGCATCGAGTTCGACCACAACGGCGGCAAGCGCGTCGCTGTGCAGGACGCCAGCCTGGAGATCGAACCCGGCGAGTTCGTCTGCCTGCTCGGGCCGTCGGGGTGCGGTAAGTCGACCCTGCTCAACAGCGTGGCCGGTTTCGTCGCGCCCAGTTGCGGCCGGCTACTGGTGGACGGCACGCCGGTGCGCAAGCCCGGGCCGGAGCGCGGCATGGTGTTTCAGCAGCACTCGCTGTTCCCCTGGAAGACGGTGCTGGAGAACGTCGCCTTCGGGCCGCGGATGGCGGGCGCGGCATCGGCCGAGAGCGTGGCGCGCACCTTCCTTGCGCTGGTGGGGCTGTCGGCCTACGCCGATGCCTATCCGGCCACGCTCTCCGGCGGCATGCAGCAGCGGGTGGGCATCGCCCGGGCGCTCGCCAACTACCCCAGCGTGCTGCTGATGGACGAGCCGTTCGGCGCGCTCGATGCGCAGACCCGCAGCATGATGCAGGAGAACCTGCTGGAGATCTGGAGCAAGTTCGGCACCACGGTGCTGTTCGTCACCCACGACATCGACGAAGCCGTGTTCCTGTCCGATCGCATCGTGGTGATGAGCGCCAGCCCGGGCCGGCTCATCGCCGACATCCGGGTGCGGCTGTCGCGCCCGCGCGGCCAGCAGCTGCTCACCACGCCGGAGTTCATGGAGATCAAGCGCCGCTGCATGGAGCTGATCCGCCAGGAAACCCTGCGCGCCTTCGCTCAGCAGAACGAGGGCCACTGACATGACCACCGTGCCGCGGCAAAACCGCCGCCACAGCGCCGCGCTGCTGGTGCTGGGCCTCGCGCCCGCGGCGGCGTGCGCCGACGTGATCGAGGTGGATGGCATGGCGCCGTACGAAAGCTGCGGTTATTGCCACGGCCTGGACGGCAACAGCGGACGCGCCGGTTTTCCGCGCCTGGGCGGTCAGCAGGCGGCGTATCTGCGCAAGCAGCTCGAGGATTTCCGCGCCGGCCGCCGCGGCGATCAGCACCACCCGATGCGTACCGCCGCCCGCGCGTTGAGCGAACCCGAACTGGACGAGGTAGTGCGGCACTTCGCCGCGCAGATGCCTCCCGCCGCCGACACGCTGCCGGAGCTGTACCGGAGCGGCCGGAAAGGGCTTGCGCCCTGCGCCGGCTGCCACGGCGAGCATGGCGAGGGCAGGGCGGCGGTGCCGCGCCTGGCCGGCCAGCAACCAGAGTACCTGCGGGCGCAGCTGCTGGCGTTCCGCCGCGGCGAGCGCCGTAACGACGGCGGCGTGATGGGCGCCGTGGCGCGGGCGCTGCGCGAGGACGAGATCGCGCTGCTCGCCGCGGCGCTGGGAGCGCGGCCATGAACCGCGCGCGGCCGAGCAACTTGTTATGTCCGGTGATGACAAGCCATCCGAGGGGGCCGGAGCCATGAAGCAGCAAGCGATGATCGGTGACGAGCGGCACACGCCGCGGCCGCTGTACGCGCGCATCCGCGAGACCTTACGGCAGCGCATTCTCGACGGCCACTATCAGCCGCATCAGCGGCTGCCGTCGGAGAACGAGCTGATGGCGGTGTTCGGCGTCAGCCGCATCACCATCCGCCAGGCGCTGCGCGATCTGCACAACGAGGGCCTGGTGTTCAGCGCCCAGGGCAAGGGCAGTTTCGTCAGCAAGCCCAAGGCGGTGCAGCACGTGCGCCGCCTGGAAGGCTTCGGCGAGGCGATGGCGGCCAAGGGCTACGAGACCGCCGCGCGGCTTATCGGCATCCGCGAACGGCGACCGCCCAAGCCGGTGGCGGCGGCGCTGAAGCTGGCGAGCGGCGACGACGTGGTGGAGGTCAAGCGGGTGCGCTACCTCAACCGCGAGCCGGTGTCGGTGGATACCAGCTACTTCCCGCTCGACGTCGGCCGGCCGCTGTTCGGCCGGGATTTGTCGGGCGACATCTTCCCGATGCTGGAGAACGTGTTCGGCATCGCCCTGGGCGCGGCCGACATCGGCATCGACGCCGTGCTCGCCGACGACGAAGCGCAGCAGCAGCTCAAGCTCAAGGCCGGCGAGCCGGTGCTGCGGGTGGAGCGGCTTACCTACGACCGTGCCGGCCGGCCGATCGACTTCGAATACCTCTGCTTCCGGGGCGACGCATTCAAGTACCAGTTCCGCGTGGAGCGGCGATAGGAGGACGCATGAACGTCAGCGACATTCAGACCATCGACACGGACGTGTTGGTCATCGGCGGCGGCACCGCCGGGCCGATGGCGGCCGTCACCGCCAAGGAACGAAATCCCAAGCTCAAGGTGCTGCTGCTGGAGAAGGCCAACGTCAAGCGCTCCGGCGCGATCTCCATGGGCATGGACGGGCTCAACAACGCGGTGATTCCCGGCCGCGCCACGCCCGAGCAGTACGTCAAGGAAATCACCGTCGCCAACGACGGCATCGTCCACCAGCCGGCGGTGCTGGCCTACGCCCGCCGCTCCTACGCCATGATTCAGCAGCTCGACGCCTGGGGCGTGCACTTCCAGAAGGACGAAACCGGCGAGTACGACGTCAAGAAGGTCCACCACATGGGTACCTACGTACTGCCCATGCCGGAGGGGCACAACGTCAAGAAGATCCTCTATCGGCGTTTGCGCCGGGCGCGGGTGGAGATCGAGAACCGCTTCCAGGCCACGCGCCTGCTCAAGGACGGCGACGGGCGCATCGCCGGCGCGTTCGCGGTGAACACCCGCAGCGCCGAGCCGCTGATCATCCGTGCCAAGGCCGTGGTGCTGGCCACCGGCGCCGCCGGCCGCATCGGCCTGCCGGCGTCCGGCTATCTGTTCGGCACCTACGAGAACCCGGCCAACTGCGGCGACGGCCATGCCATGGCGTACCACGCCGGCGCCGACCTGGCCAACCTGGAGTGCTTCCAGATCAACCCGCTGCTGAAGGACTACAACGGTCCGGCCTGCGCCTACGTCACCGGGCCGATGGGCGGTTACACCGCCAATGCCCACGGCGAGCGCTTCATCGAGTGCGACTACTGGTCCGGGCAGATGATGCTGGAGTTCTTCAAGGAGCTGGAGGGTGGCAACGGCCCGGTGTTCCTCAAGGTAAACCACCTGGCGGAGGAGACCATCGGCGAGATCGAGTCCATCCTCCACAGCAACGAGCGCCCCTCGCGCGGGCGTTTCCACGCCGGCCGCGGAACGAATTACCGCCACCAGATGGTGGAGATGCACATCTCCGAGATCGGCTTCTGCTCCGGCCACTCGGCCTCGGGGGTGTGGGTGGACGAGCGTGGCCGCACCACCGTGCCGGGCTTGTACGCCGCCGGCGACATGGCCAGCGTGCCGCACAACTACATGCTCGGCGCTTTCGTCTACGGCCAGATTTGCGGCGAGGGCGCGGCCGAGTTCGCCGCCGCGCGCGCCGAGCCGCGGCTCGACCAGGCCGCCATCGCCGCCGAGCTGGCGCGGGTGTCGGCGCCGCTCGCGGTCGAGGACGGCATTCCGCCCGAGCAGATGGAGTACAAGGTGCGCCGCCTGGTCAACGACTACCTGCAGCCGCCCAAGGTGACCCGCAAGATGGAAATCGGGCTGGAGCGGCTGCTGAGCATCCGCGACGACCTGCCGGCGCTGTCCGCCCGCGATCCGCACGAGTTGCTGCGCGCGTTGGAGGTGCAGTCCATCCTCGATTGCGCCGAGATGGCGGCCCGCGCCTCGCTGTACCGCACCGAGTCGCGCTGGGGCCTGTACCACTACCGGGTCGACTTCCCCGAACGCAACGACGCTGACTGGTTCTGCCACACCCGGCTGTACAAGGACGAGCAGGGCCGCATGCGCAGCGGCAAGCGGCCGGTCGCGCCCTACGTGGTGCCGCTCGACGAGGCCGAGAAGGACGCCTACCAGCGGCTGCGCGTCAAGAAAGCCGCGAACGCCTGAACCCCTCAGCGACGAGCAGGAGAACCAACATGCCTATCGCAACCCACCGCACCAGCGTTCCGGTCGTCGTCGACGAGGCCAAGTGCATCGCCGACAAGGGCTGCCGAGTCTGCGTCGAGGTCTGCCCGCTGGACGTGCTCTGGATCGACGAGGTCACCGGCAAGGCACACATGAGGTACGACGAGTGCTGGTACTGCATGCCGTGCGAGACCGACTGCCCGACCGACGCGGTCAAGGTCAACATCCCCTATCTGCTGCGCTGAGGGCCCCGCCGTGAAACGCTACGACGACCCCGAACTGCAAGCCCTGGCCGAGCGCCTGGCCTCGTCCGATGCCGGTATCCGCCGCGTGGCCGTGCTCGATCTGGTCGACAGCGGCGAGCCCGAGGCCGCCGAGTTGCTGATGCTGGCGCTCAAGGACCCCGACCCGTCGGTGCGGCGGGAAGCGGCCAAGGTGGTGGACGAGTTCGATGCCGCCGAGATCGCCGATTCGCTGCTCGCCGCGCTCGCCGATCCCGATGAGGTGGTGCGCAACGCCGCCGCTCGCGCCCTGGCCGATCTGAAGGATCCGCGGGCGGCGGTGCCGCTGCTGGCGGCGCTGGAGGACAGCCGCGATCCCTTCGTCGCCGCCGGCATCCTGCGCGCGCTCAAGCCGCTGCGGGTGAGCCAGGCGCAGGCGCCGGCGCTGGCACGGCTGCGCGACCCCGAGCCGCAGGTGCGGCGCGAGGCCGTGGCCGTGCTCGGCTATCTGCAGAACGACGCCAATCTCGCCGTGCTCGCCGAGCACGCCCGGCTCGATCCGGACCCGGAGGTGCGGCGCGCGGCGGTCGGCGCGCTGGTGTACGGCGGCGCCGAGCAGGTCGGCGGCGCGCTGGCAGCGGCGCTGGAAGACCCGCATTGGCAGGTTCGCGCCGAGGCGGCGGTCGGCCTGGGCAAGCTGCGCGATCGCTCGGCGATGACGGCACTGATCAACGCCACCCGCGATTCGTTCTGGCAGGTACGCGAAAAGGCGGCGGAGGCGCTGGGCAGCCAGCACGCGGTCGCCGCGATACCCGCGCTCGGCGTCTGCGCGCGCGATCCCGTGAGCAATCTGCGCAAGGCGGCCGTCGGCGCGCTGGGCGAGATCGGCCACGGCGACGGCCGCCCCTTCATCGAGGAGGCGCTGGACGATCCCGATCCGGACGTCCGCAAGCTGGCGCGCTGGGCCAAGTCGAAGCTGGAGGCGGTGGCCTGACCGAGCCAGGCCATAACCCGACAGCCCGTTGCGGAGGGAGCCACGATGACCTACGTCGTCACGGAGAACTGCATCAACTGCAAGTACACCGACTGCGTGGAAGTCTGCCCGGTGGATTGCTTTCATGAGGGGCCGAATTTCCTGGTGATCGACCCCAGGGAGTGCATCGACTGCACCTTGTGCGTGCCGGAATGTCCGGCCGAAGCCATCTTCGCGGAGGCCGACCTGACGCCCGAGCAGGCGATCTTCGTCGACCTCAACGCCGAGTTGGCCAAGGAATGGCCGGTCATCACCGGCCGGCGCGAACCCCTGCCGAGCGCGCAGGACTGGATCGAGCGCGGCGGCAAGCTCGCCCTATTGGAACGCTGAGCCATGCCCCGACGCGCCATGAGGCGTTCGCCAGCTGGCTGGTTGCTGCTGATGGTAGCGCTGCTGTCCGTTCCAACCGGCGCTGCGCGGGCGGTGGAGGACATCATCGCGCTGCCGGTGATGCCGGAGGCACCGGCGCTCAGCCTGCCGCAGTGGCCCCGGGGCAGGCTGGATCTCGCCGCCTACCGAGGCCGGCTGCTGCTGGTGAGCTTCTGGGCGGTGTGGTGCCGGCCCTGCCGCGAGGAGTTTCCGGCCATGGCCCGGGCCTACCAGGCGCTGCGGGAGGAGGGCGTGGCCATGGTGGCGGTCAACAGCGGCGATTCGCCGGAAGCGGTCGAGCGATTCCTGCGCGATCATCCGTTGCCGTTTCCGGTGTTGCTGGACCGCGACAGCGCCGCGGCCGGCGAATGGCAGGTGCAGGGACTGCCGACCACCTACGTCGTCACCCCGGACGGCCGGATATACGGCGGAGCGATCGGCGCTCGAGCTTGGGATTCGCCGCGGATGCTGGCATCGGTCCGCGAACTCGCCCGCCGCCTGCGCGGCGCGGAGGCGCGGCCGTAGCAAGCCGTAACAATAGGGAGTGAAGCCATGAAGGGAATCGTCGCGCCGCCCGAAGAAGTACGCCTGAAGCGCCGCGAAGGCGTGATCGAGTTGATTTGGACCGACGGCCGTACCGACCGGCTGACTTTCACCCGGTTGCGCGGCGCCTGCGCTTGTTCCGGGTGCGATGCCCAGCGTCGTCGCGGCGCCGCGACCGAGGTCGACCCGGCGCTGGAGGTGACCGAGATTCGGCCCATGGGGGTAAGCGGGCTGCAGTTCTTGTTCTCCGACGGCCACAGCCGCGGACACTATCCATGGGATTACCTGCGCGTGCTCGGGGAGATCGGATGACAGCCGCTATCGCATCGGCTGAGACGGTGCGGCGCGTTTATCCCGGGCTGGCGCTGTGCACGGTGCTGGCCCTGGCCGGGAGTTTTCTGGCCGAGCACTACGGCGCGCCAGCGCTGCTGTTCGCCCTGCTGCTGGGGCTCGGTTTCGCCGGCCAGGCGGCGGAGGAGCGCATGCAGGCGGGGGTGGAGCTGTGTGCCCGCGCCGTGCTGCGGGTGGGGGTGGCGCTGCTGGGCGCGCGCATCGGCTTGGATCAGCTGCGCGCGGCGGGCTGGCTGCCGTTGCTGATCGTGGCGGCGAGCATGCCGGTGGTGCTGGTGGCGGCGCTGGCCGCCGGTCGGATGCTCAAGTTGCCGCCGGCGCAGAGCGTGGTGGCCGCTGCCGCGGTGGCGATCTGCGGCGTATCGGCCGCCATCGCTGTGGCGGCCGCGCTGCGGCCGGGCGCGCTGGAGGAGCGGCGCCTGCTCGGCGTGGTGGTGACCGTGGCCGCGCTGGGCACCGCCGCCATGGTGCTGTACCCGCCGCTGACCGGCATGCTGGGTTTGGACGCCACGGCGGCCGGCATCTTCCTCGGCGCGAGCATCCACGACGTCGCCCAGGCCGCCGGCGCCGGTTACCTGCTCTCGGAACTCAGCGGAGATGCGGCCACCATCACCAAGCTGCTGCGCGTGACGATGCTGATCCCGTTGGTGATCCTGGTCGCCGCCTGGCAGGGACGGCGTCGAGACCAGGGCGCCGGCGTGCCGCCGTTCCTGATCGGATTCGTGCTGCTGGCGGCGCTCAACAGCGGCGGCTTGCTACCGGATGCGTTGCGGAGCTTGCTGCTGACCCTGTCGCAGTGGTGCCTGCTGCTGAGCATCGCGGCACTGGGCATGCGCACCTCGATCAACGGCCTACTGACGCTGGGGTGGCGCCCGACCGCGCAGATGGCTCTACTCAGCGTGCTGCTGGCCACTTTCGTCGTCTTGGTGTTGATCGCCGCCGGCGAAAGCGGCGGCGGCATGGTGGCGGGCTCTTTAGTCGGTAACGAGTGACCGTCGCCAGGACTCGATATCGGCGCTAATAGGCGGAAACGGCCCTGCCTACGGCCGCCGGCGGCGCGCAAGAGTCGCGCAGCACCAGGTCGGTGGAGATCAGCACCCGCTGTGGCGAAGCTGCCTGCCCGGCCTGCTGCGACTTCAGCAACAGCGCGATCGTGCTTTGCGCCAGACGGGCGACATCCCAGCGCAGCGCGGTGATCGCCGGATTGAACACGCCGACCCATTCCGGATCGCCGATCGAGATCAGCGATAAATCGGTGGGGATGCGAAGCCCGCGTGAGCGTATGGCCCGTAGCGCGCCGGTCAGGACTCGGCCGCCGATGGCCAGCAAGGCGGTCGGCGGCTCGGCGCTGCCGAGCAGTCGATCGACATCGGCCGCGGCGTCGAGCTCCAGCGTCTGCGGCAGCACCACGCCCAGAGCCGGATCCAGCCCGAGCTCGGCATAGGCGGCGCGAAAACCGGCGACGCGCTCGCGGCCCGGCCAGACGTCGATCAGCGGCGTCATCAGCGCGATGCGGCGATGGCCTAGGCTGAGCAGATAGCGGGTGGCGGCCTGGACGCCTGTTCGATATTCCACCAGAACGGTATCGAAGCGCTGTTGGAAATCCCGGCCCAATACCACGATCGGCCCGTTGAAGCGGCCGAGCGCTTCCATCAGCGCCGGGTCGGTTTCGCTATCCGGCGCGATTATCAGCCCATCCACCCGCCGGCGCTGGAACTCGGCGATGATCTGCAGCTCCGAGCGGCCGCCCGCGGCCGGGCTGGCGAGCATGAGCATGTAGCCCTGGTGCTGCAGGCCGCGGTCGAGCGTATTGACGATGGCGGCATACAACGGGTTTGAGATGTCCGGCACCAGGCAGCCGATGGCGCCGGTGCTGTGGGTGCGCATGCTCTGCGCCAGGGCGTCCGGCGCGTAGCCGAGCTTGGCGATGGCGGCGTTCACCTTCTGCAACAGACGGTCGCTCACCGGCAGGCCGTTGAGTACGCGGGACACGCTGCCCAGTGACACGCCGGCTTCGCGCGCGACGTCTTTGATGGTTACCCGTGCCATTTCGGTTCCTGATTCGTTTACCGCGGCCGTGCGCCGCTCATCCGTATTTCCTGCGCATTCCGTGCGAGCCGTCTGGTTGTGGCGGAACTGGTTCCGCGTTGCGATCTTCGCCGGCTAGAACTCGACCGGCGTCTCCTCGATCTCGACTTCGAAATTCTCCAGGAAACGCGACACCATCATGTAGTAGCCAATAGTCAAAGTCAGTTCGGCCAGTTCGCGGTGCGACAGCACTTCGGCAACCGCGGCGAAGGTCGAATCGCCCGCCTTGACGTTGAGCACCACCGCGTCGGTGTAGCGCAGCACGCGCCGCTCAATGTCGTTGAATACCGGCGAATCCGGCCCGTCGCGCAGCGCCTGGATCTTGTCCTCGCTCACGCCCACGCGGCGCGCGACGCGGTCGTGCTGGAACACCTCGTAGGCCGCGCGGCAGAGTAGTCCCACCCGCACGATCGCCAGCTCGCGCAATACCGGGTCGAGCTGGCTCTTGGTCAGCAGCGCCGCGCCGAGATTGAGGAAGGCGCTGCCGGCCTCGCCGGCGTGCGGCACCATGCGGTAGATGTTGAGCGGCTTGCGCGCGGCGATGGCGGCGCGCAGTTCCTCGCTCGCTTGCGATAGGTCGAAATAGGGAATACGGGGCATGCGGGATTTCTCCATCAAGGGGCGACTTGGCGGGCGATGCCGTTGCCGAGGCCGCCGTCGGCCAGGATGGTCTGGGCGTTGATGTAGGAGGACTCGTTCGAGATCAGGAACAACGCGGCGTAGGCGACCTCCCAGCCGGTGCCCTGACGCCCGAACGGCACCGCCACCGCCCGGTTGGGCCGGCGAGCGCTCGCCACGCGGCCGAGCGGGGTATCGATCAAGCCCGGCGCCAGCGCGTTGCAGCGGATGCCGCGCGCTTGCCCGTTGAGCGCCACGCTGCGCGCCAGCGCCAGTTGCGCCGCCTTCGAACACTCGTAGGCCGGATTGCCGCCGTTCGGCCGTTGGCTGGCGAGCGAGGACATGAGCACGATGGCCGAACCGGGCTCCATGATGCGCAACGCCTCCTGGCAGGCCAGCATGTGGCTGCGCAGGTTGATGGCGAACTCGCGATCCCAGGCCTCGGGCGAGACCTTGTCTAGCGGCATGCCGTGGCTGATGCCGACGTTGAGCACCAGGCCGTCGAGCTTGCCCATGATTCGCTGGGCCTCCGTCACCATGCGCGCCACCTGCTCCGGCACCGCCACATCGACGGTCAACGCCGTTGCCTCGCCGCCCTCGGCGACGATGGTGTCCACCGTCTCCCGCACGCTGTCGGCGTTGATGTCGGCGCAGACCACCTTGGCGCCCTCGCGCGCGGCGAGGATAGAGATCGCGCGGCCGTTGCCGACCGGGGCGTCGTCGCCGTCGCACGCCCGCTGTCCGGCGCCCACCACGAGTACGTGGCGCCCCATCATCCGCTGTCTGCTAGGCGCGATGCCGAGCGCCTCGGCATGCATCTGAATCTCGGGAGCCAGAATCCGAGCTGGCTTGCTCATGTTGTTGTCCTTCCTTGTGGGGATAACGTTTCAAACGCGAGTGCACTGGTTCTGTCGCCAGTTGGTATTACTCGATAGCACACGCGGTACTGATGAACAAGTCAAAATTGAAACGGTACAAGTCAGGAGCCATGGGCGTGCCGGCGCCGGCCGGTCCCCGCGGCCGGGGGGACCGGCTGGGTGTATGCGGCCACGCTGATCTACCAGGGCTTTCCTACGGGAGCTGTTGGGATTTCCCTACATGGCAAGCGGGAAATCCCCGATAAGATGGTGGTCAGTATCAAGGCAAGACACAGACCGGCGGAACAGGCCCGACCCGGGGCGGCGCCGGAATAACGATAGATCTCGAATTTTCGAGGAGGCGGTCCCGCCGCGTGACTCGTTCCAAACCGGTCGCGGCTGCGGGATATCCGGAGGAGCGGTTCCGGCGCCGGTAACACCGGTGCCGTGAGCCATACGCATCATGGCAGGGAATGCGATGCAAATGACAATGCAAGATCTTGCCCACGAGGGTCTCGATGGGCTCATCCAGGCCAGGGATCCGCTGGCCGAAATAATCTACCGACTGTACATGATCCCCCGCGCCGCGCGGCCGTCTGGGCCGCGTGTGGTGATCCGGCGCCGCTGCGAGGCCGGTCGGGGCGAGACTGCCGATCCCGCGAATCTGGCCGATGTCGCGGCCTTTTTCGATCGTTGCCTGGTCGCCGAGGGCCGGCGCGTAGGTGAAGTAATTTTCGATGTGCGGCCGCAGCCGGAGGATTACGTCCTGGAATTCGACGGCCGGGAATATTGTTTGCACCCACCGGCGCGCGGCCAACGCAAGTATCTGGACACCGCGCCGATTCCGATGTCTGATTGGGGAAGCGTTTCCGCGTGTAAGGGTTTTAGCGTCGAAATCAGCCGCTGATGCGGTAATTAGTCAGACAATCAAACAGTCGAAAGGATGCAGACGATGGGACGTTTGGAAGGCAGAATCGCTCTTGTGACTGGTGGTGGCCGTGGTATTGGCCGTGCGATCGCGCTGGCGTTGGCGCGAGAAGGGGCGAAGGTGGCGGTGAATTACCGCACCAGTAGCAAGGAGGCGGACGAAGTCGCCGAGGAGATCCGGAAACTCGGCAGCGAGGCGCTGGTGGTGCAGGCCGACGTCAGTCAGGCGGCATCGGCGCGCAGCCTGGTCAGCCAGGTGATCGAGAAGTGGGGGCGGTTGGACATCCTGGTCAACAACGCCGGCATCACCCGCGACAAGACGCTGCGCAAGCTCACGGACGAGGATTGGCACGAGGTGATTCAGACCAACCTCAACAGCGTCTACTACACCGTCAGCGCCGCGCAATCGATCATGGTCGAGCAGAAGTACGGCCGGATCATCAACATCAGCTCCTTCGTCGGCCAGGCCGGCAACTTCGGTCAGACCAACTACGCGGCGAGCAAGGGCGGCATCATCGCCTTCACCAAGAGCGCCGCGCAGGAACTCGCCAAGTACAACATCACCATCAACGCGCTGGCGCCTGGTTTCACCCAAACCGACATGCTGGCGCAGGTGCCGGAGAACGTGCAGGAGAAGATCCTGGCCAAGATTCCGATGGGCCGCTTCGGCACCGCCGAGGAAATCGCCAAGGCGGTGCTGTTCCTCGCCGCCGACGCTGACTACATCACCGGCCAGCAGATCAACGTCAACGGCGGTATCTACATGTAGTTCCCCCGGTTCGCCGCCGGCCGCCACACAGGCGGCCGGCGGCGGACGCATCGAACCGTTCGTGGCGCGGTGTCATCACCGAACGCTGCACGGATAGGTCACGAGGCTGGTACGAGTCGAGGCCGTTTCTCGTAGCGCGGGAGGGCGAGCGAAGCGGTGTCGCCGGCGCTGGACGCAAACTCGTCTCACTGTATCGGAAGGGGTAAGGCGCGCTGGATTCGTCCGCGCGGCTAGGGCGATGAATTCCGCGGTTCGCTTCGCGCGCCGCGCAGCGACAGCCTAAGCGAATCGGCCTGAATGCTCAGTGCCGTGGATCTGGGAAAAATAGTGGAACTGCCGGGAGCATCCTGCCCATCTATTCGCCATCCTGGCGCCGGCAGTTCCTGCGGCTTTCCCTGCCGCGCGGGCCTTTCCCTGGCCCTTCGAGACCGCTTCGTCCGTGAAGCGCCCTTCATCCTTGAAGGAGGCGCCAGATTACCGTTCAGGCGCTGTCACGTCTGTAGGTGATTGTCGACATTGGCCGTAGGTACAATGCCGTGGGTAATAACCCTAGGCGGGTATTGATTCGGTTGCCATTCCCTGCTGGCCAGGCGGCGGTCTCCGTTCAGGGAGGGCGACGGCGCGCGCATCCGCCTCGGTGAGCGTTGCACGGGCACAGGCGTGGCGCGCATGGTGCGCGGAGCAGAGCGGTATTCGGCACGGTTGCGGGTTCGGTCCATTCTCGCCGACGCAATCGAACACCCGGCAACACTGTACGTCGCGGAATATCCCCTGCCGAGAGAAAAATTCACGTTTCATTCGCCGCAACGCTTTGTTGCCAAGGGTTTTCCCGTAGCTGGGATTTCCTGTACATTTCCTGCGTTCCAAGGATAGGCGGGCGGAGCCCGCCGGAACATGCTGCTGCCAGGGATGGAGATTTCTTGTCGAGACTTCTTATCGGCACGCGTTCGCGTGCGCGAATCGCACCGTATTCATGCCGCCGGGCGCACAGGATCGTGCCGCTCCGCGCGCTGCCGCCGCAACCAACCGATACCCACGAGCGGCGGCGCACCTCCCGTTGTATTCAACCGCGGTTTTCTCCGCTGCCAAGCAAAAGGAATTGCCGGTGACGACCACGTTCGCCACTCTTTCGACTTTCGAGGCCGCTCGGTTCTGCCCCGAGCTCAAGCTCTCCAGCCGGGATAAGGCGCTATGCCTGCCCGATCGCGCACGCCAGCATTGGTTGTGGCTCGACGCCAGGCTGGACGAGCAAGTCCGCACGACCGTGGCCGCCGGTGCGCCGATCGACTTCCGCGGGCGGCGCAAGGATTTCGAAGCACTTCTCGCGGGCCTCGCGGGCAGTGCCGGCGCCGCGCAGATCGCCCGCTATTTCGGTGCCGCCGAACAGCGCCTGGCCGCGGGCGGAGACGTCGAGCAGGGCGCCCGGCAGTGGCTGTACGGCGAAGTGAGCGCCGGTGCCATCCTGATCTATCCCTGGCGCCGCGAGCCCGCGCGCAAGAGCATCGGTGGCAAGTACGAGCCGCGCGCCCTGTTCGGGCCGGAAATCCTGAACTTCCTGCCCACCGATAATGACCTGGACACGGCCAGTGGCAACGTGCTGGCGCTAGCGCCAACACCCACGCCCACGCACTTCGTCAAGGTCGACTACCGCTATCCGGACGGTACCGGCGTGGCCGGTAAGCCCTATGAGGTGCGGGTCAACGGTGCCACGGTCGCCAAGGGAAAGCTCGGTCCAGACGGAAAAGCCGCGGTCAATGGCGTGCCCGGCGGCACGGCCGCGGTGATTCTGCGCGACGAGGTCGATGCCGAGATCGCCGCCACGCGCGCGCAACTGAAGGCCGCCCTCGACCGAATCCTGGCCGAAGCCCGGGCCGAGAATGCCCGCGAGCAAGCCGAGTACGACGCGCTGTCGACCGTCGGCAAGGCCAAGACCATCGCCGGCGAGGCGGCGGCCGGGGTCAAGGACGCGCTGAGCGCGCTTGCTACCGGCGCGGGTGAGGCGGCGAAGAAGGCTGTGGCCGTCTATCGACACAATTTGTCGATCGACCTGGTAGTACGCAGCGCGGTCGAAGCCGCCTACCAGCACTACCGCAGCGGTGCGTTCGACTTTTCCGCCTACGTCGAACAGGTCGCACAGAACACCGAGCGGCAGAAGGCCGAGCTGCGGCGCGAAGTGCTCGGCCTCGATCCGCTCGACGCCGATGAGCGGGCCGAGGTCGGGGAGACAATCGCCGAGGCCTACGCGCTGGCGGCGCAGATCGTCGCGGACGAGCCTAGCCGGCAGATCATCACCGATTTCGCGTTCGCCTACGTCGAATCGCTATCGGCGCAAGACTGGTCGTACATCGGCGGCGCGGTGGTGTTCGAGGTCGTGGTCGGCGCCTGCACCGGCGGGGCTGGGGTGGCCGGCTCCGCCGCCGGCAAGGCGGAGCGGCTGAGTCAGGCCGCGGCACCGCTGCGCAAGCTGGGCGAGCTGCTCACGCGCAAGCACAGCAACGCCGAGCTGGGCGGCAGCACCAACGGCACGCTGAGCGCGCAGGCCGAACTCCCGTACGGCCCGGCCTTGATGGTCAACACACGGCGCCGCGCCGCCGACCCGGTTACCGATCGCAACGGCGAGAACGATGCCGGCCACAGCTGCCAAGCCACCGCCAACGCCTGCATCGGCGGCGAACCCATCGACCTGTTCACCGGCGAGGAACTGCTCACTCTCACCGACTTCGTGCTCGATGGCCCGCTGCCGCTAGCCTGGACCCGCACCTATCGCACCAGTAATGCCCGCGATGAGGGCATGGGCCACGGCTGGACCCATCCGCTGTGCGAACGACTAGAGCTCGACGGCGAGTGGGTGCGCTACCGCGATGCCGAAGGGCGGGTCATCCCACTGCCGCTGCCGCCGGTCGGCGGGCGCAGCCACAACCTGGCCGAGCGGCTATGCCTGCTGCGTCTCGCCGAGCAGCGTTTCCTGCTGACCGGCAGCACGCCCGGCGGGCTGCAGCGCTTCTACGCGCCGCTGGGCGAGGCGATTCGTCTCGAGCGGATTCGGGATGCCCACGGCAATCAATTGTGCTTGGAATACGAGCACGGCCGGTTGAGCGCGGTAACCGACAACAACGGTGATGGTCTGCAGTTCCAGCACGACCAGGCCGGCCGCATCGCCTCCATCTGGCAGTGTGGCGCGAACGGTCAGATGCGCGAGCGCGTGGCCTATGCCTACGACGACGCGGGCGACCTGGTCAGCGCCACCGACGGCGCCGGGCAGCGCGAGCACTATGCCTACCACAATCACGTCATCGTCCGCCGCACGCTCAAGAGCGGCTACCGTTTCCACTTTCAGTGGGATCAACACACGCCGAGCGGCCGCTGTCTGCGCCAGTGGGGCGACGAGATCGACGGTCAACCGACCTACGACTACCGCTTCGACTACCAACTGGAGCGCCGCACCACCAAGGTCACCGACACCCGCGGCGCGGTGCACGTGTACCGCTTCAACGCGCGCGGCCAGGTGCTGTATCACCGCGACGCCGAGGGAGGCGAGCACCGGTACGTCTACGACGACGGCGGCCGCCTGCTACGCCGCATCGACCCGCTCGGCCACGAAGAGCAGTACGAGTACGACGCCGACGGACGGCTTCGCCGCCACGTCGACAAGGCCGGCGGCGTGCGCCGCTTCGAATACGACCGCGATGGTTTCCCGACCACGCTGATCGACCCCGACGGCCAGCGCTGGGAGCGGCGCTACGACGGCAACGGCCGCGTGGTCGCCATGTTAGACCCGCTCGGCAATACCACCCGCATCGGCTACAACGCGCTGGGCCTGATCGGCAGCATCACCGATCCGCTCGGCGCGACCACCCGCTACCTGTGGGACGAACGCGCGCGCCTGCGCGCGCTGCGCGACCCGCTCGGTCGCAGCCTGCGCTACCGCTACGACGGCCTCGGCCGGCTGGAAGCCATCGTGACCGCCGCCGGCACGGTTCGTTACCACTACGACGGTCAGGACCGTGTTACCCGCATCACCCAGCCCGACGGCCGTGAAACCCGCTACGAGTACAACGCCCTAGGACTGGTCGCCGCTGTCACCGACGCCAGCGGGCGGACCACCCGCTACCAGTACGACGGCCTGTCGCAGGTGCGCCGCCGCATCGACCCGGCCGGCCATGTGTTCGAGTACCACTATGACGGCGAGCGCAACCTTGTCGGCCTGACCAACGAGAACGGCGAACGTTACCGCCTGGCCTACGACGGCAACGAGCGGCTGATCGAGGAAATCGGCTTCGACGGCCGCATCACCCGCTACCGTTATGACGCTGCCGGCGGCCTGACGCATCGCCTGGCGTTGCAACGCGGGGAGGGCGGCGAGCGCCTGCTGCAGCAAACGCAGTTCGTGCGCGACCCGATGGGGCGGTTGATCGAAGCGCGCAACCCCTCCGGCACCACCCGCTACCGCCACGACGCACTCGGCCGCCTGGTCGAGGCCGACAACGGCCACCGCCGGCTCCGCTGGGTCTACGACCCGGCCGGGCGGTTGATCGAGGACTGGCAGGATGGGTATTGCCTGCGCCACCGCTACGACGCCGCCGGCCGCCGCATCGTTACCGAACTGCCCGGCGGCGACCTGCTGCGCTACGAGTTCGACCCGCTCGGCCAGTTGCTTAGCGTGCGCCACAACGACGACACGCTCGCCCGCATCAAGCGCGAGGCCGGCGGCCGCGAAATGGCGCGCCGCTTCGGCAATCACCTGGAAACCGCCAGCCTCTACGACCCGCAGGGCCGGCTGCGCGCCCAGCGCACCGTCAAACGTCCCGACCCGTGGCAGGGCGAGAATCTGCTCAACACCCTGCTCGGCGGCGTGCTCGGCGAGCGCGCGCCCGTGGAGCGGGAAGTCAGCCGCCGCTTCTACCACTACGACGCCGCCGGCCGCCTGACCCGCATCGACGACCACCGCCGCGGCAGCACGCAGTACCTGTACGACCCGCTCGACCGGCTGATCCAGGTCCGCGGCCCGCAACCGGAAACCCTCATCCACGACCCGGCGCACAACCTGCTGGCAATGGCCGAGGACGAAACCCAAGCCAAGCAGCAGGGCGCCGCCGCCAACGCTGCGGGCAACCGTCTGCGCTTCCACGGCGACACCCACTACAGCTACGACGCCCACGGCAACCGAATCCTCGCCGAGCGCGGCAAGGACCGCGCGCTCAAGACCCACTACCGCTACGACGCCGATCAACGGCTAGTCGAGGTGGTCGGTCCGCACGGCACGGTCAGCTTCGCCTACGACCCGCTTGGCCGTCGCATCCGCAAGTCCAGTCCCCAAGGCACCACCCATTTCCTGTGGAACGG
>Ga0182741_1001595_pt1 | contig 28965 bp, 18 predicted proteins | sample eDN5th37CBELigOP_FD_128874 | JGI IMG/M metagenome (GOLD analysis project Ga0182741, IMG submission 128874) | Enriched Organic Plus compost microbial communities from Emeryville, California, USA - eDNA 5th pass 37_C BE-Lig OP (version 2) (version 2) ... | reverse complement strand
TGGCGCGCGCCGACATCGGCGTGCCGTACACGACGTTCGGGATGAGCTATTTCCCGTACTCCACCTTCACCGAAAACTTCGATTACTACCGGGTGCCCGGCGTCACGACCGAGGGCTTCTGGGCGACATCGCCGGTAATGTGGAAGGAGTGGAAGAAGTTCGTGCCGCGGATGCGCACCGACCTGCACATCATCCGCGCGATGGGCTTCGACATGGTGCGGCTGCATCACATGGAGCTGCTGCAGACGCTCGACCGCGCCGATGCCTTCACCTTCCTCGACTTCTTCGCGGACGAGTCGCGCTCGCTCGGATTGAAGTGGATGGTCGACACGGAAGGTCCGCCGGAGTGGATCGCGGCCGTTCTCGATCGCTACGGCGACATCGTGACGCGCGTGGAGCTGGAGAACGAGGTGCTGATCCCCGGCATCAGTCCCGACGATCCCGCGCGGTGGACGGCGTTGTACGCGGCCGCGAAGCGCGCGGCGCCAAACGCGCAGGTATTCCTCACCGGCGCGGGGAACAACAGCATGTTCGAGCGACTGCGCGCGCTCGGTGTCCCGTTCGACCGCGTGGGTCTGCACGCCTACAAGCACGGCCCCGGCTGGAAGGAGAGCTTCAGCTCGCACATGCTCGGCACCGCCGGCTACGCGTCGGAGCTCGGAAAGGCGATGACGCTGGGTGAGTTCAACTGGAAGGATCTCACGCGGCTCTCGCCCGAGAAGCGGGGCGAGGAATTCGGCGCGACCTACCGGGCGGTGCTCGAGCCGCGCGCGGTTCCCGAGGTGGTGCACTTCCAGTTCCACGAAGATCTCGCGTTCAACCCGAGCGTGGCCGGCACCAGCAGCCGGCACTACGAGCCGCTCGGCCTCGACCGGCGGCCGAAGCCCGAGGCGTTCGAGGCGATGAAGCTGATGCGCGAGTACGAGCGCCCCGATGCGCCCACGCGGCGACTCCCCGTGAAAGTAGAAGAGACGCGCTTCGCGAACGGCGTGGCGACGGCGGCGTTCACCGTCACCAACAACACCGGTGCCGAAGCGGAAGTGGAGCTCGAGCCGGTCGCTTTCGATGGCGCGCGGACACGGCTCGTCACGCCAGGGCGCATCACGCTGGCGGTGGGGCAGACGGCCGAGGGACGCGTGGCGCTAGAGCTCGCGACCGATGCGCCGCCGGGCACGTATCACCATTTCGTGGACGCGCGCTCCGGCGCCGACCGGTCGATCGGCTGGGGCGTGGCATCGAACGAAGGAGTGCCGCGCCTCGCCGACAGCAGCGTGCTTGGCGATCGCGTGAAGTACGCGCAGGGGCTCGGCGTTGTGAACACTGTGAAGTGGGAGCGTCCGCTCACCGTGGTCTTCGGCGGGAAGAGCCCGGCGCTGGAGCTCGAGCAGGCATACCAGCTCGGCAGCACGCTGCAGGCGGCGACCGGCCGCGTGGTGCGGGTGTCGAGCGAGAAGGATCTGCCGGATTCGCTCGCGCGCCGGGGCACCGTGCTGCTGGTGGGCACGCCGAAGACGAGCGCGCTCGTGGCGCGAACCGGAGTTCGTACCGAGGCGGGCCGCGGCACCATCGCGCTCCATCGTAAAGACGGAAGCGAATGGCTCGTGCTCACCGGCGCCAACGCGAAGGATGTCGAGGCGGCGGTGGTGGAGCTGGAGCTCCGCTTCTGGCCGAACGCGAAAGACGCAGTCATCGGCATCATCGGGATGGAGAAGGGCGCCGCGCTGGGCAATCGCGTCGGCGGCAACGTGATCGATCCACCGTAGCAGCCGGGCCCGCGACACCGATCAGGTGCTGCGGGCCCGGGTCGTTTCCGCACGTCGCTTCAACCGCAATCAGCCGGAGCGTCCAGGCGCTCCGATCACCATCGTCACCCACCCGGGAAAGAGCATGCGGGGATCCACGATTCGGTGCCTCTGTCTGTTAATCATGGCACTGTTTGCGATCGACGGGGCGTACTCGAAGGTGCGCGCCCAGCAGGTGGTAGTGCAGGGAACGGTGCTCGACTCTGTCACCTCCGAGCCCGTCCCCTCGGCCACGGTGTCCGTGAAGGGAACGTCCATCGGCACGCAGACCGATGCGCGCGGCGCGTTCACCCTGCGGCTCCGCGCCGCCGTCGACACGCTGGTGGTAGCGCGCCTGGGCTACGCGCGCCGCGAGGTCGCCGTGGGTGCGCGCACCACGCTCGAGATCCGGCTCACCAGTACCGCCGCGGCGCTCAGCGAGGTGGTAGTGGTGGGCTACGGCACACAGAAGCGGAGCGACGTGACCGGCTCGGTCGCCTCCATCGACATGGAGAAGCTCGATGAGGTTCCCAACACGAGTGTGGTCGAGGCACTGCAGGGTGCGATGCCCGGTGTGACGGTAAGCATGTCGGCCGCCGGCGCCGAGCCGGATCTCACGCTGATGGTGCGCGGCCGCCACTCCATCAAGGCGAACAACTCACCCCTCGTGGTGCTCGACGGGATCCCGTACAACGGCTCACTCTCCGAGATCAACCAGAACGACATCGCTTCCATCGATGTCCTCAAGGATGCATCGGCGGCGGCGATCTACGGCTCGCGCGGCGCCAACGGCGTGATCCTCATAACGTCGAAGAAGGGCGACGGGAAGCCGCACGTCTCCTACCAGGGCTACGCGGGCATCCAGCAGATCGCGCACCTCCCGCGCATCATGACCGGTGAGGAGTTCGCGGCTGTGAAGTGCCAGCGCGTGTCAGGCGGTGAGAACTGCGATGCGGACTTCACAGCCACCGAGCTCGCGAACCTGGAGGCTGGGCGTTCGGTGGACTGGATGGATCTCGCCACGCGCACCGGCGTGCAGCAGCAGCACAACCTCTCGGTTTCCGGCAGCTCGGGCGACACGCGCTACCGCTTCTCGGGGTCGGACCTCAACGTCCGCGGCATCGCGCGCAACGATGATTTCGACCGCTACACCATGGGGATCGGCCTCGGTCAGCGGATCGGCGATTGGCTGGACATCGGGACCAACACGCAGTTCACCTACACCGATCGCGGTGGGATTCCCGCCGACTTCGAGTACGCCTTCCGCATGAACCCGCTCACCAACGCTTTTCAGGATGACGGGTCGCAGACCGTGTATCCGTGGCCGGAGGACACCTACTTCGCGAACCCGCTTCAGGGTCTGCTGGTGATCGACCGCGATGTCACGCGCCGGCTCTTCACGAGCAACTACGCCGAAGTGGCGTTCCCCTTCGTGAAAGGGCTCTCCTACAGGTTGAATGCGGGGCTCGACTACGCCAGCGGCGAGGTGGGGCGCTACTACGGCCGCGACACGCGAACGGGCTTCGCCGCCGGCGGGCGCGCCACCACCAGCAACTCGGCCCGCTCCGACTGGACCGTCGAGAACCTGCTCCGCTACACGCGCACCTTCGGCCTCCACTCGTTCGACCTGACCACACTTTACAGCATCGCGGAGCACTCGCAGGAATCGCGCAGCCTCACGGCGGCAGGATTCCCGAACGACGTCCTCACCTACTACCAGCCCAACCTGGCGCGCGAGCTCGACCCGTCCACGCGGATCACCGAGTCGAAGCTCGTCTCGCAGATGGCCCGTCTCAACTATGGCTACGCCAGCCGCTATCTGCTCACGCTCACGGTGAGGCGCGACGGCTACTCCGGTTTCGGCGCCAACCACAAGTACGGCGTCTTCCCGTCGGCGGCGGTGGGGTGGAACGTCTCCGAGGAGTCGTTCTGGCCCTTCAAGGAGAGCTTCGACCTCCTCAAGCTGCGCGTGTCCTACGGGAAGAACGGGAACCAGGCCATCCCTCCGTACAGCACGCTCGCGCGGCTCGAAGATCTCTCCTACGTGGACGGAAGCACCTCGCTCCCCGGGTTCATACCATCGACGCTCGGCAACCCGGACCTCAAATGGGAGACCACCACGTCCACGAACTTCGGCGTGGACTTCGGTTTCCTCGCCGATCGCATCACGGGTTCTCTAGACGTCTACAGATCGAGAACCAACGACCTGCTTCTCGACCGTACCATCTCGCCCACGCACGGCATCGGCGTGGTCACGGAGAACATCGGGGCCACGTCCAACCACGGCGTGGAGCTGAGCATCTCCACCCTCAACATCAAGACGCCACGATTCTCCTGGCGCACCGACTTCAACATCGCGGCCGACCGGAGCAAGATCGTCGACCTCTATGGAGACGGCGAGGACGACATCGTGAATGGATGGTTCATCGGCCGGCCGATCGACGTGAATTACGGCTACCTCTTCGACGGCATCTGGCAGGAGGGCGACGACATCGCCAACTCCGCGCAGCCCACGGCACAGCCGGGCGACATCCGCGTGCGCGACGTCGATGGCAACGGGACGATCGATCCGCTGGACCGCACGTTCATCGGGAACGTGAACCCGTCGTACACGGCGGGGCTGGGAACCACCTTCCAGTACGGCCCAGTGTCGCTCCGCGCGTTCTTCTACACGGTGCAGGGAGTGACGCGGCAGAACGGACTGCTCAGCGACAACATGGGCGACGACGGCCGCTACAACACCATCGTGAAGCGGTACTGGTCTCCGGATGACCCGATAAACAGCTACCCCGCCAACCGGCCGGCCACCAACCTCGGACTCCCGGTGGGCTTCTTCGAGGACGCGAGCTTCATCAGGCTGAAGGATCTCACGCTCAGCTACGATGTGTCGCAGTCGTTCGCCGAGCGCCTGGGGCTCGGATCGCTCCGCGTGTACGCCACCGGGCACAATCTCTGGACCCACACGAGCTGGACGGGTCTCGATCCGGAGCTGGGCTCCCAGCTATCGACCCCGCTGGAGCGGACGTTCGTCGGCGGCATCAACGTGCGCTTCTAAACAATCCGAAAGGATCCTGCTATGACGAGACCGAACGTGACCACTCGCGTGGTCCGGCTCTGCCTGATCGTTCTGGCGAGTCTGGGAGTGGCGGCCTGCGGTGAGGACCTGCTCACCGAGACTCCGAAAGACATCATCGTGGCCGACAACCTGTACACCAACCCCGCGGGGTTCGAGGCCGGGCTGAACGCGCTATACGCGCAGGTGCGCAAGGAGCGGAACGGACTCCAGGAGAGCGGCGACAATCTCGTGGGGATGATGTGGTCGGTGGGAGTGGACAACGGCTGGGGCAACTACCTGCTGATCTCATCGCGCACGCCGCAGGAGCTCGGCTCCTTCAACAACCCGCTCTACGACAACTACCTCTGGATGTGGAAGTGGTTGTACGGGACGATCAACGCGGCGAACACGATCATCAACCGCGCGGCCAACCCTGACATCAACTGGACTGATGAGAACCGCGACCGCGTGGTGGCCGAGGCACGCCTCATCCGCGCCTGGGCGTACCGCCACCTCACCTACCTGTGGGGCGATGTTCCGCTGAGTCTCGAGGAGTCTTCCGGCGACGACATCCGCACCGACTGGGTGCGCACTCCCAAGGACGAAGTGTTGAAGCAGATGGAGCAGGATCTCCTCTTCGCCGAAGAGCATCTCCCGCCCACCTCGCCGATGGATGGCAAGCTGGTGAAAGCGGTCGCTCAGCACTACCTCGCCGAGCTGTATCTGCGGATGGATCGGCCGCGAGACGCCGAGATCAAGGCGAACGAGGTGATCAACAGCGGGCTGTATCACCTCATCACCGAGCGCTACGGAGTCCGAGCGTCGCGGCCGGGCGTCCCTTTCATGGACCAGTTTCTGGACGGCAACGCCAACCGCAGCCAGGGAAACACGGAGGTTCTCTGGAGCTTCCAGCTCGATCGCGATCTCGAGGGCGGCGGCTACAACATCATGCGGCGCGAGTGGGTGAACCGCTACTACACGCTGAAGGGGCTGGACATCACCCAGGATGGCTACGGTGGGCGCGGGATCGGACGCATCTCTCCCACCAAGTGGGCGATCGACCTGTACGAGCCGGGCGATGATCGCGGGTCGGAGTTCGCGCTGCGCAAGTTCCTGATCTACAACAACGCCGCCAACCTTCCAAAGGGAGTGAGCCTGGGCGACACGCTCCACCTGGCGTGGGAAAAGGAAACGGAGAACGATCCGCTCTGGCCGAGTACCATGAAGTGGGACTGGATCAACGAAGTCGACCCGTCGGGTGGGTATCAGTACAATGACCAGCCCTATCTGCGGCTCGCGGAGACGTACCTGCTCCTCGCGGAGGCGCAGTTGAAACAGGAGCATCCGGGCGACGCGGCGGAGACGCTCAACATACTGCGGGCCCGCTCGCACGCTTCGCCGATCGACGCGAGTGATGTGACGCTGGATTTCATCCTGGACGAGCGTTCGCGCGAGCTCCTGGCGGAGGAGCACCGGCGCTACACGTTGCTGCGCACTCACACGTGGATCGAGCGCACGAAGGCGCACAACCCGCTGACGGCGCCGCACATCATGCCGCGCGATACGCTCTTTCCCATCCCGCAGGACGTGATCAACGCGAACATCGGCCACCGGATGGACCAGAATCCCGACTACTGACCGCGGTGCGACGGCCGGCCAGTGCGGCCGGCCGTCACATTTTCCCGACTCTCGCAGACTCCAGGAAAGAGGTCTCCGGGCCATGCACGGTCGCTCAGGCTCTCAATTGACGATTCCGCTGCTGCTCCTGCTCGCGGCGGGCTCGTGCCGCTCCGGCGCGCCCGCGACGAGTGCGGCAACGGGCGCGCCGACGGCGTCCGTGGCGGACGTGCGCGGAGAGTCGGGACAGGGCTCGGCGCTCACCGACGCTGCGACGCTGCAGAACGCCGACCTCTGGAACTACCCGAACAGAAACTTCTTTCGCTGCGTCGTTCTGAAGAACGACTCCACTCCGCTCCTCTTCGAGGATGGCCGCCCCGTGGGTGCGCCGGGTGAGTACGTGGTGCGCAGCAGTGCCGCCAGCTACCAGGGCGCACCCGACGGCGCCACCGCCACCGACAGGATGTCCTGCAAGCCCGGGGAGATCCGGCTCGATGCGCACGAGGCGCTCCTCACGAGCCGGGGGTTGCTGCACTTTCACAAGGGCGGCCAGGGATACTCGAACCCCCGCGTACCGTACGGCCACATCGCGGCATCCGACATTGCCGGCGCCGAGGTGGAAACGCAGCGGCCGCTCTCGCTCCCGCCGGAATGGGGCGCGCCGAGCGCGGCGAGCGGCGGCGGTTGGGACCCCGAGCATCGCAACGGCCGCGGCTGCGAGCCGGTACCGGGGCAGGACTACCGGATAGCGATCGTGCCGCAGGAAAGCCCCGATGCGCTTCCCGATGATTGGCAGTACAAGCCGAACCAGACCGGATCGCGCTACGCCAAGTACGCCGATGCCGGGCCGGAGCAGGGCGCCGGCACCGCACACTACGCGTACCTCGTGTGGAGCTGGATGCTGCGCGGCGACGGGGTCACGAAGAGCGGTGGCGGCGGGATGGTGCGCGCGCTCCTGCGCGACGACCAGCCATTCCTGCGCTGCGCCGTGCAGCCGATAGACGGCATCGCGTACGCACCCGGCAGCACCGCGGAGGTCGGGCGCGTAACCGCGGTCTACGGAAAGACGCGCTCCTCGGAAGACGCGCCGTGGGTCTACGGATGGGCCGTGTTCGCGCATCGCCACAAGCTCCCCGGTGGCGGCTACGGTCCCGAGATCCTCCACATGCGCCGGTGAGCGGGATGGTTCAGCGTCGCGACTTCCTGAAGATCGCCACGGCGGCAGTCGCCGGTACGCTCGTGGTCCCGGCCCCGCTGCGAGCGCTGGGAGAGCTGTCGCCGCGCAATGACATCTTCGATACATACGCGCTCGATCTGCTGCGCGGCTTCGTGCGCAACGCGCGGCGTACTGCGCCCGGGTACGCGGTGTGTGATTACGAGGGAGGCACGCTGGTGCCGAGCTGCGTGACGCCATCCGGCAAGACGTACGTCTCGGTGGTGCGCATCCTCCCCCTCCTGAGCGAGTGGCTCGCCGCCGCGAAGCCGGCGGTGCTGGATGTGGATGGCGAACGGGTCGATCTCCGCGATGTGGCGGTTGCGATCTTCAGGAACTCCTTCGACCCCGACTTCCCGCACTTCTGGGGGAAGCCGCCGGCCGACAGGAAGACCCAGCGATCCGTGGAAGCCGCGCTCGTGGCCGATGCGCTCTGGCGCATGCGCTCTCTCGTGCTCGACCGCCTCTCCTCCCGCGAGCGCGCCAACGTGCAGGATTGGCTGGCGAGCTGCAACAGCGTCCCCGAGCGCGACAACAACCACGCCTGGTTCCACTGCATAAACCAGTCGATCCGCCTGCGGCTCTCCGAGTGGTGGCCGGAATTCGGCGGCGATGAAGCGTGGATGCTCGCCGACCTCGACGCGCTCGACGCGCTCTTCGTACCCGGCCTGGATGGCTGGTACAGCGACTCGCCTACGCTCCCCATCTACGACTTCTACAACTTCTGGACGTTCGGCAACTTCCCGCTCATCTGGAGCGCGATCATCGGCGAGCGCTATCCGGAATGGTCGGCGAAGTTCCGAGCGCGCGCGCGGCTCTTCCTCGAGAAGGCGCCGTACTTCTTCGCGCCCGATGGGAGCCAGCCCTGGTTCGGACGCTCGCTCCTCTACCGCTGGGCAGCGCTCTCTCCCCTCCTGCTCGGATACCGCCAGGGGATCTGGCCGCATTCGCCCGGTCTGCTGCGCCGCATCGTCCGCACCAACCTCGCGTACCACTGGAAGCTCGGCGCCTTCGACGACGCGGCGGGGAAGCTCCGCGAGACTTTCTCGGCGGAGGGCACGCCCGCCGTGCGCGATTTCTACATCGACAACGGCAGTCCGTACTGGGTGACGCTCGGGATGTTGGTGTACTCCATTCCAGCTTCCGATCCGTTCTGGACCGCTCCCGAAGAGCCGCTCCCGGTGGAGCGCGGCGATTTCAGCGTGCGCTTCGAGGGGCCTCGAATGATGGTGCTCGGCACGGAGGCTACCGGCGAGCTGCGCTGGATCCAGGCGCGCGGCGCGCACAAGTCGTGGCGCTACCGCGACCACTACACGAAGTTCGTTTACTCCTCGCACTTCCCATTCGACATCATCCAGGCCGAGAAGCGCGTGCCGTGGGACGGCACGCTGGTATTCCGCGACCGCGCGACGGGTGAGATGGCCGGCCGCATCGGCGTCATCGACGGCGAGCTGCTGGACGACGGCGTGCGGACCCGCTGGTTCACCGAGCTGGCCGGACGGAGAATCGAAGTGGAGAGCCGCGTGCTACTGGCCGGCGAGCTGGAGGGGCGCAGTCACACCATCCTCGATGCCGGTTCGCTGCGCGGGCTCGACGTAGACGTGCTCGAGGGCTCCCACGTGCTCGGGCTTCGCACGGGCGAGCGCGCCGAAGAGCACGGCGATGACACCTGGCGCATGCTCCGCTCTCCGCGCACCGGCTATGCGGTCGCGAGCTGGCCGCTCGCGGGCTATCCGGCGCTCGAGATCGTCGAGTCTTTCGACTCGAGTGGCGACACGCGCGTGAACCTGATCTACCCGCGCGGCGCGACCATCACGCTCAGCGCGCGGCTACCCGGCGCCACGCACTTCGCGAGTGTCCACTACGCCAGTCCCCGTCCCGTGCCGCCCGGAGAGCTGCAGCGGCGCGTGCGGCAGCAGGCGGCCGCGTGGCGTCTGCAAGGCAAGATCCCCCGATGATTCGTCCCAGCCGCCGGAGGAAGACGACTCGCTCCATCCTCCGCGGCATGGTCTCGTTGCACAACCCGCAGTCCCCGCAGAGGACCTCATGCGAATCCATCTTCTGGCGCTCATGATCGGCGTCGGCGGCATCGGTGCCGGCCTTCTCACCGCGTGCTCGGACGGCGCTTCCGAGCCGGCCGCTCAACCGCCCGAAGAGCGGCCGGTCGACAGCGGAGCGGCGATCACCGGCACGTACGACGATGCCGACAACTGGAATTATCCCAACGACAACTACTTCGGCTGCGCCACGCTGAAGAACCCGACGGCGCCCATGCGCTACGAGGACATGAGCCTCGTGAGCGCGAATGGCGAGTACCTGGTCTACGACACGCTGACCTACAAGAAACCGTATGACATCGAAAAAGGTTACTGCAATCCCGGCGAGGTGCGTCTGGATGCGAAGGAGATTCTCCAGACCACCAACGGACGGGTGTATCTCCACAAGGGCGGCCAGGGCTACTCGCATTCCAGCGTTCCCTACGGCCACATCTGGATCGGCGATCTGGCGAGCGGCACCGCACCGTCGCCGCTCGTGTCCACGAGCAATCCTCCGGAGTACGGCGCGCCGAGCGCGATCCCCGGCACCAACTCGTGGGACTGGACCAAGCGCAACGGCCGCGGCTGCGCCTCGTCGGGCGACTACGACTACTACATGCACATCATCCCGCAGGGGGATCCCGACGAACTTCCCGCCACCTGGCAGTACAAGCCGAACCAGACCAGCTCGCGCTACAACAAGTACGCCGATGCCGGAGCGGAGCAGGCCGAGGGTACCGAGCATTACGCGTATCTCCTCTGGAGCTGGCTCACCAAGGGTGATGGCGTCACCACGAGTCCGGGCGGCGGGATGGTGCGATCGATCATCAAGGAGGGCCAGGTCTTCCACCGCTGCGCCATCAACAGCATCAACAGCGTGGCGTACGGCTACAACAGCTCTACCGAAGTCGGTCGTGTGACGGCGATCTACGGGAAGACTCGCGCGTCGAGCGACGGCCCGTGGGTGTACGGCTGGGTGATCCACTCGCACCAGCCCAAGCTTCCCGACGGCAGCTACGGCGCCCGCGTGTTCCACGTGATAGCCTGCCCGGCCACCGGGTGCTGACGCGGCTCGTTCTGCTGATGAGTGCGTTGGGCGCGGTGAGTGTATCGCGCCCAGCGCCGCCGTCTGCCGCGCTCGAGTTACCCTCTGCGGAGGCGCGAACGCATTCGGCGCAGCCGCATTCGGCGCAGCCGCATTCGGCGCAGCCGCATTCGGCGCAGCCGTTCACCATGGCGGTGCTCCGCACCGGTGGCGCACGCGCCGAGCCGCGCATCCGCTACTCCATCGACGATGGCTGGAAGTTCCTCCCGCGCGGCGGCGACCTGCTCTGGTCACACAGCGTCTCGGATGATGGTTGGGAGCGCGTCTCGCTCCCGCACACATGGAACGCGCACGACCCGTTCGACGATGAACCGGGCTACCGCCGCGGCATCGGCTGGTATCGCAGGACTCTGCGGCTCGACGGATCGCTGAAGGGAAAGCGCATCTTCCTCTACTTCGAGGGCGCCAACCAGCGCGCGGTGGTGTACGTCAACGGCGCCTTCGCGGGCGAGCACCGCGGCGGCTACACCGCTTTCGCGTTCGATGTGACGTCGCTGCTGGAGTTCGACGGCAAGACGAACGAGAACCGCGTCGCGGTGATGGTCGACAACGGCCACGATCCCTTCGTTCCGCCGCTCTCCGTCGGCTACGCGCTCTACGGTGGGCTCTATCGCGATGCGTGGCTCATCGCCACCGACCCCGTGCACCTGGAACTGACCGATCACGCATCGCCGGGCGTGTTCATCTCCACGCCGAGCGTCTCTCGCGAGCGCGGCGATGTGGCGGTGCGGGGAGCGGTGGTGAACGATGGGCCGGCGCCGAAGCGGCTGCGCGTGGTGAACACCGTTACCGACGCATCGGGCGAGCGCGTCGCGGAGGCCACGTCCACGCTCGCCGCGGCTGCAGGCGCGAAGGCGGAGTTTCGCCAGACGCTCCCGGCCGTGCGCTCTCCGCATCTCTGGTCGCCGGCGAACCCGTACCTCTACACCGTCACCACCGAGGTCTACGATGGCGATGCGCTCGTGGACCGCGTCGAGAACCCGCTCGGCTTCCGCTGGTTCCGCTTCGATCTCGCGCACGGCTTCTTCCTCAACGGCGAGAAGCTCACGCTGCGCGGCACGAACCGGCACCAGGACCTCGAGGGCGTGGGGAGCGCGCTCTCCAATGCGCAGCACCTGCGCGACATGCATCTCATAAAGGAGATGGGTGCCAACTTCGTCCGCCTCGCCCACTATCCACAGGACCCGGCCGTGCTGGACGCTGCCGACCGTCTGGGGCTGTTGGTGTGGGAGGAGATCCCGGTGGTGAACTACATCACTCCCTCTCCGGAGTTCACCGCCAACGCCTCGGCGATGCTGCGCGACATGATCCGCCAGCACTACGATCATCCCTCCGTGATCCTCTGGGGGATCATGAACGAGCCGCTCCTCTTCGGCGGCAATGGAAGCCGCGTTCGCGTGCACACCGACAGTGCATACGTACGCTCCGTGCGCGCGCTCGCGGAAACGCTGAACGCCGTGGCCCACGAGGAGGATTCCACGCGGCGCACCGTGATGGCTACCCACGAGAGCGATGACTACGATCGCTGGGGACTCTCCGACATCACCGACGTGCTCGGCGTCAACCTCTACAAGGGTTGGTACAGCGGCGAGTTCGCGGATTTCGGCGCGATCCTCGACGAGCGGCATCGCGCGCGCCCGAAGCAGGTCGTGCTGGTGAGCGAGTACGGCGCCGGGAGCGACGAGCGACTCAACTCCGCGGCGCCCGAGCGCTTCGACTTCACCGGCAACTGGGCGCGGCTCTTTCACGAGAGCCACCTGCGGCAGATCGCCGAGCGACCGTGGCTCGCTGGCACGGCGATCTGGAACGAGTTCGACTTCTCGCAGCCCAACAAGGGATACTCCATCCCCAACCGGAACCAGAAGGGGATGGTCACATGGGATCGACGCCCGAAAGACGTCTACTATCTGTACGCGGCCAACTGGAGTGATGCGCCGGTGGTGCGCATAGCTAGCCACGACTGGGCGGAGCGGAGCGGCGTGGCGCCCGCCGGCGATGCCCGACCTGCGAATACCATCTTTGGTAGCGTGCAACCGGTGGACGTCTACTCCAATCTCGCGCGCGTGGAGCTCTTCGTTGACGGCCGCTCGCTCGGCGCGAAGTCGCCCGACGCCGTGCGCAAGGCGAGCTGGGAGGTGCCGTTCACGCCAGGCGACAACGTGCTGGAGGCGCGAGGCGAGAGAGATGGCCGGGCGTACTCCGACCGTGTGGTCGTTCACTTCACTTACTACCCGCCGATGCTCGCGGACTCGCCTGCGCCCTTCCGAGAGCTTGGCGTGAACGTGGGGACGGAAGCGCAGTTCGCCGACGGAGCCGGTCCTGCCTGGCTGGGCGACCAGCCATACCGGCCGGGTGGCTTCGGCTACGAGGGCGGCGAGGCGCAGCGTACCGGAGTGATCATCACCGGCACCGCTCGGGTTCCCCTCTACATCACCTACCGCGAGGGGCTCGGCGGCTACCGCTTCGACGTCCCCGACGGCGAGTACGAAGTGGAGCTGCTCTTCGCCGAGCCGCGGGAGACGGTGGCCGGGAGGCGGGTGTTCGGCGTGGCGGTGAACGGCGTGCCGGTGGCCGCGCGGCTGGATCTGGCGGAGCGGGCGGGGCGGGGCGGGACGGTCAGCCTGACCGCTGTGGTGCGCGCGGCGGAGGGGCGGGGAGTGCGGGTTTCTTTCACGCCGATCGTGGGCGAGCCGATCCTGAATGCGATCCACATCAGGAAGCGTTGAGCTGACTAATTGCGGCAACCCAGGTATAATTGCCACTATTGACAGTTTCTGTTGCCGCAAATATACTATAATTGCTGCAATTGAGTTGTATTGCCGCAATGGTAGTATCACTACAGCCAGCTCTCCGGCCGGGCAGTGCCGCATAGCGGCCTCTCGCCGCGAGCTCCTGAGTCTCATTCACATGGAAAAACGCCAGTTCCCAGGCCGTAAAAGCCGCCGCGCCGTCGAGGAGGAGCGCAACCGAATCCTTGCCATCCTGAAGGAGAGGAGTCTCCCGATGGCGCGGCAGGAGGTTCGCGACGCGTACCGCGACCGCGTTGGAAGCCCGATCGCCTACAACACGGTGAAGGCACGCCTGGAGGAGCTCCACGTCGCAGGTGCGGTGGAGCGTTCCCTCGAGGGCCGGCGCCCGGTGACGTACCGGGCGGTGTCCAGATCCGTTGACTACGCGACCGAAGGCGGGGAGCGTACCGGTGCGAGAGTGGGTGAGCCTGGAGGAGCGACGATCGCCGCCAGCGATTCGACGGCCCAGCTTCCGCCGGATGCGCTGCGCCTGCGCGCCCGTCTCGCCCGTCCACGTGGCGAGCGCACGCCAGTCGGCTACGACGGCGGCTTCCTCGATGCGTACACGCCGGGCCTGACGTGGTATCTGGCGAAGGCCGAGCGAGAGCGGCTGCGCGAGCTCGGACGCACCGCGTACATGGGGCAGCCGGCCGGCACGTACGCCCGGGACATCATGCAGCGGCTGGTCATCGATCTCTCATGGGGCTCCAGCCGGCTCGAAGGGCTGCGCTACAGTCGTATAGACACGGCGGAGCTGCTCGATGCCGCACGGCCGCCGGCCGGCATGAGCAATCGCGATCGCCAGCTCATTCTGAATCACAAGGCCGCGATCGAGTTCCTCGTGGAGGAAGCCGAGTCGATCGCGTTCAACCGATACACGATCCTCAACCTCCACGCGCTGCTCGCCGAGAACCTGCTCGAGCGCCGCGAGCAGGAGGGCGCGCTCCGCACCCGTCCGGTCATGATCGGAAACTCGGTCTACACACCCACGGCCGTCCCGCAGCTCATCGAGGAGCGTTTCGACACGATTCTCGCCAAGGCTGCGGCGATCGATGATCCGATCGAGCAGGCCTTCTTCGCGATGGTGCACATCCCGTATCTGCAGCCGTTCATCGACGCCAACAAGCGTACGTCGCGCCTGGCCGCCAACATCCCGATGATCCGCGCCAATCTCTGTCCCCTCTCCTTCGTGGATGTACCCGAGGAGGCTTACACGGAAGGCGTGCTCGGCGTGTACGAGCAGAAGGACGTCAGCCTCCTGCGCCACGTCTTCATCCGGGCGTACGAGCGGTCGTGCGCGCAGTTCAAGGTTCTGCGCGAGGCCATGGGCGACCCCGACCCGATCCGCCTCGGCTACCGAACGGAGCTCCGCGCGATGGTCGTGGATGCAGTGCGCGGGCTGGACTGGCCGTCTACCGACGCCTTGCTGCGGCACGCGGAGGAGCTGGGCGTGCCGGAGCGGGATTGCGCGGCGGTCGTGAGCGAGGCGCTGAAAGACCTGCGGGCGCTCCGTCCGGAATTCCTCGCGCGATACGCACTGCGTCTGCGCGAGTACGACGAATGGGCACGGGCCACGGCGGGCAGGCGCGGCGACTAGAGCTCTCTCGTCTCGCCAAACTCTGCTTATTGCGCTATACTCATAAGATCACTAGATATCATGACCATCTACCGAACGGTTGACCACCCAACCCCCGCCAGATGACCCCCAACCCATTTGCGCTCGACGGCCGCGTCGCCGTCGTGGCCGGCGGCTATGGCGTGCTCGGCGGTGGTCTCGCGACCGGGCTCGCAGCGGCCAACGCGAAGGTGGCGGTCCTCGGCCGGCGGCGCGATGCCGCCGAGGAGAAGGCAGGCGAGATCCGCACCGCCGGCGGTGAGGCGCTGGCGCTCGTGGCGGATGTCCTGGACGAAGGCCAGCTGCGCGCGGCGCGTGAAGAGCTCATCGGTTGTTGGGGACGGGTGGACATCCTCGTGAACGCTGCGGGCGGCAACGTCACACGCGCCCGTAACGACGATCGCAGCGTCTTCGAAGTACCGCTCGACGCCTTCGACGAAGTGCTCCGCCTCAACCTGCACGGCACGGTCGTCCCATCGCTCATCTTCGGCGAAGCGATGGCCGAGCGGCGCTCCGGCTCCATCGTCAACATCTCGTCCATGGCCGCCATGCGCTCCATCAGCGGAGTGCTCGGCTACTCGGTGGCGAAGTCGGGGATCGACCGCTTCACCATGTGGCTCGCCGTGGAGCTGGCGCGCAAGCACGGCGGCGCCATTCGTGTGAACGCGATCGCGCCCGGCTTCTTCGTTTCCAAGCAGAACCGGGGAGTGCTGATCGATGCGAACGGCGAATACACGGCCCGCGCTCGCAGCATCATCGAGCGCACGCCCATGGGCCGCTTCGGCGAGCCGGAGGAGCTGGTGGGCGCGGTGCGCTGGCTGTGCAGCGACGCGGCATCGTTCGTCACCGGGGCTGTGATCCCGGTGGACGGCGGCTTCAGCGCCTTCGGCGGTGTCTGAGAAAGCGGCTGGCGGCGCCGGCGGCGCCGGGGTGCTGCACGAGGATCGCTACTTCGATCCCGACCCGCAGGTGCGGCGCGTTGCGCGCGAGCTCTACGACGAGACCCGCAACCTCCCGATCGTCAGCCCGCACGGCCACGTGGACGCCGCGATCCTCGCCGCGGACGCCCCATTCCCGGAGCCCGCGGCGCTGATCATCACGCCCGACCACTACGTGCTCCGGATGCTCTACTCGAGGGGGATACCGCTCGAGCGGCTGGGCATCCCGCGGCGCGACGGCACCGGCGCCGAGACCGATCCGCGGAAGATTTGGCAGCTCCTGGGTGACCACTATCATCTCTTCCGCGGCACGCCCACGGCGGCGTGGCTCGCGTACGAGCTCCACGAGCTCTTCGGCGTGCGGAAGAAGCTGGACGGCGACACCGCCCAGGCCATCTACGATGAGATAGCCGAGAAGCTCGCCTCGCCGGAGTTCCGCCCGCGCGCGCTCTTCAGAAGCTTCGACATCGAAGTACTCGCCACCACCGATGCCGCCTCCGACACGCTCGCCCACCACGCGGCGATCCGCGAATCGGGGTGGCCGGGTCGGGTGATCCCCACCTTCCGTCCCGATGCGCTCTTTCGGATAGCCACGCTCCGCTGGCTGTACGAGCTGGAAGCGCTCGCGGCCGCGAGCGGCGTGCGCGTGACGGACTACGCGTCGTTCATCGCGGCCATCGAAGCGCGGCGAGCCTTCTTCCAGAGCATGGGTGCCACCGCTACAGACCATGGCGTGGAGGAGCCGTACACCGCCCGGCTGCGCCCCGATGAGGCGAGCGCGCTCTTCGATCGGGGGCTGGCGCGGAGCGCCACTCCGCACGATGAGCGGGACTTCACCGCCCACATGCTGGTGGAGATGGCGCGCATGTCGGCGGAAGACGGCCTCGTGATGCAGCTCCACGCCGGCGCGCTGCGTGATCACGACCGGCAGCTCGCGGCCGACTTCGGCCCCGACCTCGGCGGCGACATCCCCGTGGCCACCGAGTATACCCGCAACCTGCGCCCTCTGCTCGACGCGCACGGCAACGACCCGCGGCTGCGGCTCATCGTCTTCACCCTCGACGAATCCACCTACGCGCGCGAGCTCGCGCCGCTCGCCGGCCACTACCCCGCCATGCGGCTCGGACCGCCCTGGTGGTTCCACGACAGCATCGAGGGGATGAAGCGCTACCGCGAGCGCACCACCGAGACCGCGGGGATCTACAACACCGCTGGCTTCAACGACGACACGCGCGCCTTCTGCTCCATCCCCGCGCGCCACGATCTCTCGCGCCGCGTGGATGCCAGCTGGCTCGCCGGGCTCGTGGCGCGGCACGTAATCGACATGGCGGACGCGCGCGCGATGGCCCATGCGCTGGCATACGAGCTGGCGAAGGATGCCTACCGCCTCGACGAGCGCCGATGAAGCTGAGCTTCCGCTGGTTCGGACCCGACGACGCGGTGACGCTCGGCGCGATCAGGCAGATCCCGGGAGCCGAGGGGATAGTCAGCGCGCTGCACGACGTACCCGCGGGAGAACCGTGGTCGCGCGATGCGCTCGAGCGGCTGGCGGCAACCGTGGATGCCGCCGGCTTCCGGCTCGAAGTGATCGAGAGCATCCCGGTGCACGAAGACATCAAGCTTGGCGCGCCCACGCGTGATCGCCTGATAGACCACTACTGCCAGAGCGTCGAGCGCGTGGGCGAGCTGGGCATCCCGGTGGTCTGCTACAACTTCATGCCGGTCTTCGACTGGATGCGCACGGAGCTGGCCCTGCCGCTCGCCGACGGCTCCACGGCGCTCGCCTACGACGACGCCGCGCTCCGGCGCATCGATCTCGCGGACGACGGCTGGAAGGATGGCAGCGGCTCGCTTCCGGGCTGGGGCGCCACGTACGATGCGGCCGGGCTGCGTGCTCTCCTCTACGCGTACCGCAGGGTGAATGGCGAGCGCCTCTGGGAGAACCTCGAGTACTTCCTCGAGCGCGTGATCCCCGTGGCGCGCGGGGCCGGTGTGCTCATGGCCATCCACCCCGACGATCCACCGTGGCCGATTTTCGGTCTACCGCGGATCATCACCGGCGGCGCGGCGCTCGAGCGGCTCGTTCGACTCGTCGACACGCCCGCCAACGGGATCACCTTCTGCACCGGTTCGCTCGGTGCGTCGCCGGCGAACGATCTGCCGGCGCTCATCCGCCGCTTCGGCGCGCGGATCCACTTCGCGCACTGCCGCAACGTGCGCGTAACAGGTGATCGCCGCTTCGAGGAGAGCCCGCACCCATCACGCTTCGGGAGTGTGGACATGCTGGCGGTCATCCGCGCGCTCCGCGAGATCGGCTTCGCCGGCCCCCTGCGCCCCGATCACGGCCGCATGATCTGGGGCGAGAGCGGCCGCCCCGGCTACGGCCTCCACGACCGCGCGCTCGGCGCGATGTACCTGCAGGGACTCTGGGAGGCATCCGGGCGCGAGCAGAGCGACACGTCGGCCTCTCCCTTTCCGGTTGTCCTACATGCCGCGCAGCCGTGCTCTCGAACATCCAACGAGGAACTGAGCCTGACATGGACCCGCTGAACACCATCCGCTCGCTGGGCATCGTGCCGGTGATCGTGATCGATGACGCGACAGATGCCCTGCCGCTCGCGACCGCGCTTGCCGCCGGCGGTCTTCCATGCGCCGAGATCACTTTCCGCACGCCGGCCGCGGAGGACGCGCTGCGCATCATCGCGGAGGAGCGGCCCGACGTCCTCGTGGGTGCCGGAACCGTGCTCACGCAGCACCAGGCAGCCATGGCCCGCCATGCTGGTGCGGAGTTCATCGTGGCGCCGGGCTTCGACCGCGGGGTGGTCGACTATTGCCTGACACACGGCATTCCCGTCTTTCCCGGTGTGTGCACGCCCACCGAGATCGGCTGCGCGTTGGATGCGGGGCTCTCCGTTCTCAAGCTCTTCCCCGCTGAACCGTTGGGCGGTGCGGCCTACCTGAAGGCCGCCTCCGCCCCCTTCGGCGGTGTGGAATTCATCCCCACCGGCGGCGTGAACGCCGACAACCTCGCCGGCTATCTCGCGCTCGACAACGTGGTCGCCTGCGGCGGGTCGTGGATGGCGCCCAAGTCCTGGATCGCGGCGAAGCAGTTCGACCGGATCGAGACGGAATCGAGAAAAGCGCTCGAGGCCGCACGCGCGGCGCGCGCGGCACGCGGGAGGGCGGCGTGACACGCGTGGTGACCTTCGGCGAGGTGATGCTCCGCCTCAAGTCGCCCGGGCACGAGCGGCTTTTTCAGAGTCCGCTCCTGGAGGCGACCTTCGGCGGCGCCGAGGCCAACGTGGCCGCATCGCTCGCCAGCTTCGGGATCGCCGCGTCGTTCGTGTCGGCGCTGCCGGCTAACGCGGTTGGCGAAGCGTGCATGGGCGAGCTGCGCCGCTTCGGCGTGGACGTGAGCCACGTGCGGCGCCAGGGCGAGCGCGTGGGGATCTACTACCTGGAGACCGGCGCGAACCAGCGTCCATCGAAGGTGGTGTACGACCGCGCGCACTCGGCGATCGCCGACGCACGCCCGGGTGACTTCGACTGGGACGCCATATTCGCCGGCGCCGACTGGTTTCACGTGAGTGGCATCACCCCGGCCATCAGCGCATCGGCCGCGGAGCTCTCGCTCGAGGCTGTGCAGCGCGCCCGCGCGCTGGGCGTCACCGTCTCCTGCGACTACAACTACCGCAAGAATCTCTGGAAGTACGGCAAGCGCGCGAGCGAAGTGATGCGCGAGCTGGCGCGCCACGTGGATGTGGGGATCGCCAACGAGGAAGACTGCCAGAAGTCGCTCGGCGTGGAGCTCGATGTGGATGTACATGTGGGCGAGCTCGACTCCGCCAGGTACGAAGCGCTGGCCGGGCGCGTGCTGCGGGAGTTCCCGAACCTGAAGCTGCAGGTGATCAGCCTGCGCGAGAGCCACAGCGCCGACCGCAACGGCTGGTCGGCGGTGCTGCACGACCGCGAGAAGTTCCTCGTGAGCCGGCGTCACGAGATCACCGACATAGTCGACCGCGTCGGTGGCGGCGACTCGCTCGCGGCGGGGCTGATCTACGGGCTGCTCACCTATCGCGACAATGCCCGCGCGCTGGAGTTCGCCGTCGCCGCGTCGTGTCTCAAGCACTCCATCCCCGGCGACTTCAATCGCGTGAGCGTCGCGGAGGTCGAGGCGCTCGTGAAGGGCGACGGGAGCGGGCGTGTCCAGCGTTGAGGAGCTGACCGTGGAGGCGCCGCCCGAGGCGCGGCGCACGAACTTCCGCTGGACGATCTGCGCGCTGCTTTTCGCGGCTACGACGATCAACTACGTGGACCGGCAGGTGATCGGGATCCTCGCGCCCACGCTGCAGCGGGAGCTCGGCTGGACGGAGGTGCAGTACGGCCAGATCGTCTCCTGGTTCAGCCTAGCCTATGGAATCGGCTTCCTGGGCGTGGGCAGGTTGATGGATCGCATCGGCGTGCGCCGCGGCTTCGCCTTCTCCATCGTCGCGTGGAGTCTGGCCGCCATCGGGCACGCCTTCGCGCGCACCGTCGCCGGCTTCTCGGCGGCGCGCGCATTACTCGGTCTCGGCGAGTCGGGAAATTTCCCCGGCGCCATCAAGACCGTGGCCGAGTGGTTCCCCAGGCAGGAGCGCGCGCTCGCCACCGGGATCTTCAACGCCGGCAGCAACGTGGGTGCCGTGCTCGCGCCGCTCATCGTACCGTGGATCACCATTCGCTGGGGGTGGGAGTGGGCGTTCATCGCGACCGGCACGTTCGGTTTCGTGTGGCTCATCTTCTGGCTCGTGCTGTATCGCGCTCCCGAAGAGCACCCGCGCGTCTCGCGCGCCGAGCTGCTGCACATCCGGAGCGATCCCGCGGAGAGCGTGGAGCAGATCCCCTGGCGCCGGCTGCTGGGATACCGGCAGACGTGGGCGTTCGCCGCGGGGAAGGCGATGACCGATCCCATCTGGCTCTTCTATCTCTTCTGGCTTCCCAAGTTTCTCGATGCGGGTTGGGGGATAGAGCTCTCGCACCTGGCGCTCCCGCTCATCGTGATCTACGTGCTGGCCGATGTTGGATCGGTGGCCGGCGGCTGGTTCTCCGGCGCGCTGATAGCGCGCGGCTGGTCGGTGAATCGCGGGCGGAAGGCGGCGCTGCTGGTGGCCGCGCTGTGCATCGTGCCCACCATGTTCGCGGCGCACGCGCAAAGCGTGTGGGTGGCGGTGGCGATCGTGAGCGTGGCCGCGGCGGCGCACCAGTGGTGGTCGTGCAACCTCTTCACCCTCACGAGCGACCTCTTCCCGCGTCAGGCCGTGGCGTCGGTGGTGGGGATCGGCGGCTTCGTGGGCGCGATGAGCGCGGTGCTCTTCCAGCGGGCCACCGGGCGGATACTCGAAGCCACGGGGAGCAACTACTCGGTGATCTTCGCGATCTGTGGCGTGGCCTACCTGGCGGCGTGGGTGGTGATCCATCTGCTCGTGCCGCGGCTGCAACCCGTTCGCCTCGAAAGCAGCGTGGGACGCGTCGTGGAATGAGGTACTCCTTGACCGAGCCGACGTGCGTGACAAACATACATAGTAGTAATGTGAGCTTATCACTGAGCTTACTGGAGAGCTCTAGCCGCCCATGAAGATCACCGACCTGCGGGCCACGCCCGTCACCATCCCTCTCGAGGCTCCGCTTCGCCACGCGAATGGCTGTCACTGGGGGCGCTTCGTTCGCACCATCGTCGAAGTGGAAACCGACGAAGGATTGATCGGCCTGGGTGAGATGGGCGGCGGCGGCGAGAGCGCGGTCGCCGTGTTCAACGCGCTCAAGCCGTATCTGCTCGGACGCGATCCGGCGCGGCTGGAGGAGCTGCGCTTCATCATCGCCAACCCCACGGCATCGCTCTACAACAATCGCACGCAGATCCTCGCGGCCGTGGAGTTCGCCTGCCTCGACATCCTCGGGCAGAAGTGGGGCGTGCCCGTCTGCGACATTCTGGGCGGTAGGGTTCGCGACCGCGTGCGCTTCGCCTCGTATCTCTTCTTCCGCTATCCGAACCCGACTGACGGGAGTGGAGAGGTTCGCACCTGCGACCAGTTGGTGGACGAAGCGGTGGCGCTGCGCGGGCGCTATGGCTTCAGGACGCACAAGCTCAAGGGCGGCGTCTTCCATCCGGCCTACGAGTTGGAGTGCTATCGCGCGCTCGCGGCGGCGCTCCCCGGCGACAGCTTCCGCTTCGACCCCAACGGTGTCTGGTCCACCGAGCAGGCGATCTGGTTCGCGCAGCGGATCGAGGATGTGAACAACGACTACCTCGAGGATCCGGTGTTCGGCATGCACGGGATGCGGCGCGCGCGGGAGAAGGTGCGCATGCCGCTCGCCACCAACACCGTAGTAGTGGGCTTCGAGCAGCTCGCGGCCAACGTGCTCGCGACGGCCGTGGATGTGATTCTGCTGGACACAACGTTCTGGGGTGGGATCCGGCCGTGCATCAAGGCCGCGGGGATCTGCGACGCGTTCCAGCTCGGCGTCGCCGTGCATTCGTCGGGCGAGCTCGGGATTCAGCTCGCCACCATGCTGCACCTGGGCGCGGCGATCCCCAACCTCACCTTCGCCGCGGACGCGCACTATCACCACCTCGTGGACGACGTGATCGTGGGTGGGAAGCTGGAGTACTGCGACGGGTCCATCGCCGTGCCCACCGCCCCGGGGTTGGGCGTGAAGCTCGACCGGGACCGGCTCGCCGAGTACCACGAGAGCTTCCGGCGGCTCGGCGGCTATCCGTACGATCAGGATCCGCTGCGGCCGGGATGGGCGCCGCTCGTCCCCAATCAGTCGTGGGCCGACCCGGAGGACGGTCGCGTTCCGGCCATCCCCGTATGACCGGCCGGCGTTGCTTCGCGAGAGGTTGGTCCTGATGGCGGACGACGTTCCGCGTGCCGTCCCATCGGAAGTGTCTCGCCGATGCGCGGTCCCGACGCCCGCTCCCGGCCGGAGCGCGGCCACGGCCACGGCCATGGCCGCGTTCGCGTTCGCGTTCGCGGGAGCGGGAGCGAACCGTTATTGTTCCACCGCCATTGGTCATCCGATCCGGCGTGCGAGCCGGAGATCCGACTCGTGCATGGGGCCACCACTCAACCCGAACGCAGTGGGGATGTCGCGGAGATTCCCGGGAGACGCCGAGTGAAAGACGCGTTCACGTTCACGCCGCTGGTGCGGGAGAGTCTCTCGGATCGGCTGGCCCGTCGCATAAGGGGGCTCATTCAGAGCGGAGGGTACGAGGATGGCGACCGGCTGCCGTCGATCATGGAGATGGCGCGGCGCTTCGGCGTGGGTCATCCGACCATCCGTGAGGCGCTGAAGAAGCTGGAGACCATGGGGGTGGTGGAGATCCGCCACGGGTCCGGCGTATACGTGAGCCGCAGCCAGGAGATGCTCGTGCTGGCGAGCCCGGACTTCACCGGGAAGGTGACGAAGAAGCTGCTCCTGGATCTCATCCAGGCGCGGCAGCCGCTCGAGGTGCTCTCGGTGTCACTGGCGGCGCGCAATGCCACGCGCGAGCACCTCGATGAGATGCGTCGTCTTCTCGATACCGCGAGCAGCAATCTCACCGACGACGATCTCCTCAACTCGGTGAACATGGCGTTCCACCGCCAGATCGCGCTCGCCTCCGGCAACACGGTGCTGGCGCAACTGCTCGACGTGCTGCAGGACCTCTTCACCGAGGAGCAGCGGATCATCCTGGGAATCTTCGGCTCGCGCGAGAAGGACAACCAGGAGCACGTCGCGATTCTCGAAGCGCTGGAGAAGCGTGACGCGCGCCTCTGCGTGGAGCGGATGCGCTCGCATCTCGAGGGTGTGGAGAAGGCTGTGGGCCAGTGGGACCCGGAGGATCACCCCATTTACTGAGAGCGTGGGGTGCCGCTCGATCGAGAGCGGTGTCCCTCGGGATGGATCGACGGCGGTCGCCGCGAGGTGTGGGGCGATGCCCGAGAACCGTGCCCATCGGACGCGCCGCGCTCCGGCTCCTTCCCGGCCCGAGAACTAGTTGATTCAGGCAACTAAATACTTGATTTAGGCAAGTACCTCCCCGATATTCGTCCGCGTCCGCGGCGGACGGCGGCGGACGGTCAGGCATCGCGGGAGGCGAACATGGCCAGAGTCGGCGGCAAGGGAGGCGGGAAGAGCGGTAGGAAAGCCGATAGGAAAGCCGGTAGGAAGGGAAGCTCCGCGCGCGTTCAGGCCGAGCGCGTCGACGCCGTGCGCCGCTTCAATCGATTCTATACGCGCCGCATCGGCGCCCTCGATGCCGGGCACCTGCAGAGCCCATTCTCGTTGGGCGAGGTGCGCGTGCTCTACGAGCTCGCCCACTGGGGCGACACGGGACGGTCCGCGCCGACCGCCAGCGACATCGGCCGCGAGCTGAGCCTCGACGCCGGCTACCTGAGTCGGCTCCTGCGCGACTTCGAGACCCGAGGCCTCGTGGAGCGCACTCCGTCGCCCAACGATGCCCGACAGCAGCTCCTGCGGCTCACCGACGCCGGCCGCGCGGCGTTCGCCGAGCTCGATGCGCGCGCGGCGAGCGAGGTCGCCACGCTGCTTGCAGAGCTCCCCGATGCGGCGCAGACACGATTGCTGGCGGCGATGCGCGCCGTGCAGGAGGTGATGGGTGGCGCGCTGCCGGAGGCGGCTGCGGCACCGCGGGAGAAATCCCCGTTCGCGCTGCGACGGCCGCGTGCCGGTGACCTCGGCTGGGTAGTCGCGCGCCATGGGGCGCTCTACGCGGAGGAGTACGGCTGGGACGAGCGCTTCGAGGGACTCGTGGCGCGCATCGTCGCCGACTTCGTCGAACACCACGACCCGCGGCGCGAGCGCTGCTGGATCGCCGAACGCGATGGAATCGACGGGCCCGAGAAGATCGGTTCGGTCTTGCTGGTGCGGCACCCCGAGCGCCCGGGCGTAGCCAAGCTCCGGCTCCTCCTGGTGGAGCCGCGTGCGCGCGGGCTCGGAGTGGGGAGGCGGCTGGTAGACGAATGCACGCGCTTCGCCCGCCGGACGGGATATCACACGATCACGCTCTGGACGAACAGCGTGCTCACATCGGCGCGCCGCATCTACCAGGCCGCCGGCTACCGGCTCGTCGGTGAAGAGCGGCATCACAGCTTCGGGCATCGCCTGGTGGGGCAGACGTGGGAGCTCACGCTCTGACCCGTGAGCGCTGCCTTCGCCGGACCCGAAGATGACTTCATCGCAGGAGCCGACGCCGAGTGTTACCTTGCTCATTGCTCATTCGCGAGCCGCCACGTCGCGATCAGTAGCGACGCGATCAATGTACAGGCTCGGTCGAGCGCCATTCTCCTGGTCGATCATCCGGTATCACCGGTATCGAATCGCGTATCGCCATGCACCCCAGCACGACGCGGCACCTCATCCACTCGGCCGTCGACGACGGAACGACTCCGCTGCGAGGGCGCGACAGGGAGCTGACGGAGCTAAGCGCCCTCGTGAACCGCGCGCGCACGGGGCAGAGTGGTGCGCTGGTCGTGCACGGCGAGGCCGGCGTCGGCAAGACCGCGATACTCGATCGGGCGGTGCACGGCGCGGCGCGGCACGTCCGCGTGAGACACATGGTCGCGTCGGAGTCCGAGATGGAGCTGGCCTACGCCGGACTGCAGCAGCTCTGCGGACCGATGATGGACTCCGCCGTCGGCCTGCCCGCGCCCCAGCGCGAGGCGCTCGAGGCGGCGCTGGGACTACGCAGTGCGTCGGCGCCGAGCCCGTTCCTGGTCGGACTCGCGGTGCTCGGACTGCTCACCGATGTCGCCAGCGACGGGGGTCTGTTGTGCATCGTCGATGACGCGCAGTGGCTCGATGAGGTGTCTGCGCAGGCGATCGCCTTCGTCGCTCGTCGGCTCGACGCCGAGGGCGTGGTGATCGTGCTGGCGATGCGTACAGTGGCCGAGCGGTTCGCCGGTCTGCCGCAGATGGCGGTGGAGGGGCTCGGCGATGACGATGCTCGCGAGCTGCTGCGGCTGGCGGTTCCGGGCAAGATGGACCGGCGGGTGCGCGATCAGCTCATCGCGGAGGCGCGCGGCAACCCGCTCGCGCTGCAGGTGCTGCCGCGGGCACTGAGCCCGGCCGAGATAGCCGGCGGGTTCGCCCTGGTCGGCTCGATGCCTCTGGAGAGACGGATCGAGCAGAGCGTGCTGGCGCGCCTCGAGCCGCTGCCGAAGGCAACGCGTTCCCTCCTGCTGATCGCGGCCGCCGATGCGACCGGCGACCCGGAGCTGCTGCGGCGCGCGAGTGCCGCGCTGGGTCTGGGTCCCGAGAACCTGGACATCGCGGAGAGGGCCGATGCGCTCGTGGTCGGAGCGCGCGTGGGTTTCCGGCATCCGCTCGTGCGCTCGGCCATCTACCGCTCCGCGTGGCCCGACGATCGGCGCCGCGCGCACGCGGCGCTCGCCGATGCCACCTCGATGGACCGCGACCCGGACCGCCGGGCGTGGCACCGGGCCAGCGCGACGCTCCTGCCCGAGGAGGAAGTCGCGGCGGATCTCGAGCGCTCCGCGGCGCGTGCGCGCACACGCGGCGGCGCGGCTGCCGCCGCGGCCTTCATGGAGCGCGCTGCCGAGTTGACGCCCGCGCCGGTCCAGCGCGCGCGAAGGCTGATCGCGGCCGCGGAGGCCAAGTACGATGCGGGTGCGCCCGCAGCCACTCTGCGCCTGCTCGACAGCATACGCGATCAGCCGCTGACCGCGCTCCAGGAAGCGCTGATGGCCCGGCTGCGTGCCCGCGCCGGCTACGCGCTGCGGCGGGACAGCAGCGCGCCGGAGCAGCTCCTCGCCGCCGCGCAGGGCCTGGAAGGGCTCGACCAGGTGCTCGCGCACGATACCTACATCGAGGCGCTGGCAGCCGCGGTCTACGGCGGCCGACTCGGCGACGCGGATGTGGTCGCGGCCGTCGCCGGTGCGATCCTGGCTGCGACGGAGGGCGGCACGTCGGAGCGGGCGCGCGACCTGCTCCTGCGCGGGCAGGCGCTGCTCGCCATGGAAGGACAGGCGGCTGCCATTCCCATCCTGCGCCGGGCGCTGAAGGCGTTCAGCGAACAACCCCCGGATGCGCTCGACCTGCACTGGATGTGGTTCGCCTCCCGGGCCGCACAGGATCTGTGGGACAGAGCGATGCTCCGCGAGCTGGCCGATCGACAGGTGGAGCTCGCCCGTGCCGACGGCAACCTGACGGTGCTGCCCATCGCCCTGAGCCTGCTGATGCTGTCGCAGACGGTCGACGGACAACTCGACGCGGCCGATGCGTCGTGCGATGAGATCGACGTCATCAAGCACGTCACCGGACACCCGCTGCCGCAGTACGGGCGCATGTTCCTCGCCGCGTACCGCGGGCAGGAGGAAGAGGTCCAGCGCTTCGCCAGCCAGCTCAGAGCCGATGCGCGGGTGCGCGGCGAAGGCTACGCATTGAGCGCCGCCAATTTCGCGGAGGCCATCCTCTACAACGGCCTGGGGCGTTACGGCGAGGCGGTGGTCGCCGCTCGCCGCGAGCTGCCCTACACGCGAGAGCTCAACCATGCGATGCGCAGCCTGCTGGAGCTGGTGGAGGCTGCGGCGCGGACCGGTGAGCACGCATTGGCCGGAGAGGCATTCGAGAGTCTGGCGAGCGTCACGCGGCCGGTCGGCAACGACTGGGCGCTCGCCGTGCTGGCGATGGCCGAGGCACAACTACGTGATGGCAACGGGGCCGAGACGCTATACCGGGACGCGATCGAGCGCTTCGAGCGCGAGCGCATACCGATCATGGTGGGACGCTGCCGGTTGTTGTATGGCGAGATGCTTCGCCGTCAGAACCGGCGCGTCGATGCGCGCGAGCAACTGCGCACCGCGCACGAGATACTGTTGACGTGTGGGCTGAACGGCTTCGCCGAGCGCGCCGCGCGCGAGCTGAGCGCGAGCGGCGAGACCGTGCGCGTGCGCACGCCGGGGGCGACGGAACGGCTGACCGATCAGGAGCTCAACGTCGCGCGTCTGGCGCGTGAAGGTCTCACCAACCGGGACATCGGCGCCCGCCTGTTCATCAGCGCGCGCACCGCCGAGTACCACCTGCGCAAGGTTTTCACGAAGCTCGGCATCAGCTCGCGGTCCGAGCTCAAGACCGCGCTCGCGGAGTGGGCGCAGGGCGTTCCCTCGTACGGAAGGCAGCCGGGCTAGAAGGCGGGAGTCGCGGCGAACCCGTAGCGGCTCGCGATCGCGGCGCTCGATCTCTTCGAGGGGCGCGCCGTCACGCTCGACCTCGGCCGCGGATGGCTGGTCGTCGACTTCCGGGTGACGGACGGCGTGCGGGTACACACATCGGACGCTTTCGCGCCCGACCTGATCATGGATGGCAACCTCGGAATGCCGTTACTCCGTCACTGGATCGTCACTCTGGATTTGCAGTCGGGCACGGGGTGGATCGCACCGTCGGCCGAGGTCGAGAGCACGGCCGGCAGTCGGTGAGCGCGAGCACGCAGGCCAGTTCTGGCTACCGGTTCTCGCGGATGCCTGTGTGGTCCGCTTACGCCGCCGGTGCGGTTAACTTCGCTTCGGGGCTTCCGGCGCGGGCGGCAATACGCGAGGCACGGTGTGGTGCACCCGCCGATTCATCGACTTCCATTCGCCATGCTGCAACGGTACTTCGAGTCCGTTCTCCATCTCACCGAGTTCATCGAACGGGCGGAGGCCAACGCCGCACTCTGGCGCGACACCTACCGGCTGGCCCGCGTGCCGGCCGGAGCGGTCGAGCAGCTCACTGCCATTCCCGGCCACTGGCGCCTCCTGGTGATCGCCGAGGATT